>Ga0123338_10000572_pt1 | contig 37467 bp, 29 predicted proteins | sample grotaG_FD_89793 | JGI IMG/M metagenome (GOLD analysis project Ga0123338, IMG submission 89793) | Glacier valley bacterial and archeal communities from Borup Fiord, Nunavut, Canada, to study Microbial Dark Matter (Phase II) -... | ecosystem: Environmental > Aquatic > Freshwater > Ice > Glacier ...
AAATTAATAAATTCTGAATTTCTATTAAATTAAATATTAACTTTGTCCTTCATTCCTTTGCCGGCCTTAAAGACGGGTGCCTTTGAAGCAGGAATGTTAATGACTTCTTTCGTGCTGGGATTGCGGCCCTTGCGTGCGGCGCGCTTCTTGGTCTCAAACGTTCCGAAACCAACCAAAACAACCTTCTCTTCACGAGCCAATGCTTGTACAATTTCATCAAGAGTGGCGTTGATAGCTGCCTCGGACTGCTTCTTTGTCAAATCTGTTGCCTGAGCAACCGCATCAATTAAGTCTGTCTTATTCATACTAAATTTGCCTCCTTTAGGCGGGTATTCACATTGGCTATTATCATATGTAAGTACGCTTGATGTCAAGCCTTCTGTGCAAAATTTATGCACTGGTGGATTGGATATGGTCAAAAAACAATATTTCAAAACACTATCTTTGATCACATATCAGTATTCTACTTCACTTCCGTGAATTTGCATAGTAGAATTAGACGTAATTTCCTGACAAAAGTCGTGTTTACAATAATTTTTTATATTTTTAGCACAGGGAGAATAGATAATGCGTGAGATAGAAGTTGATATAGTAGAGAACAGTGTGGCGGTTCTTTGTATTGAGTCTAATACAGTTCTTGGAGCGGATATTGAGAATCGCCTTGGCCTGATGCGTGATCTCGAGGCGGCAGAGCGCCCCAGAGCAATCCTTGATGAACTTCTGGAGAATGCGGCCATTGCCAGAGCAAAAGGACTTCCGATTTGCCAGGATACAGGCATGGCTGTTGTGTACATGCAGATCGGACAGGATGTTCATTTCAGAGGCGGACTTGTCGAGGAGGCGATTAACCGCGGTGTGTCCAGGGGATACCGGGAAGGGTATCTGCGCGCATCCGTTGTGTCGGATCCTCTTTTGAGAATAAATACCGGAGACAATACTCCAGCCGTTATTCTTTGGGATATTGTTCCGGGAGATCATGTAGACATAACGGTCGCCCCCAAAGGATTTGGAAGCGAAAATATGAGCAGTCTTACGATGCTGACACCTTCGCAGGGCGTAGAGGGTGTGCGCGAGGCGATTCTCTCGACTGTTCGAAGGGCGGGGCCAAATCCGTGTCCGCCGGTTATCCTGGGAATAGGCATTGGAGGAACCATGGACATGGCTGCAAGGATTGCCAAACTGGCCCTTCTTCGTCCTGTAGGAGAAAAAAGTCCTGTCGGGCATATTGCCGTTCTTGAGGATGAGCTTCTGGAAGAGATAAATAAAATGGATATCGGTCCAGCCGGCCTGGGCGGTAAAACCACAGCACTGGCGGTACACATCAATACTTACCCGACGCATATTGCCGGGCTGCCGGTAGCTGTAAATATGAGCTGCCATGCTACCCGGCACGCACACATTAGACTGTAGGAGGAATCAGGGATGTCACAGGATACGGTTTCCAGAAAGATTATTTCGCTTCCTATTACCCGGCAGGAGGCCAGGGAGCTTCGCGCCGGAGATCTTTTGTTTTTGCGGGGGACAATATATACGGCAAGGGATGCAGCGCATAAGCGAATGACTGAAGCAATAGAAAAAGAGGAGCCGCTTCCTTTTTCACTTGAGAACAGCTCTGTCTATTATGCAGGCCCGTGTCCGGCCAGACCGGGATTTGTCATCGGATCGGCCGGCCCGACGACAAGTTACCGTATGGACGCATATGCGCCGAAGCTTATTTCACTCGGACAGACGGTGATGCTCGGGAAGGGCCTCAGGAGCCCTTTGGTAATAGATGCCATGAAGGAATATGGCGCTGTATATCTTGGCGCGACGGGTGGTGCAGGCGCACTTCTTTCACAGCGCATCACGGCCTGTGAAGTCATTGCCTACCCTGATCTGGGTGCGGAAGCGGTTCGAAAACTGGAGCTCTTTGATTTTCCTGCTGTTGTATTAATTGACAGCCTCGGAACCAGCCTGTACGACCGGTAAGGCTTGCGCAGATCGCAAGATGATGATAATGTTAACAAAGAACCAAATTATCTTTTACACGTATGGAGGACACAATATATGACAGTTAATAAAGATATGTTTATCTCGGATGTTCTGAATATGAACCAGGGAACAATTCCGATTTTTTTGCAGAATGGTCTGCACTGCCTTGGCTGTGCTATGGCCAGCGGCGAGACCATCGAAGAAGCATGCGCCGTTCATGGACTGGACTGCGATATGCTGCTTAATGAGCTGAACCAGTTCTTTGCCCTTCAGACACTTCCTGAGGTAAATGCCTGAGGAAGTTTTCTGAGAAAGAGATTGCAACCCAAAAGTCCGACCGGCAAGTTTTGCCGGCCGGACTTTTTATGGGGCGGAGCAATTACATTCAGGAAATACTCGTTGCAGGAATCAGAACGTGGAAGGCAGAACCAAGGTTCTCCACACTCTCAACCCAGACTTTGCCTCCGTGTTTTTCAACGATGCTCTTAACAATGGCAAGGCCAAGACCGGATCCGTTCTTTTGACTTGAGGAGTTGGAGGCACGATAGAAACGGTCAAAGATATAAGAGATCTCTGAAGAGGGAATGCCGGACCCGTCATCCTTTACGATTATGTGTACATTGTCTTCATCGGGAGTCGTGGTTTCCCGATAGGCTATGATCTCAATATGTCCGGTATCGAAAGTATAACGCATTGCATTTACGATAAGATTATCCAGAACGCGAATTAAGTGATTGGGATCCCCGATGACATTCAGGGGGTCAGTTTCAGGAAGATCAATAGTGATTGTCTTTCCTGTATTCTTACATTCGCCCTGATATAGTTCAAATAAATTCTCGATCACATCATTCATGCTGAGCGTCTGGGTATTAAGGGTTATTCCGCCGGATTCCAGACGGGTGAGCTGCATCAGATCATCAATCATCTGCTCCATCTGCATACTTCGAGTGTGCATGCTTTTGAGGTATTTTTCATGAGTTTCCTCGGAGATCTTGCATCCTGCGTTCAAAAGCAGTTCAATGTAGCCTCTGATAGCAGCAATCGGCGTCCGCAGATCATGAGACACATTAGACATCATTTTTTTGCGCGCTTCTTCATTTTCGAGGAGCATCTTGTTGGCAAGGATGAGTTCGGCATTCACTTTGGCAATGTTTTTTGTCTTTTCTTTAACCGCCAGTTCGAGTTCAACGGTAAACCGGGACACCTGGCTGTATGTGCTGACATAGCTTACCGTAAAGTACGTGGCCGCGCTGAAGATCATAAGCAAGATTCCAATGGAGTGAAGAGGTATAAAGAATATCTGCTGGGTTCGTACCTGCATCGTTGAGAATATCACCAGAGCGGTGATCGCAGAAAAGAGGTGAAAGATCCGGTATTCGATATGATGAAGAACGGCGTACAGAATACGCATCAGATTATATAGATTCACGATTGCGACAAAAAGGGAATATATCCATATCGTCTTTATGTTGTACAGATATTGCGGATTGATCCAAAAAACAATCAGGAGCAGGCATGTAACGGAGAAGATGATATGTACGTCCCAGTTATTGAGCCGGTCAAAAAAGCTGTCGGGGTCTTTAGGCAAAATCGATGCAAAATGAAGAGTGGCGACGAGAGTCATAAGCAGAAAGAGAGTCGTCTGCAGCAGTCGGTTCCAGTTTCCCGGCAGTGGATTAAAGGCTTTGTCACAAAACTCATAAGCGAGCGACATTGAAATAATCAAGATGAAAAAATAGTATTTTTTCTTGCTTACAAAAGTAAAGGAAACATAAAATCCGGTAATGATTACAAGGATAAGGAGAGTGAAAACACTTGTGATCCACATCTTTGAAACAAGATTGAGATTATCAATCTGGGTAGTTGTGCCTATGGCGGGCGTCCAGCAGATTCCCCCATATGGTAATGCGTAATTGGCGCACACGATGACAATTTCTATAAGGCCGTTTGAAGTAGGCATTACTTTCAGGTTTACCGTAGCTTCTCCGGCGATATACTCATCTTTAGAGGTAGATACTGTGCCGATGCTTTTCACATGTTCCCCGTTGATCCAGATATTAGCGGCCTGTTCAATTTCCGGGAAATCGATTGATAACATCCGGTTGGCATCGGACACCTTTATTACCATACGGTATGTGCCGTATCCAAATGCGTCGATTTCAGAAGCAATCAAATCACTGCTGTTTGAGGTTGCGGAGGTACCTATGTTCCTCCATCCGGCCGTTGTAATCCTGACATTACTGAAGTGGGGGAGGGAAGATGCGTCATTTCGAGGGAGTTTGTTGTCAAATGTCGGGCTGTTCTCATCGAAATCGGCAGGGACCAATAATTGATCCGGATAGAACTGCCAGCCGGATTCAAGAAAATTCATTCCCTGACTGTTGAAATTCCACGCACTTAAATCCAGTGCAAGTGTCTCATCCTGCGCCAGGTTTTTACCGTGCCGCTGATTAACACTAAGTACTGTTACATAAAGAATCGCTAATATTAACAGAAAAACAGCCGTCAGAAAGAACGTATGAAAAACGTGCTTCCGAACGGCTGCAGGATCATTTTTATCAATCATCTGTTCTCTCCGCTCCGGGTACGGATGTGATCACTCTGCGCGAAGTGTGTTGCGTATCGGAGGGAATGCAAAAGAATAACCGCTGCCCCATTCTGTTTTTACGAACTGAATGTCGGGAGCCGCTTTTTCCATCTTCTTTCTCAGATAGCTGATGTTGACCATAACAAGATGGTTGTCGCACATGCCGTCGTCTCCCCATACCAGAGAATAGATTCTCGTGAAGGGAACAATTACGTTAGGCGTTTCTGCCAGGAGGCGGAGAATATCAAATTCACGGTTAGTCAGATGAACAACACGTCCGTTCAGCGTGACCTCGCGTGATTTCAGATTAATAGACAATGGAGGAAACTCCATCAGTAGACCATCAGAGGTCATGTTACGGCGGATATGCGCGGAAATACGTGCAGCAAGTTCCTGGAGGCTGTATGGCTTCGTCATGTAATCATCGCCGCCTACCTTGAATCCTGCAATCTTGTCTTCAAGCTGATCCCTTGCTGAAAGGAAAATGATGGGAGCCTTGCTGTAGACTCTGAGCTTAACAGGTAAATCATAAGCACTGCCGTCCGGAAGCATAATATCCAGCACGATACAATCATAAGAATTAGTCGATACTTTTTCGAGTGTTTGTGATATTGTCATCGCAATACTCACTTCATATCCTTCGTTTGCCAGGAAAGTACGATTCACTTCAAGGATATCGGGATCATCATCTACCAGTAAAATTCTTTGTTTTGCCATATAATTACCGCCTTCTATCCGCCGGATTAACCGTTCAGCAGATTTTCAATCAAATTTGTCTCATTTACATTGTTTGTTTTTTTTTATTATATACTATCTTAACATTCGTGAAAACAAATTAACAATAGGCAATGGAAGATCTATTGAAAAGAAACAGCCTGCATGATATTGCAATCGAAACAATTGTTCTTTTTGCGGGGTGAATACTGACAGAATGGAACGAAAAATTCTTCATGTGGATCAAAATTGCTTTTTTGCTTCCGTGGAGATGAAAACGTGCCCGAACTTAAATTTGTTCCCATGGCGGTCGGTAAAGATAAGGAAAGGACACAATTATGACAGATTTTGATTATAACGAAAAATACCTGCTTAAAGATAATGCGCCGTGGTTTCCTGTCATGGGCGAGATTCATTATTCACGCTGTCCCAGGGAATATTGGCCCGAGCTCCTTGCCAAAATGAAATCCGGCGGCGTGGACATCATTTCCACGTATGTTTTTTGGATTCACCATGAAGAAATAGAAAATCAGTATGATTTTGAGGGCAATAAGGATCTGCGCGCATTTGTTGAGTGCTGCCGGGAAAGCGGCATGTATTTGTGCCTGCGCATCGGCCCCTGGGCGCACGGGGAGGCGAGAAACGGAGGTTTCCCCGATTGGCTTCTGACCAGAGATTTTGAAGTAAGGACAAATGATCCTGGATATTTGGACGAGGTTTCAAAGTTCTACCGCAGGATATTCGAGCAGGTCAGGGGTCATCTGTTAAAAGACGGCGGACCGGTAATGGCGCTACAGATTGAGAATGAATACGGGCATTGCGGCGGACTCTCCGGAGAAGAGGGAGAACAGCACATGCGGACACTTACAAAAATGTCGTCAGATATCGGTTTTGATGTTCCGATCTATACGGCAACGGGGTGGGGCGGCGCTGTAACAGGCGGATTGCTGCCTGTGATGGGCGGATACTGTGAAGCGCCCTGGGATCAGCGTCTTACTGAAATCGAACCGGGCGGCAACTATATTTTTACCCATGAGCGGAATGATCATAATATCGGATCCGACTTCGGAATCAATCACGGGATAACTTTTGATCCTGCTAAGTTCCCCTATCTGACAGCGGAACTCGGCGGCGGGTTACAGGTAACACACCATCGCAGACCTGTGGCCAGGGGGGAGGATATAGGTGCCCTGTCCATGGTCAAGCTCGGCAGCGGCGTCAACCTCCTCGGGTACTATATGTACTGCGGCGGCACAAACCCCCGGGGCATGCTCACGACGCTTCAGGAGTCAAGGGCTTCAGGAAGTATTAATGATCTGCCTGAATTCTCCTATGACTTCAGAGCCCCCATCCGTGAATTCGGGCAGATCAGTGATACCTACAAAGAGATCAAACTGCTGACTTTATTCGTGAAGGATTTTGGGGAAGAGCTATGCAGAATGCCGGCATTCATTCCGGAAAGCAACCCGTTGTTTCCGGATAATTTTGCGGATCTTCGCACCGCTCTCCGGCATAACGGCGAAAGCGGATATATTTTTGTCAACAACTTTCAGAGAAGATACAGGATGGCCGATCATCCTGACACTGTTCTTAAAGTTTCAATGAATGGCCGGCAGATCATTTTTCCGCCGATGGATATACGAGACGGAGAGTATTTGTTCCTGCCGTTCAATATGAAGCTGGGAAATGCCGCGCTTGTATCAGCTCTGGCAACGCCTCTTTTGATTCTGAACCGCAGTACCTATGTGTTCTACACAGACCGCGACCCGAAATACGATGTCAAAGGAGACCTAGGTGACGCTCATATCCTGACTTTGACAAGGGAACAGGCCAAAAATGCATACAAAATCGAACGTGACCGGGAATACCTGATTATCACAGACGGGGCGGTTACGGATCGAGGCGGTAATCTGGAGATCAGAAGCGGGAATCTTCTTAAGTTCGAAGTATATCCGGACTTTCCGTGTATTCCGGCCGGTTTTGAAAAATTGGAAAATAACGGGGAACTGGCAGTTTATCAAAAACGCATTTCAGGGAACCTTCCAACCGCTACTTTCTGTCTTTCCAGGCAGGATGATGAGCATGCTGTTTATGACATAGACCTGTCCTATCCGGACGATGTATGTGACTCTGTTTTTCACATTGAGTATGATGGGGATATGGCCAGACTCTATGTCGAGGGTATTCAGACCGGTGATGATTTCTATACAGGCACCGGTTGGGATATCGGATTAAAGTCGTTTTCGATGCCCGGGCGGATTCAGGTCGAGATCACAGTTCTCAAAAGTGATGCCGGGGTCTTCCTGGAAAAATGGCCGCTGATGAAGGACGGGGCTGCCTGTGAAATTACCTCCGTCAAAATTGAACCGGAATATGTGACAAATATTTCAATATAAATCAAGAGAACAACCTGCAAATTAGTCGAAAATGCTTGATTTGCGGTCGAAAGTGCTCGATTCAACTACTAGTCACATCCCTTTTAAGCATGATAGAATTAACGTTAACCGTGCCGCTGAAGTATTATCACTTTTTCGATTTTGCGGTGATAAATCACTTAACCAAAGGAGAATAATCATATGGCATCTCCCAAAGAATTGACACTCCTGATTAATAACGGGGATATGGATGCAAAGATTGCATCGGTATATGGATGTGATCCGGACAGGTCGACGGTCTATGCCGCACGTTACGCCCGTGCCGTTCTGCAGTTCGAGAAACAATTTGGAGAAGCAGATGTCTCTCTTTTTTCAGCTCCGGGACGTACAGAAATTGCCGGAAACCATACAGATCATCAGCATGGCCATGTATTGGCCGGCAGCGTCGATGTCGATATTATTGCTGTCGCAGCCATGAATGGAACGAACATAATCCGTATACAATCAGAAGGGCATCCTATGGACACAATCGACCTTACTGATTTAACGGTAAGGTCGAGCGAATATAACCGTTCAGGATCGTTGATTCGCGGCATAGCCGCCAAATTCACTGAACTTGGTTATACAGTCAGCGGATTTGATGCTTTTACCACTTCCAACGTACTCAAAGGTTCTGGATTATCATCTTCAGCGGCTTTTGAGGTGCTTGTGGGAAATATAATCAACACTCTTTATGCAAAGGGTGAACAGGATGCAATTTCCATCGCCAAGATCGGCCAGTATGCTGAAAACGTCTATTACGGCAAGCCCTGCGGGCTGATGGATCAGATGGCATCTTCCGTCGGCGGCATCATAGCAATTGATTTTGCCGATAATGAGTCACCTGAAGTGGAGAAGGTCAATTTTGATTTTCAGATGAATGGTTTTTCACTTTGTATTATTGACAGTGGAGCCGGACACGGCGACCTCACAGACGAATATGCCGCCATCCCCCGTGAGATGAAAGCTGTTGCCGGTGTATTCGGAAAGGGCTTTTTGTGCGAAGTATCGGAAACTGACTTTTATTCCCGGATTGCTGAAGTGCGTTCTGCGGCAGGTGATCGTGCCGTGCTGCGGGCGATTCATTATTTTGCCGATGACAAACGTGTCAGCGAAGAGGTAAATGCGCTCAAAAACAAAGACTTTACCAGATTCAGGGAATTAATAACCCAGTCGGGAAGATCTTCTTATATGTATCTTCAGAATGTGTTTGCCGCATCAAAGCCACAGGAACAGGCGGTATCGATCGTACTTGCTCTTTGTGAGCGGCTGCTTGCCGGCAAAGGCGCATGGCGTGTGCACGGCGGCGGTTTCGCAGGTACGGTACAGGCCTTTGTACCTAATTCTATGCTCGATCAGATGAAAGAGACCATGGATAAGGCCGTTGGTAAGGGGGCGTGCCATATTATGAACATTCGCCCGGTCGGCGGCACCTGCCTCATGAAATAATCATTTTTTTGACGTCGTCTTCTTTGTTGAAAAGGAGACATCCGCCGGTGTGCTCGCCAAGGAGCATGCCGGATTGACGCATTTTTACAAAAAGCCTGGAATCAAGGACTTCAAGCAGGCTGTGCTCCCTGACACTTATATCGGAATACGGAGAAAAAGGACAGGGTTCCGCACCGCCGTTGGCGTTGATAGGGAAGAACCCCCGGCCTGCGGCAAGACATCCGCCGGTGTATTTTTCATCTCCCGGAAAGGACATAAACATAATTTCAGGAAACATGGACCGCAACGTGTTCTGCTGCCTGTCAAGATATTGTCTTTTCGAAGGAGCGGTTCACCGCGGCTGTGAACATGATAATATAGGACGATTCCCTGGGATTATGCAGGGATGAACGAAGCGCTCCGGCAGCAATTTTCCCGACGGAACGGTTCAAATATTTTGAAACATCAAAAGAATTCTCCATAAAGCTCCTTTGGAATGCAGTAGAAACGATAGAAATGCGATATATTTATTCTATAGAATGAATACGGGAGAGTCAAACACAGCGGAGGGAAATGGGATATGAGAATCATTGTCATTGGAGCAGTTGCGGCCGGAACTTCTGCGGCGGCTAAAGCCAGAAGAAATAGAGAAGATGCTGAGATTGTCATATACGAGAAGGACAGATATATTTCGTATTCCGGTTGCGGAATGCCCTATTTTCTGGGCGGTGAGGTTTCTGATGCAAAAGATCTGACTCCGAGGGACCCGGTCTATTTCAAAAATAAATATAACATTGATATTTATATACAGCACGAGATTCTATCGCTTCATCCGGAGAAGAAAACTTTGGATGTAAGAAACCTTATAACAGGTGAAGAATTCACTGACACATACGACACGCTTATCATTGCTACGGGCGCAAAATCCATATCGCCTCCGATCCGCGGTAAAGAGGGTGCCAACGTCTTTATGCTCCGCAATATAAATGACATGCTTAGTATACAGGCTTATCTAAAAGATACTAAGCCGCAGAGCGCCGTGATTGTCGGTACAGGATTCATAGGCCTCGAGTTGTGCGAGAATCTGACCGCACGTGGTCTGTCGGTAACGTTAATTGAGAAGTTGGACCAGGTATCCCCGGGCCTTGACCCGGACATTGCCGTATATGTGGAAGAACATCTGGTAAAAAACAACATAAAAATCCTGACATCGTCGGAAGTCAGAGAAATTGACGGGCAGGGAGTCATTCTTTCCTCCGGGGCAAAAATTGACGGAGAAATTGTCATTCTTTGTGTCGGTGTACGACCTGAGACTGCACTCGCACAACAAGCGGGTATTGCCGTCGGAACCGCCGGTGCTATTAAAGTAGATACATATATGAGAACTTCGCAGGACGGAGTATATGCATGCGGGGACTGCATCGAACAGTACAGTTTGATCACAGGTAAAGCTATTTACCGGCCTCTGGGATCCACAGCGAATAAGACCGGGCGGATTGCAGGCGAAAATGTATCCGGAGGGAGTCTCGAATTCAGAGGTGTACTCGGAACAGGTATATACCGGATATTTGGTCTGGCTGTAGGCAGGACGGGTCTCTCTGAACGGGAAGCTGCCGAAGAAGGGTATGATTATGAGGTCTGTCACAATATTAAGCCTTCCCGTCCCGAATATATGGGCGGGAAAGAACTTGTTATCAAAGCGATTGCCGATCGTAAAGACGGGCGTATTCTGGGCGTCCAGATTGTCGGGGAAGACGGCGTTGACAAGAGGATCGATGTTTTTGTAACGGCTATTACATTCGGTGCGAAGGCGGAAGATCTGTTTCATCTGGACCTGGCCTATGCGCCGCCGTTTTCAACAACAAAGGATCCTGTCATGTATACCGGAATGATTCTTGAGAATGCGCTTCATAAGGGGCGCCGCCTGATTCGTGCTTCAGAATTATCACAGATGCAAAGGGAAGGTCAGAAAATACAGCTCATCGATGCGCGTGTCCAGGAGCAATACCAGAAGGAACATTTATCCGGGGCGGAAAATATCCCGCAGGACATGCTCCGGAGTGCGGCTGTTTCGCTTGATCCGGAACAGCTGACAGTGACATACTGCAATAAAGGCGTGACCGGTAACGCCGCACAGAATATACTGATAAATCAAGGCTTTCATGAGGTGTATAATCTTTCCGGCGGCAAGAAAGCCTATGACAAATTCTGTGAAGAACAAAAAATAAAGATTAATGAATGGGAATGAAAGAAAGAGGCAGTGAAATGAAAAAACAATTCATGACGCGGATTCTTTGTATAGTGACTGCTATCGTACTAGGCGCGGCGATAACGGCATGTTCTTCAAACCCGGACACATCAGCAGGTCTTTCTGCAATATCCGATAATACGGAATCAGTAGATGAGACAACCAAGGCGACTGCAGCTTCAGTTACAAATCAGACATCACTGAGTACAACGGCGGAGGAGACCTCTGTCATAACCAGCGAAGTGACGGAAAATAGTAGTTTGTCAGATGAGCTGCCGGCAGATTTTCCAAGTATTGACAGTTCAACAGCGCGTATTCCTATTACAAGAGCTCTTTATGATCTCTTTGTCGGGGAATATAATCTTTCAGGTCCCGTGCCTATATGTTCAAAAACACATGGTGCGTGGCTTAATCTTGCTGACGGTAATGTTGATATGATTTTTGCGGTTGCGCCTACAGTTGAGGAAAAAGATTACCTCGCGCAAAAAGACGTTGATGTGGAGATGCGTCTTTATGGCTGTGATGGTCTCGTGTTTCTGGGAAACTCTCAGAATCCAGTCAAAAGTCTGACCCAGCAGCAGATTAAGGATATTTATCGCGGTGAAATCACAAATTGGAGTGAACTTGGGGGCCCGGATGAAGAAATAAATGCATATTACAGGGAGGATCAGTCGGGAAGTCAGCGTTTTTTCGAGGATCTTGTCTGGAAAGGTGAAGAAATTCCCGACTTCTCATCACTGGGTCTGTTTTTAGAGGATGATATGAGTTCGATAACGGATATGGTAATATTTGACCCTTATGCAATTGGTTTCAATATCATGTCATATATTAATCTGGAATACAGTGATCCGGCTCTGATGCTTTTCACGGTTGATGGAATTGCACCAAGTACAGAAACTTTATCTGACGCAAGCTATCCATACATCACGCAGGCATATATAATAATTCGTGCCGATGAGCCGTCGGACAGTTCAGCACGCTGGCTGTTCAACTGGTTTGGATGTGACAAGAGCCGTGAGATTCTCACAGCTAACAGCAGTCTGTCTCTGATCTTCTCAGACCCCATTTTAGTGGAAGCGGCAAATGAAGATTCCTGAGAAGCCAAAGGGTATATCTGCCGTATTGTCCCTCTAAAAAAGACAGAAATAAAAGGAGATACATATGATTTCAGCAGAAGTAATTCTAAAAAAAGGCGAAGGCAGGACCTTAAATGCCGGCGGCGCGTGGGTTTTCGACAATGAGATCGACAAAATTGAGGGTGAATTTACCAACGGAGATCTGGTAAAAGTATTCGCATCCAACGCCTTTTGCCTTGGCACCGGGTTTATTAATACAAACTCCAAAATTACTGTGCGAATGATGAGCCGGTCAAAAGAGCAGGAAATTGACGAAGCCTTCATCAGGCAGCGGGTTAAGGACTGCATAGAATACAGAAAGCACACAATTGATATGTCCAGCTGCCGTCTGATATTCGGGGAAGCTGATTTCCTGCCGGGCCTTGTCGTGGATAAATTTTCCGATGTGCTGGTAGTGCAGTCATTAGCGATGGGCATTGACCGCTTTAAGCTGCTGATCGTTGATTTTCTTAAGGAGATGCTGGCGGAAGAAGGCATGCCTGTCCGCGGTGTTTTTGAGAGAAGTGACGCTAAAGTCAGGGAGCATGAGGGCATGGTGCCTTACAAAGGGTTCATTGGTGAGCCTTTTGATACAAAAGTTCTGATCACTGAAAACGGAGTTAAGTATTATGTTGATGTTGAAGAAGGACAGAAGACAGGTTTCTTTTTGGACCAGAAGATGAACCGGGCGGCCATTAAGCCGCTTTGTAAAGGGGCAAAAGTACTGGATTGCTTTACCCATACCGGTTCTTTCGCGCTCAATGCAGGCCTGGCAGGCGCTCAAAGTGTACTTGGCGTGGATGTCTCCGAATTAGGCGTCTTGCAGGCCCGGGATAACGCGTCGCTGAACGGCTTGCAGGATGTAGTTACCTTTGCCTGTGAAGATGTGTTTGAACTGCTGCCGAGACTTGAAAGCGAAGGCGAAAAGTTCGATGTTGTTATCCTTGATCCGCCGGCTTTTGCAAAATCCAGAACCTCCGTAAAGAATGCAACAAAAGGTTACAAAGAAATTAATATCCGCGCCCTTAAGTTGATAAAAGACGGCGGATATCTGGCGACATGCTCCTGCTCGCATTTCATGACGCCTGAATTATTTGCAGCAACGCTGGCTTCAGCAGCCAAGGACACACACAAACGGATACGACAGATCGAATACCGCACACAGGCGGCGGATCACCCGATTCTCTGGTCGGCACAGGAATCATATTATCTCAAGTTCTACATTCTTCAGGTCACCACCGAAAAGTAAAAATTAGTGTTTTGTAAAAGGAGCTCATTATGTCATATACGTTCTTCCTTCGTTTCACAACGAGTCTTTCTCTGCAAAAAACAGCCGCGCTCGTTCTGTGCGATAAAGAAATATTACATACACAGTATAGTGACTGTGAAATGACCCTGCTGTCACCCGATGCCACCCATGCGTTTACAACTCTTGCCTTCCTTCGAAGTGTACCGGAAATTGAGAACATTCTAGTCCGCGATGATGAAGGATGGGAATGCGAAGAAATTGACCTGCTGACAGAGAACGGACGTGATGAATTATCAAGGATAATGACAGCAACGCTGCAGGAAGAACTGCAGGAAGAACAAAAGAAAGAACAAAAGGACGTGCAGGATTCATCTTTCGATGCGTCTCCGGAGGATATACATCCTGCGGCCTTGTTGATACTGGCCAGCCAGTCGCCTCGACGGGAGGAACTGCTTGCTCTTATAGGGATTCCATTTACAGCCCGGGCAGCAGATATTGATGAAGACGGTTTGACGCAAGTTCTCCGGGATCGATTTAAAGGGGAGCCCTTCAGTATCATGGCTGCGATGATTGTTATGAATCTTGCCAGGGAAAAAGCAAAAAAACTCCTGCTCTCAAATCCTGACGCAGTTGTGATAGGTTCAGACACCATTGTTACAATAGACACGGCCATCCTCGGAAAGCCATCCTCCCCGGAAGCTGCCCTGGATATGCTGCGCCGTCTTTCAGGGCGGGATCATCACGTGTATACCGGTGTCAGCATAGTGAGCCGTCAGAAGGAAGAGACATTCTTTACCGTAACACGTGTCGGGTTCTACCCATGGAGTCCGATGGAGGAAGAACTGGCCCGCAGCTATATATCGGAAGGATCTCCCCTTGATAAGGCGGGAGCATACGGAATTCAGGATAAAGGAGCGCTTTTTATTCGTGGAATCAAGGGAAACTACTACACAGTAGTGGGCTTTCCGGTTTCCGAAGTCTACAGGAGACTGCAGGGTTTTGAATCGCTTTTCTAACAGGATAAAGGGAGAGAATACTGGTACTATTTACCGTAGGTCAAGTAATCAAAAGAGAGAAAAATGAAAGAGGGGATCGGCAATTGCCGACCCCCTCTTTTCAGTGCGTTATAGCCATGTTTCCAATTTCGTTGAAGTCCAATCCGGTCGTCATTGGAAAGGACATTACCCGTTCATATCTGATTTCCGGTTCCTGCGTACCTGCAGGAAGAAGATCAATCCAATAGCTCCAGCCAGAAGCGTCATTCCAATGATGATTTCAGCTGTATTGGATACTTCACCGGTCTTTGTGGCTCCAAGAACATTTGAACCTGCAGTTGTAGCAGTTGCTGTCGGTGCAGGTGTGACTGTTGTTCTGGACGCTCCCTGTACCCCTGTCAGTGCAATGGTAGCTGCGTCTGCATCACTGACACTGGTCGGCGTCTCGCTGCTCAGTGTTGAAGTTTCAGTGCCGGTTGCAGTTACGACATTGACATGTGTTGTGGTGGCATCCGTTTCTGCTGTGTCATACGTATAAGTGATTGTTACAGCCTGTCCTGCTGTAAGTGTGGGAATAGTAACTGTTGCGAATCCTCCGGTTCCTGCTGCCCACGTTGTTGCTGTCCCGTCTACTGTGACACTCGAACCGACGACCGCCATATTATCAAGAATAACGATGTCGGAGAGAGCTACGTTGCCGGTATTTGTTACAACAAGAGTATAAAGGAAATCGTGGCCTGCTGTACCTGATATCGATTTAGCTGCCGTACCTGCTGTTGTCACATTCTGAACGGTCTTGTCAATTGTGATGGCAGGCGCAGATCCGAAATAGCTGCTGACATCACTTGCGGTTACATCAACACCGACAACAACACCGCCGCCGCTTGTAGGTGTGCCGGTTGCAACGCCGGTGTTCTCATAGGCGCCGGCAACCGCTGTTCCTGTCATGGTAAGTGTTGTCGACTGTCCTGCGGGCAGCAGGTCGATTGTACCTACCGGACCGAGATCAGAATCGGTTACAACAACATTCATCAGATCGAAGTTGCTTGTATTCGTTACGAGATAACTCCAGGTTACTTCATCGCCGACTGGAATGATGAGTCCATCGCCGCCGTTGGTGGTTTTATCAAGTGTGATTCCGGAAATGAAGCCAAAATAACTGCTTTCATCAGAATCGGATACTGTGGGAAGTTCCCAATCAAAAGCCATTTTTGCAAAGTTCATTGTATCCGGTTCTTCATCACAGTGGGGGAATGTGTACTCATACATTTCCGGATCAAAAACAGGTGCAAAATACGATGCGGTTGCTACGCCGGTATTCTCATATAGGCCTGCAACAGCTGTGCCGGTCATTGTCATCGTATCTGCTGATTCACTGGGAGCCAGCATGGGGATTGTTCCGACATCACCTAAAATATCGTCTGTTACGATTATATTGAATAAATACAGGTTGCCGGTATTTGTTACATTATAGGACCATGTGATAGGATCGCCGACCGGGATATAGAGACCATCTGCGCCATTTGTCGTCTTATCAATGGTAATATCCGGATTTATTCCATAGTAGCAGCTGAGATCGGCAACCGTGACCGGCATCATATTGCCGTAGGTAAAGGTAGCTGCGCCTACATTCTCATAGAAGCCTGCGGCTGCCGTACCTGACATGGTCAGTGTAATCGTCTCACCCACAGTAAGAAGCGGAATAGTGCCGACCGTAACAATGGTTGGTGCAGCAACTAACTCGGATCCCATTATGAGTGCAGAGTCCGTTACGAGTATGTCTGTCAAATCTACGTTGCCAATGTTGGTAACTGCATAACTCCAGGTAATCGCATCACCAACTGGAATAACAATATCCTCGAAGGTGTTTGTTGTCTTATTAATTATTATACCCGGATAAGGTGCAGTCTCCGATACCATGTGGTTAAGAGAAGATTGATTGTTACCGATACCCGGATTTGTGCTGGCAGTCAGCAAAAATATATTACCCAACAAAAACAAGACTGCCAGAAGAGGGTATAGAAATCTACTTTTTTGGATTCGAAGGGAAGGAATTTTAATCGAAATAGCATCCATGAAGATTACCTCCGCTTGACAGTTTCGCTCAAAATGCATTCAGCAAACTGAATCGAAACAATAAGAAGAGATGCGGCAGAAGCCTTTCATACCTTGCCAGGTAAATATATCCTGATATAAATGCTAAAAGTGTCAGAAACGTGTCGTCTCAGGATACAGAAAGTCAAGTCTGCATTCCCGAAAAATCGAAAGGAACAACTGGGCAGCCGGACAATCATGGGATCACAGTCCTTTAGACTCCGGGCTTTGTGCTTCTGTGTTTTTACACAGGTTACTCTTTTCTAGAAGTATCAGCCGATTCCGGATAGATATATGCATCTCTGCTCTGTAATTACCCAAATATATCTGAATTCTGCGCCGCCGGATCATTACTTCTACAAATCAGCAAATCAGCAAATCAGCAAATCAACAAATCAACAATTCAAATTAAACTTAAATACTAAAAATATCTTAACACTTGTCGCGCAATGTATCAAGTGGATAAAATGTCTTTGTATATTATTATTCCTTTAGGTGTTACGTTGAATCGAATCGGACGTGCAAAAATAAGTTCAAATAAAGCCGACAGGGATAGATAGGGTGCCATGGCGACTTCATATATATGACTCCATGTAAGTGATCGGCTCTTGTGCGCGAGTGCCTGGAATGTCAATGCTGATGCTATAAAGGAAAGCGGCAGTGTAAATACAGCACGCCATACCAAATATACGATATTGTACAGGACGGTCAAAAAAATAAACATTTTTCGGAGCAGACTTGATCTTCGTGCACCTAATAACAAAATAAGAATAATCAGGACAAGAAGGAGCATCAAAAGGAATCGTGAATCATTCCAAAATGAGAAATCCAGCATATTTGCCCTACTAATTCTTAGAAGCAGGGAAGGTCCCCCTTAAATAAAAAGAGGCAGCTAAAATACCTATTTCACCTTAAGCAACTTTCTGGCAACACTGACCATTGGTTTATACAACACGCCCTCAAGTTCGCGGCTGACGACTTTGAGCTGATCCCTGATTGCAATCTGCTGTGGGCAGTGGCTTTCACATTTGCCGCACTGCGTGCACCTGGAGGCGTTGGCCGGTCTGACTGACATGACGCCGAGGGTCTGCATATAACGGAAGCGCACAGACTTGTCATTCATCAGGTATTTGTCATTGTAACAGGAAAAACAACCTGGAATATCGACGCCGAATGGGCAGGGCATACAGTAACCGCAGGCCGTGCAGGGTATTTTGGTCTTAGCGAGCATTTCTGCTTTGACCTGCTCAAAAACGCGCAGCTCGTCATCTGACAGAGATCCGGGAGTGACTTCTCCTGCAATTCGTATATTCTCGTTCATCTGTTCTTCATCACTCATACCAGACAGCACAACGCTTACCTCCGGGTGATTCCATACCCAGCGCAAAGCCCACTCGGCGGGAGACCGCAGCGGGTCACTGTCGGTAAACGCTTTTTTAACGGATTCCGGGAGATTTGTCACAAGCTTGCCGCCTCGAAGAGGCTCCATGACAATAACCGGAATACCAAGGCTTGCCGCCAGAAGAAGGCCGGATTTTGTAGCCTGATTATTCTCGTCCATATAGTTATATTGAATCTGACAGAAATCCCATGGGTACGCCTTCAATATTTCTTCGAAATCCGACTTCGATCCATGGAAAGAAAAGCCGATGTTCAAAAGTACTCCCTTTTTTTTCAGATCCTCAAGCCACTCCATTACGCCGAGTCCTGCCATCCGATCAAACATGGCTTTATCCGTCAGCATATGTACGAGATAATAATCTATATAATCAGTCTGAAGTCTTTCAAGCTGTGTCGCCAGTATCTTCTGGGCGTTTGACAGCTTTCCAACCATAAAAGGAGGGAGCTTCGTTGCGATTTTGACTCGTGCGCGATAACCTCCTGCCAGTGCTTTTCCGACGAGAATTTCACTTTTGCCGTTCTGATAGATGTAGGCTGTGTCAAAATAATTAACACCTTTTTCGATGGAGTCATGAATCATACTGATAGAGCGTGGTTCATCTATATTTCCGTTCGCGGTAGGAAGACGCATGCATCCGAAGCCCAAAATAGAAAGAACATCACCGTTTTTATTGTTGATTCTTGTCTGCATCATACTTTGTCCTCGACAGTCACTCTAGCCATATATTCATGTCCATCCGGTGGGACAGCATCCGGGAAAGATATAACTGCCTTTTTACCGTTATGCAAAAACGACAGCCACAAATGACAAAGTGCAATACCAATATCTATCTGATTCATTCTCTCGTAAATCGGGGCTTTCAGGAAACCGGGCTTCTCACGGCTTACGTCAATTGTCTGAAGGTCTCCGCTGAAATACCATGGCTGCGAGTTGCTGGCAGAGGGTGCCAGACGAACGGGCTCGAGAAGCTCTTCCGCACCTTCAATTTGGGTTATAGCGGACATACTCTTGCGTATAAAAACAGAGGTATCGGACCTGTGAACAATCTCATTGGTACTTCCAAAGGCAATCATTATTACAAATTCAAGATCCCTTTTAGGCTCCAGGACCTGCTTTGACGGCTTTGCCAGGCCAAGCCAGCAGCTTCCGATTCCGTTTGCGGAAAGATAAAGATCAATCTGCTGCAGAATGAATCCGGCGTTCATCAGGTAGCTGCTGCGGTTCTCGGAATAAAGACAGATGTAATGCGGCGCATGGATTGGAAGCAGGTTTTTGACTTCTTTATTCTCAAGATAGACACATTCATATCTTATAGAATCGTCGAGAGTTTTCACCTGACCTGCAAATTTCTGCAGGTCTAGAAGGATTTCGGCGGGAAGGGGGGTCATATCAAATTTTCGTATGGATTTTCTTTTGAAAATAGTCGTATATAGTTCTTCATTATTCATATGATGCGTCCTCCGTCATGAAAACTGATTTTAACAGTATCATTAATAGTATACCTAAAAAATTGCATTTATATATATCTGCAAGGACGTGACGGCCGGTTAATATTCGAAAGGATAGAAAAATATTGATATTTGTTTTATGAGAGATTACCATAAAATCAGCTGATCCTCATTTGCACCACAAAGCTTCTGCACCTTGGGAATAAGGAGAAGATGATGGGTATTACATATTTCATGGAGCTCGAAGAGCAGGATGATCCAACGATCATGCAGCATTTCTTTTCTTTGCTGTCTGCGGATAAGCAGCAGCAGATATCAGGAATGCGGTTTGAAATGGACAGGAAACTAAGGATCTGTGCGGATGTCCTTGTCAGATACAAAGCCTGTGAAATGCTTAAGGCTGACAACCGGGACCTGATGTTCGCGAGAAATGAACATGGTAAACCCTTTCTGCCGGACCAGCCGACCTTTCATTTCAACATATCACACACAAGGAATGCTTTAGTTGTGTGTATTTCTGATATTCCGGTTGGCATAGACATTGAAAAAATGAACGCAGCCGATCCGGCAGCAGCAAGAAAGGTTTTTACAGGTCATGAAATAGCCTATATTTTTAGAGATGACAAAGACGACTGCCTGCGTTTCAATGAAATATGGACAAAAAAGGAATCATATTTGAAATGGACCGGTGAGGGATGGTCCACTGAACTGGCAGGAACTGACGTTCTTTGCGAGCCTTTGGCCGCGCACATTTCCACAAAAAGGATCAATCAGTATACTATCTCGCTGTGTAGTGAATCGCAAAACAAAGAATTCAAAATAGATAGAATAAATATAAATGAATTATATAAATTCTATAAATATTATTTTTAGGATAAGATGTTTCTAAGAAAAATATAATGTGTAACCTCTCGGAATATTGAAAATTGCATTCGATGGTGTACAATTATAGGTAATTTGCTGTGCGCCTGTGAACTATTCTGGCAGCTTTATGTACGGCAATATAAGATGGAACTATCAAATACGGGGTGCTTAAGGTAGTAAAGAAAAAAGCATACATAAATCATTCATCATTACCGTAGGCAGAAAAGAGAGATGATGGACGTTTGCCGGGAATATTTTGAGCTGTCACAGCCGCAGAAGTCAATTTGGTATCTGGAACAAAAATATCCGGATACATGTATGAATACAATAGCCGGAACCCTTCGATTCAAGGGCTGCATCGACTACGAAGCACTTGAAAAAGCGATCCATCTTTTTATAGAAAATAATGCTGCTATGCGCATGCACTTTCGTGAAAAAGACGGTACGGCCATTCAATTTGTGACGCCGTTTACAGAGAAGAAATTGGACTTTTTTGATTTTAGTGAAATGGACGGTCAAAATGACCGGTATAAATGGGATGAGGAGCAGACCAGAACTCCTTTTGCTGTATATGATTCCGACCTCTATTATTTTGCAATAGTTAAAATTGATGAAAATAACGGTGGATTCTATGCAAAGCTTCATCATCTGATTTCCGATGCATGGACAATGGGTATTCTTGGCAATGAAATCGTCGCATATTACTCGGCTGTAAAAAATGGACAGCCGCTGATTGATGAGATGAAACCTTCCTTTATCGAACATCTGGCTAATGAAAAAAGGTATGAATTATCCGACCGGTTTATTCGCGACAGGGAGTATTGGAACAAAAAGTTTGATGTATATCCGGAACCGGCAATTCTCAAGTCGCAGGCCCTCAACTGCACGAATACAAGCGCCCACAGAAAGACTTTTGTCACACCGCAGAAATTATCCGATAAGATCCGGAATTACTGCCAGGGGAATAATGCCTCTGTCTTTACGTTATTTTTATCGGCTCTGTCCATATATATTAACCGTGTTACAGGAAATGAAGATATCATTCTCGGAACAACGATTCTCAACCGGGTTAACTCAAGGGAAAAAGATACCACAGGCATGTTTGTCAGTGTTGCTGCGCCGATAAGGATTCAGATGCAGGACAGGCTGAATTTCTCTGAATTCACCAAAATAATGCTTTCTGAAAGTATATCCATCCTCAAACACCAGAAATATCCATATAATTATCTGATCAGGGATCTAAAAAAGAAACATCAATTATCCAACAGGCTTTTTGATATTGTACTTAATTATCAGAATTCGAAATTGAAAACGAAAGAGTCGGCCGAGGAATATTTGAGCAGATGGCATTTTTCAGGCCATCAAGTCGAGTCGCTTGTTATCCATGTCAACGACAGGGATGACGGCGGCAACTATATTATAAATTATGATTTCCTGAAGGAAGTGTATCACGTCAAGGAAATTGAGTTTTTGCACCAGCATGTTCTAAGCCTGCTGTGGCACGCTCTTGATAATCCTCTAAGACCCATTGCGCGTCTTGAAATGCTTTCCGAGAAGGAAACGAATCAAATTCTGCATGAATTCAATAACACGGCTGCGGATTTCCCCCGCGATAAGACTCTTCAGGATTTTCTATATGCACAGGCAGCGAAAACGCCTGAAAATAATGCTGTAATTTTTGAAGACCGCCGCATGAGTTATAGAGAAATTAATGAAAAATCCAACCAGCTTGCCAGGGTTCTCAGGGAAAAGGGAGTGAAAGCCGATACGGTAGTCGGCATATCCGTATTTCGATCATTTGAAATGATCATCGGAATCATGGGAATCCTTAAGGCGGGCGGCGCATATCTTCCAATGGATCCTGAATATCCCAGGGAGCGCATCCTTTACATGATTAAGGACAGCGGCGCACAAATCCTTTTGACGCAGGCGGCTATTGCGGACAGGTTCACACTCGATACAGACGTCGTTACTTTAGACGAAGCAAGCATTTATACCGGAGACAGTTCGGATCTTGAAAATATCAGCGGTCCCCATAATCTTGCTTATATCATCTATACATCCGGTTCTACAGGAAAACCTAAAGGTGTCATGATAGAACATGCAAGTATAGTTAACAGAATTAACTGGATGCAAAAAACGTATCCGATACATGCAGAAAGTACAATCCTGCAGAAGACACCATTTACTTTTGATGTATCTGTCTGGGAATTATTCTGGTGGACTTTTACGGGAGCCCAGGTATGCATGCTTGAACCGGGCGGAGAAAAAGACCCCGGAATTATTCTTCAGGCAGTTTTGGAGAATTCAATAACCACAATGCATTTTGTTCCTTCCATGCTGGCAGCTTTTTTGGACTATGTTGACCGGAATACATTGAACAGTAAATTGATATCTCTTAAGCAGGTGTTTGCAAGCGGCGAAGCGCTGACGAAAAGTCAAACGGACGCATTTCACAGAATTCTTTTTGCCGCGAACGGGACTGAACTCTATAATTTATACGGCCCGACGGAAGCAGCCGTTGATGTATCCTACTTTAATTGTTCGCCCGAAGTGAAATTGAAAACGGTACCGATAGGTAAGCCTATTGATAATATCCATCTGTATGTTTTGGATAGAAACAAGATACTTCTTCCTGTCGGTATACCGGGAGAACTATATATAGGAGGAATCGGCGTCAGCAGAGGTTATATCAACAATCCCGATCTGACAGCGGAAAAATTTGTAGAAGATCCTTATAATCCGGGAGAAATATTATACAAAACCGGGGACGTTGCCCGCTGGTTTCCAAAGGGGGATATTGAATATCTGGGAAGAATGGATTTTCAAATAAAGATTCGTGGATTCCGTATTGAACTCGGAGAAATAGAAAACAAACTTCTTGCACATTCACATGTAAAAAATGCTGTTGTTGTCGGAAGAATGAATAAGAACAACAGCTATCTTTGCGCCTATTATGTTGCTGACAAAGAGATAAAAACGGCAGACTTCAAACATAATCTGTCTAAAGCGCTTCCTGAATATATGATCCCTTCTTATTTTGTTTTTATGCCTTCATTTCCTTTGTCTGCGAACGGGAAAATTGACCGCAAGTTACTTCCCATACCGGAACTCACCGGAAAAACAGATATCGAATATGCCGCCCCCTCTTCGCCGACACAAAAGGCACTGGCTCTGATTTGGTCGGAAATGCTGGAAATCGAAAAAGTAGGCATAGATGAGGATTTTTTTGACATAGGAGGCGACTCTCTGCGAGCTATCTCGCTTTCAGGTGAAATTCAGAAAAAATTCTGTGTGGAACTAAAAATTAAAGATATTTTCTCAAATCGAACGATCAGAAAAATGAGCGCTAAAATTGACGAGTCCTCACCCATCCAATATTTGCCCATTCCCGTCGTTGAAAAGAGTGAGTATTATTCGGTCTCCTCCGCCCAAAAAAGACTTTACATCCTTCACCGGCTTGACGGGGAAGTTACAAATTACAATTTGCCTGGGGTGCTGGTGATTGAAGGTCAGCTTGATTCGGCCAAGCTGGTGCGGGTCATGAACAAAATCATTCAAAGACATGAGTCTCTTCGAACCTCGTTCGAATTGATTGACGGCTCTCCTATGCAAAAAATAAAAGAAACTATTGATTTTGACATACCTGTGATTGAATCCGATGATGAAGACATTGACGGCCTGATCCGTTCATTTGTCCGTCCATTTGACCTTGCTGCTGCGCCGCTCCTCCGGGCACAGCTGATTACGGTAAATCCCGGCAGACATCTGCTTTTATTTGATATGGATCACATCATCTCGGATGGACAATCAATAAATATTCTTATTCGCGAATTTTCTGATTTATATGCAGGCAGAGACTTGCCGGATATCAGGACACAATATAAGGATTACTCTTCCTGGCAAAACCTGCGTATTTCGTCCGGGGAACTTCTTGCCCAGGAGCAGGTTTGGCTCAACAGATTTTCCAGTGAATTGCCTGTCTTAAACATGCCGACGGACTTTCCGCGTCCTGTCCGAAAAGACTATGCAGGCGATAAAGTAGCTATCGTTTTTGATGAAAATATCACATCAGCACTTAGTACCCTTGCATCCCGGACACAGTCAACAAAATTTATGATCCTTCTTGCGGCATTTAATATCCTTTTGTCGAGATACTCAGGACAAGAGGATATCGTTGTTGGGATGCCGATAGCCGGCAGGCAGCATCCCGATGTCAATGATCTGATAGGTGTTTTTGTAAACACATTGGCCATACGCAATTTTCCTCAATGGGAGATGACTTTTTCGGGATTTTTACAGGAGGTAAAGACCAATTTACTTGAGGCATATGAAAATCAGGATTATCCGATCGAGCGGCTCGTTGAAAAAGTCTGTTCCAAAAGAGACGCAGGAAGAAATCCGATTTTCGATGTGGCCTTTATTTACCAGAACATGGATATTTCAAATATTCAGGCTGAGAATCTTACATTTTCCGCCTATGAATTCAACACACGGACAGCTAAGTTTGATATATCTTTAGAGGCCTGTGAAAAAGATGAAACAATCCTGATAAATGCTGAATACAGTACAGGGCTTTTTTTCAAATCAACGATAGAACGGATGCTTTCGCATTTTTCAAATATCGTTACCGAGATTATTGCCAATCAGGACATAATAATTTCCGATATTCAGATGCTGTCAGAAAGCGAAAAGAATCAATTAGTATATGATTTTAATGATTCAACTGCAAAATATCCTGATAAAAAGACAATAAATCAGATTTTTGAGGAGACTGCATCCATATATCCCGGGAATACCGCTCTTACTTTTGACGGAAAGAGCATGTCATATGGGGAGTTAAATGAAAAAGCCAATATTTTGGCAGACATTATTCGTAAAAAGGGAATAGTACCTGATGATATAGTTGCAGTATCTGTCGATCCATCGATGGAAATGATCATTGGCATTATTGGGATACTCAAAGCGGGCGCCGCATATTTACCAATGGATCCCGATTTCCCGGATGATAGAATACGCTTCATGATGGACGACAGTAAAGCAAAGATACTGCTGACGCAAAAGACATATGAAGACAGATTCAAGTCCTGTGCGGATTCAATTATTCTTGATGAACCGGAGCTGTATTTGGGTGATTCATCAAATCCTGTTCAAGATCATGGCCCGTCAAATCTTGCCTATATAATTTACACATCCGGCTCGACAGGAAAACCCAAGGGGGTAATGATTGAGCACAGAAATGTAGTACGGCTTTTGTTTAACGACAAGTTTCAATTTGATTTTTCCCAAAAGGATGTCTGGACCTTATTCCATTCCTTTTGCTTTGATTTTTCTGTATGGGAAATGTATGGCGCGCTGCTCTACGGAGGAAAGTTAGTAATTGTCAAAAAACAGACGGCAAAGGACACAAGACAGTTTCTGGAAGTACTTAAGAAGGAGAAAGTATCTGTTTTAAACCAGACGCCCGCGGCCTTCAATAATCTGATTGAGGAGGAGATTCCGGCAGAGGATCATTCACTGGTTCTCCGGTATGTTGTGTTCGGCGGTGATGCACTCAAGCCAGATCAGCTTAAGACCTTCCACGAAAAATATCCGGAAACCAGACTGATTAATATGTATGGAATTACGGAAACAACCGTTCATGTGACATATAAAGAAATTAAGGAAGAGCAGATCAATCAAAATATCAGCAATATTGGACGAGCCATTCCAACCCTTCAGACTTTTATTGTCGATAAGATGATGAATCTTGTTCCGATCGGTGTATTTGGTGAGCTATGCGTCAGCGGAGCCGGTCTTGGCCGGGGATATCTGAACAACCCGGAATTAACCATGCAGAAATTCTGTTTAAACCCTTTCTCAGGAGACGGGAAAATGTATCGTTCCGGGGATTTAGCCAAAGTATCATCTGACGGTGACATAGAATACTTAGGGCGAATCGATAACCAGCTGAAAATACGTGGTTACAGAATTGAGCTGGGGGAGATTGAATCAGAGCTGCTGAAGCACCCGCGTATGAAGGAAGTGCTTGTCCTTGCCAGGAAAAATCAGTATGAAGAAAATCATTTGTATGCATACTTTGTAAGTGATGCGATACTGACTTACGACGAATTGAAAACCTTACTGGGCCACTCCTTACCGGGGTATATGATTCCCTCCTTTTTTATTCAGCTTGATAAAATGCCGCTAAATAGAAACGGTAAGATCGACCGGACTGTTTTGCCGGGCAGTGAGGAGGCGATTAAGCCGGAGAATACTTATTTTGCACCGGAATCCGTAACGCAGATAATGCTTTGGACGCTTTGGACAGAAGTGCTTAATCTCGATAAAATCGGCATTGATGAAGATTTTTTTAGTATCGGAGGAGAATCCCTAAGTGCAATCAAATTAATCTCAAAAATACCGGCTGATTATACCGATATTACCCTTGTTGACCTGTATAACAATCCAACCATCCGGCAGCTGGCTCTAAAGATTGAAGAGAGCGCCAGCGAAGCGGCTGATTCTATTCTTGTTAGGCTGACCTCTAAGTCACATAATAGTAAAACTCCGATAATCTGTTTTCCGTATGGCGGCGGGAATGTCATTTCTTATCGGAATTTATCTGACTCAATTTCAAAAATTATTCCTGAATTTGAGCTTCATGCTGTGAATCTCCCAGGGCACGATATGGGTGAGGACGAAGTATTTCTGTCCGTTCGGGAAGCATCTCAGAAAGTGCTTGAAGAGATCATAAGGATGGACGTAACTGAAATCGTTCTTTACGGTCATTGCGTGGGAAGTGCCGCTCTCATTGAGACAGCCAGACTACTGGAAAAAGAAAAAATACATATAAAGGCTATCTTTATCGGTGCAACATTTCCACCGCAGTTTGTTGGGCTGTACGGGGGGTTCTTCGATCCCTGGAAACACACATCGGATGAAAAAATAGTAAAGTATTTATGCAGAATTGGATTGCCATACAAATCTTTTGATCTTACCAGTATGGGATTCATTATCAAGGCATTCAGACATGATGTAAAAGCTTTCTATGAATATTTACAAAAATTTGCGAGGGAAAAATATCCGAGGCTGGCGACACCGATTCATTTTATAGTGGGAGATAATGACAGCGTTACCCAAAAATACGAAAAAAAGTACAGAAAGTGGCTATCCTATACAAACAGTGTCGACCTGCATGTCATTTCGGGTGCCGAGCACTATTTTATTAATTCACATTCACAGGAACTTGCCGAAATCATGAAAGTGCAGTTACTGGACACACCAACAACATGTTGAAATATCCATGTTCTACTGGTCGGAATTGAGGGGGGCATATGGTTATAAATATCACAGCGTTCGTTCTGCTTCACCTGACTACCATTCTTGTTTTTGTATTACTTCTGATTATCTCAAGAATGAAAAAAAAGCAGGAAATACATTTTATTTCGATAGGCCTGATTTTATCCATTTTCACCTGGTGTCTGTTCATGCTGCTCGAGGTATACGCTTTTCAATATTTTGACTATAAAGGGATGTGTTTTACGAATACCTATTTTTCAGCGGTTGGATTTGTCTCTGTTTATATCTTTCTTCTGGGGCTTTCCTTTTCAGCTGGCACCAGTATAAATCGGAAATACTATCTTTTGTTCTTGTTCCCGATATTAAATGTTGCAGCCATATGGACAAATGATTTACACCACCTCTTTTTTGTAAAATACTCGCTTATGAACAATGAAATTATCCGGGGACCTCTTATTAACTTTCAGGCAGCTATTGCCTATCCGCTCATCCTGACCGGTATTTTTTTGCTGCTCTATTTTTCAATAAAGAACGCGGGATTCTTTTCCAAACAATCTTTACTGATTGCATTTGCGACTATTATACCTGTTTTTGTGGATGTATCCTTTGTTTTCAAACTATTCTCATTTTCACTCTATTATGAACCTATTTCTTTTTCGATAGCTGTCGGATGTATGATGCTCGCAATCCTAAAATATGATTTTCTCAATATTGTTCCCATAGCGCTGCAGACGATTGTTGACCATATATCAGACAGTTACCTTGTCGTTAATGACAATTTTGAGATAATTGACTTTAACAAAACTTTTGTGTCCAATTTTGGCGAAATTGTAGATTCAAAAAGAAAAATGAGCATATGGGTGTGGATTGAACAAATAAAAGCAATATCAGAAGATAACATGGATTATTTTAAGAATTCCTATGATAAATCATCAAAGGAATTTGTATCATCCTATTTCGAAAAACATATTAGAAAAGGTGAGTTTGACAAGGTTTTTGCCATTGAAATTACTCCGGTTATTACAAAGAATTCATTTAAGGGTTCTATCATTTTACTTAGGGACATTACAGAAATCAGAAAATCATTTGAGCTTGTCAAACAGACGCAGGCCCAACTGATAGAAAAGGAACATCTTATTTCCCTTGGCCAACTGATCGGTGGAATTGCACACAACCTCAAAACGCCCATTATGTCGATTTCCGGAGGGATTGAAGGGTTAAAGGATTTGATCACGGAATATGAGGAGTCTATCGTTGACCCAACTGTGGTTGCTGAGGATCATCTTGAGATTGCAAACGAAATGCGAAGCTGGGTTGAAAAGATGAATGAATACTGCTCCTATATGTCTGATATAATTTCAACTGTAAAGGGACAGGCCGTTCAACTGACTTCGACAACCACGGATTGTTTTCAATTGAGTGAATTGTTAAAAAGAATCGATATTCTGATGAATCATGAGCTAAAAAGATTCGGATGTAAACTAAATATAGTGTCGTTGATCGAAAAATCAACTATTATAAGAGGTGAGGTAAACAGTCTCGTTCAAATCATTGATAATCTGATAACCAATAGCATAGAGTCGTACGAAGGCGAAGAAGGAGAAATTGATTTATCAATTTCTCGCGACGGGCCGATGATTCTTATAACGGTGAAAGATTATGGACCCGGAATACCGGATGACGTTAAAAGCAGACTTTTTAAAGAACTTTTGACAACAAAGGCAAAGAAGGGAACCGGTTTGGGCCTCTATATGTCTTACTCTACGATCGTCGGAAAATTCGGCGGGAAAATGTGGCTCGAGTCTGAAATCGGTAAGGGAACAAGTTTCTTTATATCAATTCCAGTTACATAAGCAGCAGCGAGGATATTCACAATGAGAAGAAAAAAGAATACATCTGTTTCACCTTTAAAAATAATGGTTCTGGATGATGAGGTTGGTATCATCGATTCACTGTCTGTGGTACTTAAGAGAAATGGATATAGTGTTATAGGAATTACATCTCCAATGGATGCTATCGAGATGATCCGGAATGAAAATTTTGATTTGTTGATTCTGGATTTTTTGATGCAGCCGATTAATGGGGATAAAGTAGTCGCAAAGATACGGGATTTCAATGCTGAGCTCTATATATTGATGCTTACCGGACACAAGGATATGGCACCGCCGCTCGAGACAATCAGGGCTCTTGATATTCAAGGCTATTGTGAAAAGGGCGATAAATTTGACCAGTTAATTCTGCTGGTTGAATCTGCTATCAAATCAATCATGCAGATGCGCACGATAAAAAAATTCCAGGAAGGACTCAACAAAATTCTCGAAGCTGTTCCCAAAATATATCAGCTGCAGCCAATCGGGAGTATCCTCGAAGGGATTTTAATAGAATTGATGTTCTTTGTGGACAGTCAGAATGCTTTCATCCTCGTGGACAGCACGGAAGAGATGAATAATAGACATAACAGCATTTTCAGGGGAATTGGACAGTACAACAAGGATATTGAAGAATTCATGTCACTTCTTGATCCGGAGTTGATGGAAAGAATTGGATATGCAAGAACAAACAGAAAGATTGAGAGAGTAGAATCCGGCGTCATTCTGCCGTTGATAAATGAATACAGACAATCACTGGGAATTATATATATTGAAAGCAGGAATTTTGAAAACGAAATTAAACTTTTGGAGATATACGCAAATCAAGCCGCATCTGCACTGAATAACGCATTTCTTCATTCACTTGTAAATACAAAGAATGAGGAACTTAATAAGACATATGCCGACTTGAAAAGGACTTATATAGACACAATCGAAGCATTACGCCTTACGGTTGATGCCAGAGATGAGTACACATGCGGTCACTCAGACAGAGTTGCATATTTCTCCAGAAAAGTCGGCGAGGGTTTCGGGCTTCCGGCGGAGGAACTGGATTTGCTGTCGACAGCCGGTGTGTTCCATGATATCGGCAAAATTGGTACAGCTGATGATATATTAAAGAAGTTCGATGAACTTACAACAGCCGAATATGATGTCATTAAGCAGCACCCGCTTAAGGGAGCGCACATTTTGTCTGCTTTATCCATGTTTCAGGATGTCGTGCCGCTGGTTAAATACCATCATGAATGGATTGACGGATCCGGATATCCTGAAGGGTTAAAGGGTGATGAGATTCCGTTTCTGGCAAAGATAATCACTGTTGCCGATGCATTTGACGCCATGACGTCCAATCGGCGGTACAGATTAAAGCTTGACATGAAGCGCGCAAAAACACAGTTGACTGAAGGTGCCGGGACACAATTTGACCCGGCTGTTGTAGAAATGTTTATCAAAGTGATTATCAGTAATGAGGCCGATGTCATGAGAGAGATCGAGGCTACCTATATAAGGCACCCCAAGACATCTGCGGCACTTCACGCCATGCCTTCTGACAACCAGATTAATCCCGTTCTCTAAATCCGGGAGGTAGATATGGTATCCATCGATGAGTTTGAGAAGATCTTAAGCGAGATAGCAGACGAGCTCCCGCCGGAGTTGTTCGTTAACTTAAACGGAGGAATTCGACTCATTCCGGAGGTCAGAATGCACCCGGCAGCAGTCAGTAATGATTTGTATATTCTGGGTGAGTATCACTATGATTCAATCATGGGCCGGGATATTTCGATCTATTACGGTTCTTTTGCAAAAACGTACTCTTATTTGAGTTCAGATGATCTGCGGGAAAAAATTGCACACACAGTAAAACACGAGTTCCGCCACCATCTTGAGTCGCAGGGAGGGCAGAGGGATCTGGAAATTATTGATTCACATCAAATACAGGCATATAAGAACCAGAGCGCGACGCGTGTGACGCGAAGCAGTAATGGAAATAACAGTCACAAGGAGAGCTCATGATGGCAAGAGAACAAACAGCCGTAGACACATTCAGCGAGGGATTTAACTGTGCTCAGTCTGTATTCAGCGTTTTTACCGGAGAAAGCGGGATAAGCCGTGAGACGGCGCTTCTTATATCTTCCTACTTTGGAGGCGGTATGCGCTGCGGAGAAGTGTGCGGGGCGGTTACAGGCGCGCTAATGGCTCTCGGACTTCATAAAGGCTTTGATTCCGTTGTGAATCCGGCGGACAAGGCAGCCGCCAATACGATGGGTCTAGCTTTTGAAGCAAAATTCAGGGCTAAAAATGGTTCCATCATTTGCCGGGAACTTCTCGGCTATGATCTTTCGGTGCCGGAAGACTTAAAAAAGATTAATGAGCTTGGCCTGTTTAAAAGTGTGTGCCCTCTTATGGTGTCCGATGCTGTCGTTATTGCCGAGGAAATGCTGGCAGAAATCAAATAATCCGACAACGGTATGTCTCGCTTTATCGCTGTTTAGATTAGAAATGAGATATCTAAATATCAGTCAGGAGCCAATAAATGAAAGATCCGGATTTGTGCATATCGACCTCGGCTCTTATTGTCGCAGCGGGTTTGTCCTCTCGCATGAAAAGATTCAAACCGCTTTTGCCTTTAGGTGAAAAAACGATCATTGAGCGTGTCGTCCGGACTTTAAAGGATGCGGGAATAGAAAATATTGTACTGGTAACCGGTTATCACGCCGACGAGATTGAGCACCTGCTTGCAGACCAAAATATAACCTTTATCAGAAACGGGCAGTATGCCGACACACAGATGTTTGAGTCGGTTAAGCTTGGCATGCATGCGCTTGCCGGTAAGTGCGGGCGGTTCTTTTTCCTGCCTGGAGATATTCCCCTTTTCAGACCCCATACGTTAACCGTCCTATTGGATGTCATGGAAAATTCGAAAGCCGATGTGGCATCTCCCGTATACTCCGGGAAACGAGGTCACCCGGCCTTGGTTTCACAGGAAATGATTCAAAAAATACTTGACTACAGCGGCGGGGCGGGATTAAAAGGTGCTCTTGCGAGTCTGCCGTGTACAAAAGTTGATGTCAGCGTTCCGGATCCCGGCATTCTGATGGATGCAGACACGCCGGAGGATTACTTGAATCTTCTGCACTATCAGTCCGTTATGGAATACCCGACACCGGAAGTATGCATGGAAATCTTTGATTGGTTTGATGTCGAGGATAGAATTATCGGGCATGGCCGGGCGGTGGCAAAAACCGCGCTTGAACTGACGGATGATCTCGCCCGTGCAGGGTATGTGCTTAACCGGCCGTTGGTTGAAGCGGCCGCCCTCTTACACGATATTGCGAGACGTGAGAAAGACCATGCCCTGTGCGGCAGCATATGGCTTCGGCATATTGGGTATCCTGCTGTTTCCCAAATCGTGAAAGTTCATATGGATATACCGCAGCAGGCAATAAATGAGCTCGATGAACGTGCTATCGTATATCTGGCAGACAAACTGGTCATAGAAGACAAGCGAGTCCCGTTAAGAGAACGCTTTGAGAAGGCACTGATACGATTTGGAAATGATCCGAAGACTTCTTCGGCTATCCTCGAGCGAATGTCCAATGCGCAGAGAATTGCGGATCTCATCAGGGAAAAAATAGCAGAGAGCGGGCAGTCTTGTGAGAAAAAGTAATGATATAATTCCTATAATAAATTGCTGATCTACAATGCTGATCCAGATTGTTGATCAAAAACTGAAAGTTGAAATGGTGAAAAAATGGAAACCTATACGGATATAAATGCAAAGGCATGGGACAAGTGGGTCGATGACGGCATCGAATGGGGGATTCCGATTTCCAATGAGGCCTTCATCAACGCTCGGAAAGGTGAGTGGGGCGTCTATCTGACCCCGACCAAATTCGTTCCGAAAGAATGGTTTTTGCCGTTTGAGGGGGCTTCACTTTTGGGGCTTGCCAGCGGAGGTGGCCAGCAGATGCCGATCTTTTCGGCCCTCGGAGCCAACTGTACCATTTTTGATAATTCAGATAAACAACTCGAAAGTGAGCGGATGGTCGCTGAGCGGGAGAACTATTCAATCAATATTATAAAAGGGGACATGACAAAGCCGTTGCCCTTTGAAGACAACAGCTTTGACATGATCTTTCATCCGGTGTCAAATTGCTATATAGAGGATGTGCAGCACGTATGGAACGAATGTTACCGTATCCTCAAAAAGGGCGGGGTTCTTCTTTCCGGGTTGGATAATGGAATCGGTTTCCTGTTTGACGATTATGACAAACTTATTGTCGAGAATAGACTCCCGTTCAATCCGCTGAAAGATCCAAAGTTATATGATAAATTGATGGCGGAAGATGGGGGTGTGCAGTTCAGTCACTCCCTGGAAGAACAGATAGGCGGCCAACTTAAAGCCGGACTCTGTCTGACCGATCTTATGGATGACTATGACAGGCCGGGCTTTGGCCGGCTGCATGAATTCACACCGACTTATATTTTAACGAGGGCAATCAAATGGTAAATTTAAATACCGGAGGAGATTCATAGCAGCATGCGGCAGAGGCATATCATTCTAAGGATGCTGATAAAAAGGAGAATCCAAAATGGATAGAGGCATTTATATGAATCTGATGAATATTCTGAAATCCGGTGAGAATACGGTTATGATGACGAGGTTTTGCTTAGATCAGGGAAGTCTTAAGGACATGGACAAGAAGCTCATCGCCGGCTTTAATACTATAAAGACATCTGAGGGAGTTGAAGAAAATGCAGGTCCGTCCGGCGATGTTGATCTGGCGGAAAAGGCGCTCGTCCAGGGCCTTCCTGTAACATGTTCAGAAGATGGATCCACTCTTCTGATGGAGCCATTCTACCCGGAAGAGAGGCTGATCGTTTTAGGCGGCGGTCATATTGCCCTGCCGCTTGTTGATTTTGCTGCCAGAATCGGTTTTTCCGTTACGGTTGTGGATGACCGGCCGCAATTTGCCAACCGCCCTCGATTCCCGGCTGCCAGGGATGTTATCTGCAACGACTTTATGAACGCGATTGAGCGGCTGCGCATTACCTCAAATGACTATGTGGTTATTATCACCCGAGGGCACCGGCATGACCAGGCCTGCCTCGAACAGCTTTTTAAGTCTGTCGAGCCTTTTTATACCGGGATGATCGGGTCAAGGCGGCGCGTATCTGCTGTGAAAGATTTGCTGATTGATCAGGGCTTCGATCAAAAAAGACTGGACCGGATACATACGCCGATTGGTCTTTCTATCGGTGCGGTGACGCCGGCCGAGATTGCCATCGCCATTACAGCGGAACTGATTGCCTGTAAACGAATCAAAAAGGAGACGGCTTCCGGTCAGGAGCGGTATGCAAATCGCTCAGATGTTGATATGGACGTACTTCGCGTACTTTCTGAGGAACAGGATGAACCCAAGTCCATTGTCACGGTAATTTCAGCGAAGGGATCTGTTCCGCGCGGGGCCGGAGCCAAAATGCTGGTTTACCCGTTCGGAAAAATCGTCGGCAGTATCGGAGGCGGCTGCAGCGAAGCGGCCGTTATTAACGATGCCCGGGCGATCATCGGGACCGGCGGGTATCTTCTGAAGACGGTCGATATGACCGCAGATGCAGCGGAGAGCGAAGGCATGGTTTGCGGCGGTGTCATGCAAGTACTCATCGAGGATTATTAATTAATTCATTCAACGATAAAGATAACGATAAAGCTAAAAATATAAAAAAGATAAATATAAATATGTAGATAAAATATAGGGGAAATAAATGCGGCTTGATTTAAATAGTTATGAAAATGAAGATTTTGTAGACGCAGTCATAGAAATGGATGATATATCACATAAGAAATTCACAAAATGCAGTTTCCGGAGAGCAGATTTCAGTGATGTTTCTGTATTTTTCGAGTGTACCTTTGATTCTTGTGATTTTTCACATGCAAGACTAAATGGCGTGAATATCAAGAACGGTGCTTTTTTATCCTGTCAGTTTAATGGCGCATCATTCTTTGCCGTCAAATTTGAGAACTGCAAAATGATGGGTTCAGAATTAATCAACACGGACTGTTCGCTCCTTCAGATAGAAGGCGGCGACTGGTCGTATACGAATCTGCGCAAGCAGTCATTCCAGAAGCAGAATCTCTGCGGAATCCGGTTCACGGGAGCCGACTTGTCTGACTGCCGATTTAATCAGTGCAAAATGAATGACTGTGAATTCGATGAGGCGATTGTTCATGAGACAAGCTTCTACCGGTCTGACATTCGTAATTCTTCCATTGGCAACCTTAATTTGTTCGAAATCAGCTTTCGGCAGGCTCTTCTGGACATAGGACAATGTGTGACCCTTGCAGAAACACTTACCGAAGGAAAATACAGCCCGGATTGATTGACAATGTGTCCGGACAAATTACAATGAATACACTCTTCAGGGAGGGCGTGCTCATCCTTTTTTTCTATGGCGGTGAACCTTTCCTGTGGGAAGATCATGGTACGAGCCTTAAAGACCTTATAGAGGAAGCCAGACAAATTCGTTTTTTACTGGTTAATAATAAGGGTGATATTGAGTCGGTCTGCGCTGCTTCGGGAAATATCCCTCGTCTGTGCCAATATGACTCACCCCAAACAAGTAACCAGTCTTTACTTCGGAGGAGGGACTCCGGCGCTTCTCGTCGATGAATTAGGAGAAATCATAGACGCGATCAGGCTGCACTTTTCAATTGCGGGGGGAATCGGAGTTGAGCTTCATCCCAATGATATTACCAGGGAGAATCTGGAAAAACTGAAAGCAGAGGGGGTGACGATGGTCAGCATCGGCATACAATCATTTGATGCCGAATGCCTTCGCAGGCTGGGCCGCAGGAATGATGACATAAAGGGAAAGAACCGAATCATGAATCAAAGTCCATTTGAAGGATTAAACATTGTATAATAGAAATAGGTAAATAGTTGAACAATTGCATGGGATAAGGAGGCAAATAGTATGGACGACAAACTTGAGACAAGGATTAAAAAAATCATTGACAGCAGCTTTGAGACTCCGAGTATTTTGAAGAAAGTCCTGGCAGACGAATTGGCCTTACTTAAACGGGATCAGCAGAACACGGATATTTTGGGACTGATTTATATTGAACCAACATTTATCTTCACTCCGGAAAAGAACGAAAGATATTCGGGCGCATTTATGCTTTTAGCAACTACGGCCGGACTGATCAATGTTGAAGAAGGTCTAACTGAAACCGAAGTGAATTTCGGCGGCTGCAGAACCAGATTTTTCCCGTATTACAAGATCGTCAGTGTTGAACTTGACAGCTGCCTTCTTCGCGGTGTGTTCAAGATCGTTCTTGGCGGCACCGAGGACTCAAATCTGGTTATTGAATTTGACGCTGCCAGAAACCTAAGCGAATTTCAGGAAATAATCAGAATTATTCGCGAGAAAATGACCGATATAGATCGCCATATGACAAAGTAAGAATGCCGGGTACCGGCTCGAGCTGAGCCGAGCTGAGATTTATTAATGCTGAGCGCCTGAGGACTCAACCTGTACGCGGCGTTTTTATCATGAAAAAAGCAAACATATATATATATATTAGAAACATGAAAAATTCAGACTAAAGTGTCAAAAAACATTGCAAATAATTGTATTTTGTATTAACTTGTAATTAATACAAGGCTACATGTTTTATTTGTGACGTTAATAGTTATTTTTCTTGAAAAAAATGATTAGGAAGAAGGGTGGTTAATCATATGCAGTATATAAAGCAATATTTGATAGCCATGGTTGTTTTTACATT
>Ga0123338_10000573_pt1 | contig 37451 bp, 34 predicted proteins | sample grotaG_FD_89793 | JGI IMG/M metagenome (GOLD analysis project Ga0123338, IMG submission 89793) | Glacier valley bacterial and archeal communities from Borup Fiord, Nunavut, Canada, to study Microbial Dark Matter (Phase II) -... | ecosystem: Environmental > Aquatic > Freshwater > Ice > Glacier ...
TGGAAAATTTTATCATTACTCCTGCTTATCTACACATTCATAGGCGGAATACTTTTCCCGGTACCACGTCTTAATATCGTTAACGAAACAATCCGCGCATTATATTTTCACGTTCCGATGTGGTTTGGAATGGTAGTAATGTTTTCGGTTTCCTCGTTTTATGCCATCAAATATTTAAGAAAGCCAGGAAGTGACTTCGATATTAAATCGATGGAATTTGCCCACACCGGTCTGTTATTCGGCATTCTGGGCATTGTTACCGGAATGATCTGGGCTAACTATGCATGGGGTTCGCCCTGGCATGGAGATCCAAAACAAAATGGCGCAGCGATTGCTACGTTGATCTACCTTGCCTATTTTGTTCTTAGAGGCTCTCTGGATAATTCCGAACAACGTGCCAGGCTAAGCTCAGTTTATAACATTTTCGCATTTGCAGCCATGGTCCCTCTCATTTTCATCATTCCTCGCATGTCAAGTTCTATGCACCCTGGAAACGGCGGAAACCCTGGCTTTAACACCTACGACCTCGACAACAGAATGCGGATGGTATTTTACCCTGCATGCATTGGCTGGATTTTATTGGGAATATGGATCGCTACTGTTCGTGTAAGACTTAAAAAGGTTGAAGAAAAAATTCTGGATTTAGAATATGAAAAAAGTAATTAACATTTTACTGGCCTTATTGGTATCATTTCCCGGCTTTTCACAAGAAGTAGAAATGGCCGACACACTTCGTTCAAATGGCAAAATCTATGTTCTGATGTCGATTATACTGGTCATTTTGGTTGGGCTTGCAGCCTATTTAGTGGTTATTGACCGCAAAGCATGCCGTCTTGAGAAGCGCCTCAACGAAAACAAACACTAAATAACTGTTCGTCAATTACATGGTGAAACCCTATTTGGGTTGTAATTTTGCTTCTCTCAACTTAGGGTTATGAAGAAGTCACACATTGTTGGTCTCCTGGTTATTGCTGTCGCTATCGCTATTATAATTTCAACTGCTGGAGACGCCAGTAGCTATGTCACATTTGACAAAGCGTACAAGATGGCGTCAGTAGGAAATAAAGTAAGCATCCATGTTGTTGGTGATCTTAAAAAAGACTTTCGCGGCGAAATTACAGGCCTTGAAAAAGCTCCTGATAATCTTTCATTCTCGTTTCTTCTTATAGATGAAAATAAAAAAGAGCAAAAAGTATACTACAACGAGCCAATGCCTCCCGATTTCACGCATTCTGAAAAGATCGTTGTTATCGGAAGCTACCGCGGCAACATCTTCGTAGCGGATAAAATTTTATTAAAGTGTCCATCCAAATACACAGAACAAAAGCTTAACGCGAAGGTTTAATTACTTTGCGCGATGTTACATTATTTCATTGGTGATCTTGGTCATTTATTCGTAATCACGTCCTTCGTTGCGGCGCTAATTACTTCATTCTGCTATTGGAAAGCTACCGTTGCTGTTGACCTATCTAAACGCTATCAGTGGACGTTCAACGGAAGAACTACTTTCTTAATTCACTTCGCCGGACTTATTGGTATCATCGCCACTCTCTTCACAATTATTTTCAATCATTACTTCGAATACCATTACGCATACGCACACTCGTCAATGCACCTGCCAAAGCATTACATGATCTCGTGTTTTTGGCAGGGTCAAGAAGGCAGCTTTCTGCTTTGGACGTTCTGGCAGGCTGTAGTGGGCCTTGTACTAATATTCACACAACGAAGTTGGGAAGCTCCGGTGATGACTATATTCTCAATGGTTCAGGCGTTTCTCACATCCATGATCATTGGAGTTGTAATTCCTGGTTTGAGCATTAAAATCGGAAGCTCGCCGTTCATTCTCCTTCGTGATGCAATGGCAGATCCCATTTTCAAAATTCAGCCTGACTTTATTCCAAAAGATGGTAACGGCTTAAATCCATTGCTTCAGAATTATTGGATGGTAATACATCCCCCCACACTATTTCTCGGATTTGCATTGACGCTCGTTCCATTTGCTTTTTGTATGGCTGGTTTATGGCAGAGAAGATACATTGATTGGATACGACCCGCATTACCATGGACACTTCTTGGCAGTGCCATTCTTGGATTAGGAATTTTAATGGGTGGCTACTGGGCGTATGAAACCTTAAGCTTTGGTGGGTACTGGAACTGGGACCCTGTTGAGAACGCAGTGTATGTTCCGTGGCTTATTCTTATTGCATCATTGCACACAATGATCACCTATAAAAACAGCAAGACAGCTCTTAAGCTTTCAATGATATTAGTGATAACTGTATTTATTCTGATTCTTTATTCAACATTCCTGACGCGGAGCGGAATCCTGGGTGACGCATCAGTACATTCATTCACTGATCTTGGTTTATCCGGACAGTTATTAATTTATCTTCTATTCTTCACCTTCGCCGCCATTATTCTTGTTTGGATCCGCTGGAAAGAAATTCCAACATCGGATAAAGAGATCTCAACTTATTCAAGAGAGTTCTGGATCTTCCTGGGCGCGTCAACATTGTGTCTAATGGGATTCCAGGTGATTGTAGAGACCTCAAAACCAGTTTATAACTCCATTATCAGACTTTTCGGTGGTGAAGGCAAAATGGCTCCTCGTGCCGATGCAGTGCATTTTTATTCAATGGTACAGCTTTGGTTCGCAGTGATGGTGGCTATGCTTTCAGGTACCGGTCAGTTCTTCTGGTGGAAAAAAATTGATAAGCAGAAGTTAAAAAGTGAATTAATTATAACAGGCCTTATAACGTTGGTGATCTTTGTCATTGTCATGTTGATAACAGATGTCTCCGATCCAATATATCTCGCTCTGCTAATCGCGGGACTTTACATTATTATCTCAAACATTAAAGTTCTAATAAGCGTATTTAAAGTCAATCCAAAACTTTCCGGTGGTGCGATTGCTCACATTTCCATTGGGCTGATGCTAATCGGAATGATGTTCTCATCAGGCTACTCAAAGGTTGTGTCGCTAAATAATACAGGTCTTCTTCTAAATAAGGAAATGGGCACCGAGTTCAACCGGGATAATCTACTTCTGTTTATAAATGAAACGCGTTCCATGAGTGGCTACGATATTGAGTTCTTAGGTGAACGACTGGAGCCACGCAACAAACCAGGATATGTTAAAAAGAAAGATGTTGAAATCACTACGGATCCATATAAAGTAGTTGCCATCAATGACATCTTCTTCAAGGGAAATAAACTTTATAATGCCAAGGACACATTTGAAGTAAATCCTGAAAATACTTTTTATGAGATTCAATTAAGAAAAGGGGATAAAGTATCTGCTACACTTTTCCCAAGAATACAAGTCAATCCAAGCATGGGAGGAATCCTTCCATCACCTGATATTCGTCGCGGTGTAACCAGTGATTTATACACGCACGTTTCTTCTTCTATGAATCGGGAATCGGAACCAGAATGGGGAAACACAGAAGAGGTCAAAATAAAAATCGGCCAACAGTTTTTTGTGAATGACTATGTGTCTGTGCTGGAAGAAGTTCAACGAGTCACTGAAGTTCCCGGACTTAAGCTGAATGATGAAGACATTGCTGTAAAAGCTAAAATTCGTATTGAAGGAGAGCATGAGATCTATTATGCTGAACCAATTTTCCTGATAAGAAATAAAACATTACCTGGCGTGCTCGCGTACGAGGTTGGCGAGCTTGGTGTTAAGATCACTTTATTAAACATTCATCCCGACACAGATGAGTTTACCCTTGGACTCAGCGGCCGTCAAAAGGATTGGGTAATTATCAAGGCAATGGAAAAGCCTTATATAAATGTCCTCTGGCTTGGAACCGGACTATTAATGATTGGGTTTATTGTTGCGATGGTAAGAAGATTCAAAGAGAAGGCGTAGGCTTCATACGGAAAAAACGTCTGACGCCTGTTCATTTAAGTGAAGAGGCGTCAGACATTTAGAACTCATTCATGACCTTCACCACTTTTCTAATATCATCCTCACTATGTATCCAGGATATCGGCAAGCTTAACGTAGTTTCGTGGATCTCATCGGAAACAGGATATTCTCGTCTATCAAAAAGATCACTCAATGCTTTTTGTTTGTACGGCGGAACCGGATAATGAATTTCTGTTCCAATCTGACTCTTCAATAAATACTCTCTAAGCTTATCTCTTTTCTGATGTCTTACATTATAAATATGATGTACATCGAAATACCCAGTCTGAATAACAGGCTTTATAAAATCCTGCTTAAGTGTATTTGAATAGATTGCAGCCAATTTTCTTTTATGATCATTGATAAGATCAAGGGATTTGAGCTTTACACTGAGAAAAGCTGCCTGCAATTCATCCAATCTCGAATTACTACCCAGAATTTCATTAAAATACTTTTTTTCAGATCCATAGTTTCCTAGCATTCTGATCTTCTTACTATGATCATCGCTGCTTGTTATCAATGCACCAGCATCTCCAAGCGCCCCAAGATTCTTTGTTGGATAAAAACTAAATGCTGCTATATCACCAAACGTTCCTGCCTTCTTTCCATTGATATGAGCACCATGAGCTTGTGCGCAATCCTCAATAATTTTTATCTGAAATTTATCTGCGATACTTCTTATTGAATCCATCCCACAGCACTTGCCATATAAATGAACGGCCATTATCGCTACCGTCCTTTTTGTAATCGATTCTTCAATTTTTGAAACATCAATGGTGTATGTTTTAAGATCAGAATCAACCATTACAGGAATGAGATTAGCATTAACAATCGCCATAACAGAAGCGATATACGTATTTGCAGCAACGATTACTTCAGATCCTTTCGGAAAGGAGAAAGATCGTAACGCTAAAGTAAGAGCATCGGTTCCGTTACCAACTCCAACACAATACTTCGCACCACAATAGTTTGCAAATTGATTTTCAAATTCTCTTACTTGTTTGCCAAGAATGAATTGGCCTGCAGACAGAACTTCACCAAGCCTCTCGTGATAGTCAGCAGCAAATCGTTGATTGAGTTTATGAAGATTTTCGTACTCAATCATATTAAAAAGTAAAGTTTAAAGCAACGAGGCAGGTTATTGAGTCAGTGTCGGACGCCTCTTTACTGAAGTTACAGGGTGTCTGACACTTACTTAACTCCGTCTACAAGTTTTTCAATGATCGCATCTACGCTCATCCCATCTGCTTCAGCTTTGAAATTTCGAACGATACGATGCCGTAACACTGCACTTGCAATAATTTTCACGTCCTCAATATCCGGTGAGTATTTACCGCTCAATAAAGCATTGCATTTGGCACCAAGAACTAAAAATTGTGAAGCGCGTGGGCCAGCTCCCCATTCAAGGTAATCATTTGCAATAGTAGAACCATTTTTTCCCGGACGTGTCTGATGCGTAAGTTTCACAGCAAATTCAACTACATTATCGGCTATAGGCACACGACGGACCAGGTGTTGAAAATATTGAATGTCTTCCGCAGATAATATCTTTCCCACAGAAGCAATATCATCAGCCGTTGTCATTTTTACGATAGTGAGTTCTTGCTGGTACGTTGGATAATCAAGAAATATATTGAACATAAATCTGTCCAGCTGTGCTTCAGGTAAGGGATACGTTCCTTCTTGTTCAATAGGGTTTTGTGTTGCGAGTACGAAGAAAGGCCTCGGCAAGTCATACCGATTACCAGCAATCGTTACAGCATATTCCTGCATTGATTCAAGAAGTGCGGCTTGCGTTTTGGGAGGAGTTCTGTTGATTTCATCCGCCAGAACAATATTTGCAAACACCGGACCCTTTACAAAATTAAAATTCCGCTCCTTGTCCATTGTTTCTGCTCCTACAATGTCAGATGGCATAAGATCGGGCGTAAACTGAATGCGTTTAAAATTCAGATGGAGTGCATTCGCTATTGTTTGTACAAGTAATGTTTTCGCCAATCCCGGAACGCCTACGAGTAATGAATGCCCCTGGCAAAAAATTCCGGTCAAAACCAGGCGAACTACATCATCCTGGCCAATGATAACACGTGCAATTTCCTTTTTTAAATTTTTATAAGCTTCGGCCAATGAATTGGCAGCCTCTACATCACTTGAAAATTTTTGCATCCAGTATTTGAATTACCCATCGATTCTTACAGTGCCTATTCTAAAATTCCACAACCCTTAAAGGTCGGATCTAAGTTAATAAAAACATCCTGCCTGGCTTTTGTAAACCACTTTGCAAGCATCTTATCTTTCTTTTGAGCAAGCGCCGCATTTTGGATCCGGAACCAATCATCGTTAAGACTTGCCTGATGAGGCGGCAGACGTTTTTTAAAATATAAAATTCTTACAGCATTTTTCAAGTCATCTGTACGATAAACAATTGGGCGGCTAATCGAACCCTCCTTCATTGTATCAATTGTAAAATAAACAATAGGATCAAGTTCTTTAATGGAAACTTTTAAACCGTTATCTTCATCCGTAAAAAATCCGCCAAATCCTTTTGACCTCTGATCATCAGAGAACTCTTTAGCTGCCTTCTCAAACTTGATACTGTCTTTTAATATTTTCCTACGAAGGCTGTCAAGAAAATGTTCCGCTCTTACAATATCATCCGCTGATGGTGTCGCCGAAATTAAAATATGCCGTGAATTATACTCATTGCCTCTCCTGTCCAGAAGTTGCATGATGTGAAAACCAAATGACGATTTAAAGGGCTGAGAGATCTCTCCTTTTTTTATCCTGAAAGCCATCGCTTCATATTCAGGAACCATTGCTCCACGACCAACATAATTCATTTCACCATAATTCTGCTGTGCCGATGGATCTTCTGAATATTTTTTTGCAAGCTCATTGAAGTTTTCACCGGACAGAATTCTTTCTCTTAGCTGGCTAAGCTTCAGTTTAGTTTCAGCCTCTTGAGATGGACTTACTTTTGCTACCCGAACGATCTGCCCAACTTCTACATCGGCAGAATAAAATGGAAGACTGTCTGAGGGAATTCTATTGAAAAAACGTTTCACCTCCGCAGGCGTTACATCAACATTAGCGGTCACCTTATCACGCATTCTATTGCCCAGCATCTGTTCACGAACCTGATCACGTAATTCAAGCTGAAACTGGTCCAGCGTTTTACCTAATGTTTTTTCTAATTGCTCTGGTGAATTTCCGTACGATTGAAGAATCATGTTCATCCGTTGACGTGTATTGTTGTCAACCTCAAGATCCGTGATCAGTACAGAGTCAATTTCTGCTTTGGCAACAAGCAGTTTATTGATCACAAGCTGATTGAATAATTGGCATTTTGCCTGCTCTGTATTAGTGCCCCCGTTAGACAGATAATTCTGAAAAGTGCCTTCCAGCTCTGATCTCAGAATGATATAATTATCAACCTTTCCAATGATTTTATCCACGACAAAGCCTTTTGATTCCTGACAGAATCCGCCTTGCCATACCACTATCAGTAGTAGGCTACTGATTAAAAATTTCAAAATTCTTCTGTTTAACTGCATTTTCATACACTTCATCCTCCAAAGCCCTTGCAAGTTCTACTTTTCTTTTATTTAAGAGAATATTTCGAATGTCTTCTTTCACGAATTCTAACGGTGAAACGTTATCCGAAATTTTATAATCATCGATTTTCAGGAAATACATAAAGTCCGCATCACTTGTTTCATAAAAAGGATTTGTCTTCAAAAACTGGATCTTATTTGGAATTTCAGCCATCGGGGAATTAACCACCAGCTTATCAAACGCAATCCAGGCACTATCGCTTAAATGATACGCTACTGAAAAGCTTAAACAATAAGATTTCAAATCATCCTGATCTTTTTCCTTTTTAGAGAAGATCATTTCCCTCACCTTGTTTGTACGCGGAGCAGTCTTTGGTACTTTCATATACGTACCCCGAACGATATTTTGTTTTAAAATAAAATTATCGAAATGGGCTCTGTAATATTCGTCTACATCTTTTTCAGAGATGCTGTCATTAAGATGCTGCTGAATGTAAAAGTTCTGGTATTCGTAACCGATAAGACTGTAACGATAATCAAGCACTTTACGCTCAACTTCGGCCTCATTAATATCGATACGTTTCATTGCCTCTTCAATAAGAAGTTGTTTCCTTACCCAGCTTGTAACGTATGCTGTAGCCCTTGCAATACTATCATCTGCTGTTGAGTTTTGATCTACAATACCAACAAGCTCATCCTGGAATAAATACTTATCGTTGACCCTGGCAACAGGCTGCCTTGTTGATGCAGTTATTTGCTCCTGTTTTTTCATACGAATTAAATCACAACCAGATAACAGCGCTGTAAAGGCTATGATTATAAATGCGAGACTATGCAGAAATTTAATTTTCACTTTTTAGTTAGCTCACTTACAACGAATTTTTTACCCTTATTATTGATCTTAACCGGATATCTTCTCCTTAATTCTTCCAGCCATTTCTTTTCAAGACTGTCCTGGCGATCCCCTACAACTTGCGCCCTCGATTCTTCCATGGTTTTAATTCCCGGAGGAACCAGATTGTCAATCTCCACCAAATAATAATTCCCATCCGATTCCGCATCGTGCAATCCAATCGACCAGGCAGCTTTGTCTACGGCCTTATTGTCTCCACGTGCATAATTTCTAAAAGGCGTAATTGACTTGAACTTCTTTAGATCATCCTTCTTCAAAGAGTCTCCGTTACTGATTTTAATTTTTATTTCTTCAAGAAAATTTTTGTCAGTGGTTGTAAACACCCTGCCGTGAACTCTGTCACCGGCAGTATATTTGGATCTATTTTCATTGTAGAATTTACGCATCGCCAATGTATCTTCCGAACCCCTGTTCCAAACTTCTTTTTCCATTATCGTAAACAAGAGTATTCCTTCTTTGTATTCAGTCAAAAGATTTCTAAAATCAGCATTCTTAGCCAGTAATTTTTCATCCTCAATTTCATTAAGCTGCTCGGATAGAAAAGAATTGTATAACTCCATCATGTAAAAAGTTGGTTCCGAAACTGTTAGGCTTGAATTTTTTCTTATGTAATTGATGAATGAGCCTGCTGTGTAATCTTTGTTCTGAAGTCTGAAAAGAATTTTAGTTTTAAAAGACTCTTCACCTTTATATTGCCATTTGCCTTGCTGCAAAGACGTATCGGCGCTTGCTTTAAAAACATTTTTTACGTCCGGGTATTCAATCAATCCATATTGTTTTTTCCTTTCTTGTTCACGTTTCTTATCGGCAATCTGTAAACGCTCATCCCGGCTTACTTTTTTCTTTAAAACACTTTCAACTTCTGAATAGGGTGGAATAGGAATTTTTCTTTCAAGTCTTACAATATGCCAGCCGTATGCAGATTGAAACGGATCGGAATAATCGCCGGAGTTTTTTAAAGAAAAAGCGACTTTCTCGAATTCAGGAATTCCCGCTAATGCACCAACACCAACGGGTCTTAATTTGCCACCAGTGTCTTTTGTAGCAGCATCCTCAGAGTACTCGCTTACCAACTCTTCCCATTTCCTGCCTGCGCGAACCTGATCATAGATTTCAAGAATTTTATTCTTTACTTTTTTATCGTCGGAAGTTCCTGTTCTTAAAATAAGATGGGAAACTTCCACTTCGCCCCGTGCTTGTCTGCGATCAAAAACTTTTATCAGGTGATAACCGAAACGTGTGCGTACGGGTTGTGATACTTCTCCAACGTTGAGTGAGTACGCTGCCTGCTCAAAGGGGTAAACCATTTGGAGTGCAGTAAAATATCCAAGACTTCCTCCGTTTGTTTTTGCTGAAGGATCTTCTGAAATTTCTTTGGCAACTTTCTCAAAATCTTCACCTGAAGTGATCCGGTTTCTAACGGTCATGATCTTGTTAAATACAACAAGTGTATCGGCCGGAGTTGCATCAGGCTTTAATCCGATAAGAATATGCGATGCTTTTACTTCTTCTGTTAATCGCTGATATGCTTCACGCGTCAATCGGTCAAGTTCATCTTTCTCTGCAATGAAAGGTTTCTTAAGTTCTTCTTTGTACGTCTTGAATTCTTTTCTGAAGGCATCCGTTGTATCAAGGCCGTGCGATTTAGCCTCAGCTACTTTTAGTTTGAAATTGATAAAAAGATTAAGATACTCATCAATCTTCTTTTCAGTAAAATCTTCGGTGTTAAGATGATTTTTTTTATACAGGTAGATAAACTCATCTGTATAGGTAGGATTCTTTTTTACCGAAAAAAGAACCTGAGATTTTGTCTTTTTTTCAAAAGACTGCGCGGCAACCTGCTCAATCATTGCCAACAACACAATAAACAAGAGATTTCGCACCATTGATTTTTTAAAACGTGCAAAAATACGAGGTATGGGCCGATACCCAAAGAGAAGATTTAATCTATCTTTTTAATGAGTCGACAGACATTTTTACCATTTCGGTTGGTGTAAACGACTTCGTCCATGATAGACTTCACAAGACGGACACCCAATCCACCTTTTCTTTTTTCCTGAATAAGATTATCAATTTCAGGTTGATTAAAGTGATTGATATCAAACATCTCCCCATCATCCACTATTTCAAAAACTACTTTCCCTTTTTGAGGAACATCAATATGTATTTCAATACGATCATCAGGATTGCATTGATGCGAATGAATCATAAGATTGGAACACATCTCATCAAGCGCTAAAATAATTTCATTCAGTACTACATCAGACGCAACATGACCCCGCAACGATTTTCTTATAAAATCGCGCACGCCCTTGAGGTTCTCGAGGCTGCAGCCGGTGTTATACTGATAATTCATTTATTAATTTCTTTGCTTCTTGCTTGCTTGCACGGATATGAAGTAAATCTGCCAGTCCTAAAATTTGAAATGTATTGATGACCTTGTCCTTCATTCCAAATAAAACCATTTGAATATTTTTATCACGAAACTCTTCTATATATGACATAAACACACCCAGACCTGCAGAAGATATATATTCCAACGCCCCACAATCCACAAGAATTTTTGTGGAGCCTTCTCCTACACTTTTTGCGATGGCTAGATCGAGTTCAATGGACGAGCTGGCATCAATTTCTCCAACAACCGCCAGGATGTCGGCTCCGTCTTCCTGTAACCGCTTGATGTGTACCATAAGTTTTAAACGTATTTGGTTTTTTTATGTTCTTTCTACTTAAACTTCACAATCATTGTTGTGTAATCATCGTCAATTTCTTCAGTTCCAGTGTACTCATACAATTTCTTAATGAGCTTTTCCTGCATTTCCCGAGGGGTTTCAGCGATAGATTCAACAATTGTTTTCTTCAAAAGCTGAAGCCCAAATTCCTCTCCTTTCGGGCTTTTGGCTTCTGTAATACCATCGGTGAAAAGAACCATTACATCATCAGTCGAGTACGGAATCGAATTAGTCTCAACGAAATTGCAATAGTCTTTTCCCTTGATCATGCCCAACGCAGTTCCCTTGTCCACGAGGTATTCAGCTTTTTGCTCGGCTGCCCTGTATATCAATACAGGACAATGCCCAGCTCTTGAATAATAAATTATCTTTTTACTCGAATCCACAACGAAATAGGTTGCTGAAATAAATGAGCCTCGCTCAAGGCAATATCTCAAGGCCTGGTTAGCACGTATCATAAAATCTTTTGGATCTGGTGCTAGCTGCGAAAGGCTATGGAAAATCCCTTTCATCTGCGACATGTGAAATGCTGCTGTAGTACCTTTTCCTGAAACATCTGCAATGATCAAACTTACCTGGTGATCATTAATGCGAAGTGTATCATAATAATCACCACCCACTTCATCCGCAGATTCAGAGAATGCAGAAATATCAAAATCATCTGCTTTTTCAAGTTTGTCAGGAAGCAAACTCTTTTGAACAGTCTTCGCTATTTTTAACTCTTCCTTATAACGTTCATTTTGAATTGCCTCTTTCAATAATCTGAAATTCTCAATCGAGATTCCCGCCTGGTTTGCGAAAGCTGATACGATCTGCATCATTTCTTTATTAAAACCTTCCGGCAATTCTTTCAGCAATGCAAGCGTCCCAATTTTTTCACCCTTCACTGAAACAGGAAAAGCCATCAGCGAACGGAAGCGAGTACCTTTTAATGAAGCCAGATGATCTGAAAGATTTTTTGTTTTATCACTACTTTGATCAAGAATTCCCTTTACATTTCGTCCGTTAAGGTGTCCCTGAATTTTTCTTGCATCACTTTCCGTGATTTGATATGTCTGTAATGCACTTTGCTGTTGGTTGTCATCTTTCATTTCAAGCCATGCCGCATCAGCAAATACTGAGCTTACCGAACTTTCCAATAAAATTCTATAAACGCTTTCTTCACTTTGTTCTGTTTGAACAGATTGGCTAATGCGTTGAAAGTTTACAACCTCCTCAAGCTTTTGCTCAAATACAGATGATGTTGGAAGATTGAAAAGTATTACCAGGAAAGAGAAAATGCTGTAAAGCATTACAAATGAAAAGAGATAAATATTAAACGCGTGACTTCCAAAGTCAAGGAATACCGTTGTGTCATCTGCATTAACGCTTCCTGTGAGTGTTTTTATCTGCCCGCTGATATCATCTGAAAATTTAGTTACTGTGTAGAAGAAGTAGCCGAGGTAGAAAAATGACAGAAGCAACAACAAAAGACTTGTCCATTTTTGTTTGAAGTTCAGGTAAGCCACCCACTTCATGTTTGCAGACAGGATAAGTGCAAGAAGACCTGTCAATATACTCATCGTGATAACGATCCATTCCTGAAGGAATACCTGAATATTGTCTGATAACAATACAATCAACAATGCAACTTCAAATACCAGCCATCCGCGAAGAAGCCATTTGGATTTTTGATAAAGGATCAATCTCTTCCAGCATGTTCCTGCGGCAACTAAAAAACTTAGCAGCAATCCAAGATTGACGAGATACTCTACGTCGATATAAAAAACATTAGATGCAAGTTTGGTGGATCCTAATAAGAAATCCAGCATTCGCAGAGAGAGAGAAAAAACCGTTGCCACGAGACCTGTTGCAAAAACCCTCCATAGCAAATCTGTGAAGTTTAAGGACTCATCGCGTTCTATTTTAAATTTGTAATAATAAAAAAGACAGATCACGTACAGATCCAGCATCACCCTTGGCAACCAAAGAGGAACATCTGGCGTAAGTACCTTCAAATCGCTGAACATTACCGTGACGTCAGAAAAAACCATCACCAGCCATGTAATGGCAGCGCCCATAAAAGCCAATCGTGTAAGTGCTTTGGTCTTCACTGAATTAATTAATCAATTCGTTCATTCGTTGATCGGTAGTTATAGCCAAAGACTTTAAAACGTCTAAGTTAACAATGAGTTTTCATTAACGAATAAATGAGTGAACGCTTCACCGAATTATTTTCTTGAGTAATTAGGGGCCTCTCGTGTAATCGCGATATCGTGAGGATGGCTCTCTGCAACGCCTGCGACAGTTATTTTGACAAACTTAGCCATCTTAAGCTTTTCCAGATTCTTTGCACCACAATATCCCATACCGGCTTTTAGTCCGCCAACCAATTGATACAACACTTCTGATACCAACCCTTTGAAAGGAACACGTCCCGAAATTCCTTCGGGCACAAGTTTCTTGATATCATCTTCAGCATCCTGGAAGTATCTGTCTTTTGATCCATCATCCATCGCTTCGATGGATCCCATCCCACGATATGATTTGAATTTTCTTCCTTCGTAAATGATCATCTCACCTGGTGCTTCATCCGTACCGGCAAGTAATGATCCAATCATAATTGTATCGGCACCGGCGGCAAGTGCTTTCACGATATCTCCTGAAAACCGAATTCCTCCATCCGCAATGATTTTAACATTAGAACTTTTTATTGCTTTTGCCGCTTCATACACAGCAGACAACTGAGGGAGCCCAACACCGGCAACAACTCGTGTTGTACAAATACTTCCTGGTCCAACACCTACTTTTATGGCATCTGCTCCGGCTTTCATTAATGCTTTCGCCGCTTCACCCGTAGCGATGTTGCCAACGATAAGATCTAATCCGGGATATTTCTTCTTTACTTGCTTGGCAGCATCAATGACTCCTTTTGAATGACCGTGCGCTGTATCAATGCTGATAACATCTACACCCGCAATTTTAAGTGCTTCAATGCGAGCAAGAATGTCATGAGTAACTCCCACTGCTGCACCAACTCTTAGCCTGCCGAATTTATCCTGACAAGCGAAAGGTTTATTTTTCTTTTTAAGAATGTCTTTGTAGGTAACTAATCCAGTAAGCTTTCCTTTTTTATTGATGATCGGAAGTTTTTCTATTTTATAATCTTGTAAAAGAATTTCCGCCTGCTCAAGTGTGATGCCTTCCGGCGCTGTGATAAGATTCTCTTTCGTCATGATATCTTCTATCGGGGTAGACATCTCTTTTTGAAACCGTAGATCACGATTGGTGATGATCCCCACAAGCTTTCCATTTTCATCAATTACCGGTATTCCTCCGATTTTAAATTCGCGCATTATTTTTTCAGCATCACGCACGGTGGAGTTGACTCTTAGTGTCACTGGATCCAGTATAAGACCGCTCTGAGAACGCTTTACCTTGCGCACCTGGTCCGCCTGAGCTTCAATGCTCATATTCTTGTGAATAAATCCGATTCCTCCCTCCATGGCCATCGCAATGGCAAGCGCAGACTCCGTGACAGTATCCATCGCTGCCGACAGAATAGGAATATTCAGCTTGATATTCTTCGTTAAATACGTAGATGTACTTGCTTCGCGAGGAAGTATCTCACTGTAGGCTGGAACAAGGAGCACATCATCGTAGGTGAGTGCTTCAAATAGGAATTTGGCAGAATCTAAGGCCATAGCAAACAATTTTAGGATCTATTATTTGCCGGGTAAAACTAATCTTAATGAGGTTCATTCGCTAATGGGAATTCCAATCTTATTCACAAATCGGAAGCCAGAAGTCAAGAAAGTCAGAAAGCTGAGGGCTATATTTGAGGTATGAAGAGATCATTTTTTACAATCTGTTTTGTGTTTATTGCAGGCTCATTGTTAGCGCAAAATCAAACGGGTAAGGCATCGTTTTATGCTGATAAGTTTGAAGGTCACCCAACGGCGAGTGGAGAAAAATACAAACACAGCAAGCTCACAGCGGCACACAAGACCCTTCCATTCGGAACAAAAGTCAGGGTAACAAACACCACCAATAACCAATCTGTGGAAGTTGTAATAAATGATCGGGGGCCGTATGCCGAAGGAAGAATTATCGATTTATCTAAGTCAGCAGCTGAAAAACTCGGTTTTGTAAATAGCGGACTAGCAGAAGTTAAACTAGAGGTGATCGATGCCGGTGATGGTAAAAGCGGAATGGAAGTTAAGGCTATTGATCGCGTTACTGTTGAGGAAAAAGAATTTTATGATTTTGAGATCGAACGTTTACAGCCGAAAGGTTTTGGAGTGCAGATTGGAACATATCAAGAGTTGGTCAATCTAATGCGCCTTTCTGACAATCTTAAGAACTCGTATAAAAAGAAAGTTGTGATTCAAGTGAAGATTCTCAATGGTATAAAATATTACAGTATCATTCTCGGACAATTTTCAACACATGATAAGGCTGATAAATTTTTGGCGGAGATCAAGCCAAAGTATCCGGATGCGTTCATTGCTGATTTTAGTAAACTGAAATAGAGCTGGAAAGGCGAAAAGCTGAAAGCTGTTGGTAGCCATTTTTTTTAAAGAAAATCTTAACTTTTTAGACAATAATAACGTTAAGATTTTACTACGCTAGTTACCCCATAGACTTTGATTTAATTCCTCAAACTCTTTCAATCCAGTTGTATCCGTTATAGTTTTCCGGCAAATACATTTTTGTGGAAATTTTCGGCTACGCTGCTTCAATACTAATTGGTCTTATCCTTGGACTTCTCGGCGGCGGCGGCTCGATTCTATCCATTCCGATTCTTGTCTATTTGTTTCATATTGAACCTGTTCTTGCTTCAGCGTATTCATTATTTATTGTTGGTGTCACGAGTCTTGTGGGTGCAATCCCAAAGTATCGCCAGCATTTGGTGAATATGCGAACAGGTATATTATTTGGAATACCTTCTATCATCAGTATTTTTTGCACACGACACTGGATAGTCCCGTCTATTCCTGATATACTTTTTACGTCGGGCAATTTTGTTTTCACAAAGCGACTTTTGCTGTTAGGTATCTTTGCTGTGTTGATGGTACTGGCTGCGATTCCAATGATTCGCGGAAAGAAAAACCCAATCTCCACAAGTGAGAAGTTCAGAACTTTTCTTGTGATACTTGAAGGACTCATCATTGGATTTTTAACCGGACTAGTTGGGGCTGGTGGTGGATTTTTAATAATTCCTGCTTTAGTTTTTTTAACAGGACTTCCTTTTAAAACTGCAGTTGGCACTTCATTATTTATTATAAGCATCAATTCACTACTTGGCTTTGCTGGCGACTTATTGAATTATAAAATGGATTGGCTTTTTCTTTTATCCATCAGTGCACTTGCCATCATAGGGATTATTATCGGCACACGCCTTTCGACCCGAATCCCTGGCATTCAATTAAAGAAGGCCTTTGGATGGATCACCTTTACAATTGGGTGTTTTATTTTATATCGGGAAATTTTTTAATACACTAGTTTGTAATCCTATGGATCAGCGCGCCGAATTATTACAAGTTTATGGCGATCATTGATTGCAATGGTTCTGGGAATAATAATTCTTGCAAGCATTCCTGCCCCGATCAATGCCAAACCCACTACTAAAGTCTGAGAATCAAAGCGGTCTGTATTGACAGCATCAATCAAAATATACCCGGCACCTATAATCGGTAACACAACTTCATACTTGTACCTGAACACAAACCATACCTTCGTTTTTGCATCCACATAGATGTTTGAAACATCCTTTGGAGCAACCGAAAATGAGTTAAAAATAATCGCCGAATCACTGATTGCGACAATTTTTCCAGATATTTTTTTGCGGCTTCCCGTTGTTCGAAATGAAACGTCATCGCCTACATTATAAATCGCATGCCGATATTGATTTTTATTGAATAGTAAGTAGTTCTGTGAAAATGATGCGCTGCAAAAAAATAATATAACAAAAAATAGGCTAATGGTGGCAAGGATTCTGTTCTTATCAGTGAAAAAATGAATGGATTTTTTGACCATACTTCCTGATTGCAAAACTTCCAGACATTAAAGCCTCTTAAACTCCAAAAAAGTATTCTCAATTATGTCGCAGCAATCATGCAACTGCTCTTCGTTGATCACAAGCGGAGGTGCCAGCCTGATAATATTTCCGTGCGTTGGTTTTGCAAGCAGGCCATTATTCGCCAATGCCAAACATAAATTCCAGGCCGTCTCACTTTGTTCCGAATCATTGATAACAATTGCATTTAATAAACCTTTGCCACGTACCAGTTCTATCAGGCTGGTCTTTTTTAATAAAGCATTTATACGATCTCGGAAGATCTTACCGAGTCGCTCTGAATTCTCTGCAAGCTTCTCATCTTTCACAACTTGTAATGCTTCGATCACAACTGCAGCGGCCAGTGGATTTCCACCGAATGTAGAACCATGTTCTCCTGGTTTTAGCACCAGCATAATTTCGTCATCAGCAAGCACGCATGAAATCGGCAGAACACCTCCGCTCAATGCTTTTCCTAAAATGAGAAGATCGGCTCTTACATCTTCATGATCGGACGCAAGCATTTTTCCTGTACGTGCAATGCCCGTTTGAATTTCATCCATCATCAGCAGCACATTGTTCTTTTTACAAATAGTCTCTGCAGCCTTGAGGTAGCCATCCCGTGGAACATACACACCCGCTTCTCCCTGAATCGGTTCGATCCATAAAGCACATACATTTGGATTGCTCAAAGCTTTTTCAAGAGCTTCAATATTATCATATTCTACTATTTCAATTCCGGGCATGAATGGCCCAAAGCCATTACGGGACGATGGATCAGTTGATGCAGAAATAATCGTTGTTGTTCTTCCGTGAAAATTCTGCTCTACAGCAACAATGACAGCCTGATTTTCAGGAATACCCTTCTTCGTGTAACCCCATTTTCGCGCAAGCTTGATCGCCGTTTCATTTGCTTCTGCTCCGCTATTCATGTAAAGTACTTTCTGATAGCCAAATGTTTCGCAAATGTGTCTTTCCGCAAGCCCAAGCTTGTCATTATAAAAAGCGCGTGATGTAAGGGTAAGTTCTTTTGCCTGTTCTGTCAGTGCATGAATAATTCTTGGATGACAATGACCCTGATTAACGGCACTATACGCAGATAAAAAATCGTAATAGCGTTTGCCTTCAACATCCCAAAGAAAAACACCTTCGCCTTTACACAATACAACAGGCAATGGGTGATAATTATGTGCCCCATACTTTTCTTCCAGCTCAATTGCCTGCTGCGCCGATATAGTTGATACTTCCATTACCCAAAGATAACGAAGATATGGCAGAGTAATCAGAGTTTGCCTTCGAAGATAAACTTCTGAATACATAGGGCACATCAGGAAATAAAGGCCAAACGGGTTTTAAAAATGCAAAGAGAAGCATCTCCTTCATTTGTCTGGATTTCTATGTGTTCAAATGTGCTATGTGTTCAAATCTTTTCATCCGCCGTGTTTTCGTGCATCATCCCGCATTTTAAAGCTTTTCATTCAGGAAAATCCTCAACATATTTACGACTAATTACCTGCCATACACTACTCATGAAATATAAACGCCTCGTTCTTAAGCTCAGCGGAGAATCGCTAATGGGCAAATCAAAGACCACCAGTATTGATCACGAGGTCCTCGAACAGTATTCTAAAGAAATCTTACAGATAAAAGAACAAGGTATTGAACTGGCGATCGTAATTGGCGGAGGTAATATTTTCCGCGGTGGGCAGGCAGAGGCCCTGGGAATTGACCGCGTGCAAGGTGACTATATGGGAATGTTGGGGACTGTTATTAATGCTATGGCTCTTCAAAGTGCTCTTGAAAGACATGGCATGTATACACGACTTATGTCGGGTATTAAAATGGAACAGGTCTGCGAGCCATTTATTCGTCGCAGGGCCATTCGTCACCTTGAAAAAAACCGAATTGTTATTTTTGGAGCGGGTATTGGAAATCCGTATTTCACCACCGATTCAACAGCCAGCCTTCGAGCGATAGAAATTCAGGCAAATGTTGTTTTAAAAGGAACACGGGTTGACGGTGTCTACACAAAAGATCCAGAGAAATTTCCGGACGCTATACGCTACTCAAAACTCTCCTTTCAGGAAGCATACGAAAAGAATCTAAATATTATGGACATGACGGCGTTCACACTATGTATGGAAAATAAACTACCAATTATCGTATTTGACATGAATAAGGGTGGAAATTTATTGAAGGTAGTAATGGGTGAAGAAGCTGGGACATTAATAAGTTGACAATCGGCAGTCGACAAAATACCATCATATTTAGTAGATAGAATTTCAAAATCGAGATTACATGGAAGAGATAGAAATGTTTTTGGAAGATGCCCGCGAACAAATGAATAAAGTGGTCATTCACGTAAATCATGAGATTACAAAAATCAGAGCAGGAAAGGCTAATCCATCTATGCTTGATGGAATTATGGTTCCGTATTATGGCGCGACGAGTCCACTGAATCAAATCGCATCCATTACATCTCCGGATGCAAGAACTTTATTTATCAAACCCTGGGAAAAAAGTTCTATTCAGGAGATTGAAAAGGCAATCATGCAAGCGAATCTTGGTCTTACTCCACAAAATGACGGCCAACAAGTTTTTATCAGCATTCCAATGCTCACCGAAGAGCGCAGAAAACAGTTAGTAAAGCAGGTACATGGGGAATGTGAATTAGGAAAAGTTAGCATTCGCAGTGTAAGAAAAGAAACTAATGAGTCATTAAAGAAAATCAAGAACGCTCCTGAAGATGACGTAAAGAGTGCTGAAGAAAGTGTTCAAAAACTCACGGATGAATTTATTGCAAAGATCGATGCTGCCTCGAAGAAGAAGGAAGCTGAAATCATGACGGTGTAACTAATTTGTTGATTCGGTTATTCGTTGATGGAGTACATCGTGACATCATCTTAAAGAATTTACAATGTATCCGATATTATTCAAGGTAGGTTCTTATACACTATACTCGTACGGTTTTTGTATCGCTGTTGGCGCTGTACTAGGATTTATCTACATGGCGTGGCAAGGCCAAAAGCAATTTGGCCTTTCATTCGACAAGTGCAATACTCTTTTCTTATTAATAGTGGTTGGTGCAATCATCGGTGGAAAGATCTTTCTGATCTTTGAAAACTTCTCTTACTACACCTCCAACCCCTCCATGCTTCTTTCAGGAAGTGGATTCGTTTTTTACGGATCTCTTTTAACATGTATTCCACTTATGTTATGGTTTTTCAAAAGAAATAAAGTTCCCTTTTGGGCCATGCTTGACCTGATGGCAATTGTAACATGTATACTTCACGCATGCGGTCGGATCGGATGCTTCATGGCAGGGTGTTGCTACGGATTACCGACAGATAGTTTTTTCGGAGTGATATTCATCAATCCGGTATGTCAGGCAGAGCCATTGAATACTTCGTTGCATCCCACACAGCTATATGAAGCCGCCTACATTTTCACCCTATTGATTATTCTGGTCTTTCTTAAAAACAAAAGACAGTTTGAAGGTCAACTCTTTTTAGTGTATCTGGTTCTCTATGCAACTGGAAGGGCTGTAATTGAGCTATTTCGCGGCGATATCCAGCGAGGGTTTATTATCCAGGATTATCTCTCTAACTCTCAATTCATTTCACTACTCATTATTGCAGGAGCAACTTACTTCTATGTTAGACTCAGAAACACTAAATTAGATGCTTCTAAAAACACAGAACATGGAAAATGAAAGTTTCGGCCAACGGGCAAAACGAAAAACTAAAAGTTTTATCAAAAGAGCACTGATCGTTATCGTTGTAGTCGGCATACTGATTCTATCATTTCTTTATTTTGCTACTTACGATGACGGCGTGATGGCAGGTAAAGTTCTTCGTATTAGTAAAAAAGGAGTAATGTTTAAAACATACGAAGGCAAGTTAAATGTTGAAACATTTGGTTCACTCAAAGGGGCCAGCCCAATTGCAGAATCATATGACTTTTCGGTTGAGGGTCATCAGGATGCGGTAATTAAACTGCTGGAAGAAGTCGCTTTAAGCGGAGAACGCGTAAATCTTCATTATATAAAGCGCTATACTAAATTTCCATGGAGAGGCGAAACAAATACATTCGTAACTCAGGTCGAACGGCTTAAACAATAGGATCCATTTTCAGATTGAATTAATTCTCATTAATCTAAATCACTTCCGTGAAAGATTCCTCACTTATTGTTGTATACGGTTCATACGGTTATACTGGCAAACTTATTATTAATGAGTGTCTCAGCAAGAATCTTCAGGTTATCCTTGCAGGTAGAAATGAGAACCAACTCAAATTACAAAGTGAGCAATCAGGCTATCCTTATAAAGTTGTTGCAAGCGATGATCTCAATGGATTAAAAAAATTACTTGAACCCGCAGCGATCGTAATTCACTGTGGAGGACCATTTAAGCATACAGCAAAAACGATGAGCGATGCGTGTCTTGCAACAAAAACACATTACACAGACATTACAGGTGAGTACCAGGTTTTTGAATCGCTGTCAGAACTTGATCAGCAAGGAAAAGAAAAAGGTATCACAATAATGCCTGGTGTTGGATTTGATGTTGTTCCATCCGATTGCCTTGCACTCCATTTGAAAAACAGATTGTCATCGGCAACTCATTTGCAATTGGCATTTACTATGTCAAAGGGTGGACTCTCACGTGGGACGAAGAAAAGTATGACGGAAGGACTGGGTTATGGAAGTTATGTTCGTAAAAACGGTATGCTCACCTACATTCCTATGGGATCACGTTCAATGGAAATTGATTTTGGATCGTTCAAAACGCTTACCCTGTGTATTCCATGGGGAGATATCGCAACGGCCTGGAGAAGTACAGGCATTCCAAACATCGAAGTATATACCGGAGCAACTTCTCAAATGATAAATAATGCAAAACGAAGCAATTATTTTATGTGGCTGTTGCGAATGAATTGGATCAAGAAAATACTGCTTAATAAAATCGACAAGCAACCAGCGGGTCCAACGGAAGAAAAACTTAAGGGAGGAAAAAGTTACCTCTGGGGAAAAGTTTGGGATGAAAGCGGAAAAGAATGCACCAGCAGATTGGAAACTATTAGTGGTTATCTACTCACCGCTAAGACCGCCGTTTTAATTGCTCAGAAAATAATGAAAGGCGATTTTAAGACCGGGTATCAAACACCGGCGATGGCGTATGGTTCTGACTTAATTTTAGAGGTAGAAGGTAGTAAGAGAAAGGATTACTAAAGAAATGATTGAAGCGTCTCTTCGAAAAATTCATGGCTTAGCAATAAAATCCTTTTAGCTCTGTAAGATCATTCAATCGGAGCCTGAAACCAACAACTTATTCAACTCCTCTTTGTCCTTCATACTCACACCCGTTGAAACTGGAGTAGTCCTTTCAAGCGCTTTTGCTGTTTGTATTTCTTTGAAAGATGGAGAAATAGTTTTCGCCTGACGATAAATCACCCGTTCACTAAAAACCGTATCGATCCTTGTAACAAAGACGGTATCTTTTTTCACAACTGTTGATACCATTACTTTCTCTGCTTGCTTTACATACAATGGAAACAACGCAGCCAGTCCAAAGGAAAATATCATCAGCAATGCTGTTACATACGCAGGGGTCTTCCTGAATAACAAATCATACCATGAGGTACTTGAAGATCGTTCCTTCATTTTTTTCTTGATAGAATCAAATGCATTTGGTTCCGGCAATAGTCCAGATTTCAATTCTCCTGAACGCAAAATTTCTTCAATCTTCTGAAGTGACGTAAACTCATCTTCTGAACCAAGTGCATTGATAACAAAGCTCTTGTCTTCAAATGACAACTCACTGAATACCAAACATTCCAGCAATTTTTCCAACTTCTCTTCGTCTTCTTTTTTCATAATAATTAATTTATCGCAGGATTATATGCCTGCAGTTGCAACACTAGCTTCTTTTTCAAATAAAATATTCTCGACTTGACGGTTCCTTCCGGACAATCCATAATAGATGCTATTTCAGAAAGTGACAAATCAAGTTCATACTTAAGAATAAATAAGTTTCTATCATTTTCATCTGCATGATTTAGAACATTTAAAAGTACAGATTGAAAGTTTTTATGATCCATGTCAGGTTGATATGAATCTGTCTCAATAATTGTCTTAGCCGATTGTCTCAGATTCTGATTCCGGTATTCATTCTTGCACATGTTGAATGCAGCAGAATAAATCCATGTAGAAAATTTTCTGTCAGCATCAAACTGTTGCGGCTTCTCAATGATCTTCACAAATAAGTCGTGGAGAAAATCCTGAGCTTTCGCTTCATCTTTCCACAACATTCGGTAAAAATAACGGACTATCTTTTTGCTGTACCTGCTGTATATAACCGTGAGGGCACGCTCATCTCCGTTATGAACGCGCCGCATCAATTCCTCATCGGGGAATCCGGACATGCGATTACAAAACATTAAATCACTTTTGGATCACTTCCATAAATACCCTGAATCCAACACTGGCACTCGTTCCTTTATATTCACTTACACTTTGAATAGTTGATTCTTGCGGAGTTAAATTCCAGCTTCCGCCACATGCTTTGCCATCTTCATCAATCATTTCAGCAACATTTCCCACTACATCATATAGACCCATATCATTTGGAAAATATGCTCCAACGCTACTCATCATGCTAAATCCATCTCCACCAATGGAGCGGATCATACATGGCTTACAATCTTCAGGGATCTTAAAGTTTCCGAGCCAGCAATTCTTTGAATTTTGCGCTTTGTCCTTGTAATTATAGGATCTAAACCATGGGTACAGGATTGTGTTATCAACCTGAACAACCGTTTCGTCACCTTTAAAATATTCCGCAGAAGGAGTTTTTGGAATTAAAACTTTGACTTTGTTTTCATATAAGTCCCACGATTGAAAGTCATGATACCCAAGAGCTGCGATCTGCCATTCTTTCAACGTTGGAAGTCTAAACTTAACTTTCCTGAATTTCTTTTCAGGACTTGAGTTGTACTGCTCTGTCAGCCATTCACAATATGTAACGGCCCCCTCATGCGTTATATTCACAATCGGATAGTTCTTGTAATAGTAATTACTTCTTCCACGTGACTTCACCACTGGATTTATATATGTGTGATATCCTTTAAAGAACGCAAGAGACGTAGCATCGTATTGTCTTAAATCAATGTTACTTTTCTCCAGTAATTCAGGGTTGTGCTTTTTAAGATAATCCAGAAATAAATTGTATTCGCCATTAGTCACTTCCTCCTGGTATGCATACAGATTATCCTTTATAAGTTTGAAAGCTCCATCAAAATATTTGATATTAATATCGACCAAAACAATTGGGCCCAAACTATCATTTTCTCGATTCAAAAAATTATCGACCAACTCCATCTTCCCATTTTCAGTTGCAATTTTTGTAAAGAATTTCTCAAGTTGTTTTACTTTTGCGGTTTCACCAGATTTTGTATAATAATCATTCAGTAAAAGCATCGGCACAAGATAATTTGAGCTTAAAATTTTTCCGGCTGAAAATTCGCTTTCACCATTAAAGTCAACAAGAAGATAATCCAAAAGAAATCTTTTCTCCAGATTGTCCTTTATCACAGAAATATTATCAAGTCTTTCCTTACTTATTTGTGAAGCCAGTCCTACAACATAAAGCTGGTTATTGATCGATGAAATATTGTCTCGACCCATTGTCAATGCATAATAAAATTTCTTTCCAGGATTTTGTTCTGGTATCAGCGAACATAATAGTTTCTTCTGATCGTTGTCTCCATTCATTTTATCGGAAAAAAAATTTAATCCTGATTCCTTAAGCTTTGCTTCTCTGTAATATGCTGATGTGAGTAAATCAAGGTTAAGGATTTTAACGTCCTTTCTCACATTCATCACATCCTGAAGTATAAATAACGGTAACGTTGTATTATCACCTTCCACAAAAAGAATGGAATTATTTTCAACAGACATCAGGACATTATAGCTGTAGCGTAATAATGCTTGTGATACTTGTCCGCTTACAAGCAATTTTTTGCTGAACTTAAGGCGTTCCGCTGAACTTAAATTAAACTCTCCAAAAAGCACCATCGATCCATACGTACTCGCATTGTCGGGATGCATTGCATAGGCTTGTTTCAAAAAATCAAATGACTCCTTATTGAAGCCACCGTCCAGCGCCTGAATAATTTTTACTTCAAATGTGTTTGGAATAGCTTTGGATGCCTGAGATGCGATGTTATTCAAATCACGTTGCGAATATTGAGCGTATCGGGATGCTGAATAATAATTCAACCATGCAACTGCATCATAAGAGGCTTTCTCAACTTTTTCTTTCCAGCTTACAGACTGGCCTGCGTACCAGCTAATTGGCCGGATTTCTTTTGTTTTAGGAAGTATTGTCTCAGGAGTATCCGTTGCCATCACAGAGAAAGCAAATAGAAACAACGCAGCAATCAAGAAGTGTTTCATAAGTCAGGTTATTGATTTTGTACCTGTACACCCGAGAATGAATTCGGTTCACATTATCATCGATCTTTTATACATTAACCTTAATCACATTCTCTTTCTTATCAGTCAATCTTCCAAAGGGCTTCAGGTCATAACCCTTCTCAGCAACAAATTTTTCAAATTCAGCAGTCTTATCTTCATCAACAGAAATCAACAAACCTCCACTGGTCTGTGGATCAGCAAGGATAATTCGCTGTATGTCATTCAATGCACTGATCTTGCTGCCATAACTTTCCCAGTTGCGTTGTGTCCCTCCCGGCATAGATTTCTGATGAATGTATGTTTCGAGAAAATCAAACGTTGGAACTTTATTAAAATCAATTTCAGCAGAAAGATCACTTCCTTCACACACTTCACACAAATGCCCTAGTAAACCAAAACCAGTTACATCGGTCATTGCATTCACATATGGCAATTGAGCTACTTCTCCTCCAAGCGAATTTAATGTCAGCATCGTATCAACGGCTTTCTTCAAATGAGCTTCACTAACGATACCTCTCTTCTGTGCTGTTGTTATAATTCCAACCCCCAATGACTTTGTAAGATACAATGCAGAACCTTTTTTTGCAGAATCGTTTCGTTTAAGATTCCTTTTTTGTAATTGACCTGTCACCGCTAATCCGAATACCGGCTCAGGACAGTCAATACTATGACCGCCAGCCAATGGAATTCCAGCTTCAATGCAAATCGTGCGACTACCCTCCAATACTTTTTTTGCAACCTCAGCAGGAATTTTACTTATAGGCCATCCCAAAATTGCAATTGCCATAATCGGCTTTCCTCCCATTGCATACACGTCACTGATCGCATTAACCGAAGCAATAGCACCAAATGTAAACGGATCATCTACGATCGGCATAAAAAAATCTGTTGTACTCACAATACAAGTTCCGTTTCCAAGATCATACACTGCCGCATCATCTTTGGATTCATTTCCAACAAGCAATGAAGGAAACTTCGCTTTCGGCAAATCAGAGTGAAGCATGGCATCGAGAATTGCGGGAGAAATTTTGCAGCCGCAACCAGCGCCGTGTGAGTATTGGGTTAGTTTGATGTCAATCATAATAATTTCGAAATTGAAAGTAATGAAATCCCAGTTGATAATGTTCGCTACCTGTCACTAGAACTATTTTTTTTAAATTTTGATTACCCTTTGCTTACCGGTTATTACTTACTTTCAATTTTATCCTAAGTGGTTTATTAATTTCTTTACAAAAACTTGTTGTTGTTCACCATTCCATAAAACCTTATCCACGATTTTATCTTTCCTTCTATTCATACTTTCCAGATAAGTCTTATCGTAATACGTCAATAAAATATTCATTACCGAATGCATATCTCCTTCAAGTAATTTTTCTTTGGCTGCATTATAATGTTGCCCGCCCAGGCGCTTTATAATTTTCCCCATCATCAGTAAAAACTCATCACGATCAGCTGATCCATATTCATTTACTAATCGCTGAATGCGAACCTCTTTCGAAACATCCATTTGAACTAATTGACCCTTTCGCATTTGTTGCCTGAAGTCGTCAGGTAAAAAGATCTTTCCAATTGCAATCGATTCATCCTCAACCCAAATTCTCCTGGAAAGATCCAGCGCGAGAATTTCCTCAAACAATTCATTTTGAAATTGTTCAGTAGTCGGCTGCTTGCCCATCATTAAGCCACCAAATGCAGAACCTTTGTGATGTGCTAATGCTTCTAGATCCAGAATTTGCTCTCCTTGTATTTTCAACTCTCGCAATATTTCACTTTTGCCACTTCCTGTAAATCCTCCCAGCAACGTAATCTGAAGTTGTTTTTTAAACGATTCGAGAGCGAGAGTTCGATAGGCTTTATACCCATCCGTCAAGTATTTCGATTTAATTTTTGCCATTGAAGCGAACTGGCAGAAATTATAGGAACGCATTCCTCCACGCCAGCAATGAACTAAGATTTCCTTTCCGTTTGAAACTTCTTCTGTTGTCTTAATGATATCCGCCAACCTCGGACCAACCAAACGAAACCCTTCACTGATTGCCTGCTGCTGACCTTGCTGCTTATATGACGTTCCTACAATTACCCTTTCCTCATTATTCAGCAATGGAATATTAAAAGCGCCACGAATATGACCCTCCGCAAATTCACTTTCCGATCGCACATCGATAACCGGATGTGATTCACGTAAGAATAGAAATTGTTGAATGGAGATTGACATGGCGAGTTCAACAAATCTACGTCAGGTTCATGCAAAGTGCACAATGGAACAGGCGATCTCAGAAATATATTTGATCTAAGTTTGCAGCTTTATGATTTGCTTAACGGACTTTGCGAGAACCTGTTAAAGTTTAATCATTAAAATTCACACCAATGGTGGATGCAATCCCGATCCGGAATCCGCTATCTGTATATTTCCCATTTTGGAACGCCGCCGCAAATTCCAATCTAAAAATCCTCAAAATGCCGTTCAGGCCATAACCAACTTCTGTATAATTATTTGATGTTGGAGTATATAAATAATTGATAAATACGTTTTCGGTAATTCCCAATAGCCGAACATACGCTATTCGGGTTATTGCCAATTTTCTAAAATGATAATGGACATTCGCCGTTAGATATTTACCCTTGGTACTATAGGTGTAATAATCCAGCAACCTGAAACTTCCTACCGGGTCAGTCGTTACGAAACCAGTTCTGTTGCCAAGAAAATGCTTGAAATCCATAAAGTACATCTTATCAGTATTTAAAAATGTTCCTCCCTTAATATCAAGGTCAAGCGTTCCGCGAATTCCAAATCGCAATTGATGTCGCACGCCCAATTCAATCTGGTCAAATCTCACGTTGCTTCCCAACGCGCTAAACCCACCACGATATTCCGCTTTAAAAATTGGAGAAGAATTATTCACACGAAACTTCCCACCATTACGAATTCTGAATTTCTGCCAAGGCCTTGCCTCCACACGGACTATTCCTGTAAAGGCATTGTGCGTATCAAAGTTCGTATTGAGGAGTTCAACATTTACAGGTGCATTTGGCGTATAGGATTTCTCTTTATAATCGATTATCGTATAATTAGTGACGTTAAATAATTCACTTCTTCTCGCCCATGTTAATTGACCATACACTGTAACGTATTCATTAAGTTGCTCGCGCCATTTAAGATCAATATAGTTACGCTCGTACAATTTCATAAAATTGTCTTCGAAAAAAAGCGTGCTGATATCGTTTATGATTGGATGAATGGGCTCATCACGATTGTATTGATGAATATATCTTCCGCCTTCAAGGGTCACTCTTCTTGTCTGAGAACGATAATCTGCACGTAATATTCCCGAAAGCACATGTCTGTCAAATGCATATCGACCAATTGGAGTAATCTCCAATCTCGAAACTTTCGGTCGCGCCTCAGGGTTCAATGAATCCCTTTTAACCCATCTCTTTGTGTAGCCGACGCGATACACCAGGTTAAAACCTTCCACGGTATTGAAGCCTCCAAGTGGAGTATGGATCCTGAAATCCTCTTTTTTTGAAAGTCGGTAGGTATCACCTAACAACAAATCCCACGGCTGAAATCCTTTGCTTTTGGATGGCTTTAATGAATCACCTTCCTCTCGTTTCTTTTGCTCTACTGAAATACTATCGGCTACTTTGTAACCACGCTCTTCTTGTTTTGTCAGCTTCGCTGGTCGCATGTCTGCCCAAAAGATTGAATCTTTTTTGTACGCCAATGAATCGACTTTAAAAGAGGTTTCTTCAATTATTTCCGGTGCTTTTTGCTCCTTTTGTTCCGCTTTCTCATACTCTTTTACCAATTGATTAAGTTCCTTGCGAGTGATGTCTTTTCCATTCTCAAGTCGCTTTTGAAGTTGTTGTCCTTTTTGACTGAATTTCTTCTCAACTACTTTTGCCTGCTCTTTTTCAATCACTTCATCGATCACGTGCATTTCCTGTGGTAAAGCAGGATTAAGAGTGATGGAATAATTTTTTACCGTTGCGAAATAATCCGCGACGAACTCAAAACCAAATATTTTTCCATTAATATGGAATTGTTGCGAAACAGGAAGCCATGCTTTGTCTTCAATGGGATTGTAAATGGATTTAACACTAACCTTAACTCCCATTTTTGTTGCATTCAGATCAGCGCTGTGAATCGCCCACCAATCTTCCACGATGTAAATTGTTCCATCGAACACGTTATCTCCTTTTGATCTCGGAATAACTTTTATTTTACTGATCTCATACGATCGATCTTTGAAAGATCCGAGGTATTCAAATTTATAATACGAAAAGGATTTCGGCGAAAGTGGAGAAACTGTTTCCGCAATCTCCGGTTCGTAAAGACTTCCAAAGACATACGCATTCGGAGAAGTATTACGTGTATTGCCATTGGTGTAGACGGCTATTACTTTTTCCTCAAACTTATGTGGCCGCGTATATTTTATCTCACTGACTGATTCGGAAATAAAAACCCTATCTTTTGTGATCCCTTCTTTTTCAAGAGCTCTTTTTGCTAGCCACGGATAATCCGTCAACTGACCTTTTCCTTTTATATAGACTGTTGCTTTATAACTATCTATTTGCTGGGTGTGATATTTTGCTTTGGCAATCGCCTTGCGCATAATTGTGTACGCAGGATCTTCACCATTTCCCATCACTAGTACAGTCTCAAGCTGCATTGCCTGAGTTTTTAAAGAGATGTTAATCTCAATGAAGGAATCAGAAATTTCTACAGACTTGCTTTGAGTTTCAAATCCGAGAAAACTAAAAACGATATCATACTTTCCCTCCGGAAGCTGGATTTCGTAATTACCACTTTGATCACTTACTGCACCAGAACCAGTTTGTGTTATATAGATAGTTGCAAATGCAAGTGGTGAGCTATCATCACCCTTTATAGAGCCACGTATCCCACCTGCAGTAGCAGCGAAGCAAATCAAAAGCAGAATACATACAGGTAAAAGTTTCTTCATCGATAGCAAAGACGGAAAGTAAGCCCTTGTGGTTGCCATTATCACTACTTACTTGTAAAAATTCCGATGTTGGAGTATTCGTTCCACGGGTTCAGGAACAAGATAACGTATCGACTTATTGTCTTTTAGACATTGTCTTATATACGTTGCAGAAATATCGAGCAGAGGCGCCTCTACCATTTTTACATTGGCATGACGCTTCAGATCGGAATTTGTTACACCCGGTCGCGGGTACACATACAAGCCGTAATTATCAAGAATCACATCATAGTTTTTCCATTTCTCAAAATTGGCGAGATTGTCTTCTCCAATGATGATTTTAAAACTTTTAGCAGGGTATTTTTCCGTAAGGACAGCAAGTGTATCTATTGTATAGCTTGGTTTGGGAAGATTAAATTCCACATCTGAAACTTCAAGCTTGTAGTTGTCGGCGATAGCTGCTTTGATCATATCATATCGATCAAATTCATGTAATAATCCTTTTGAAGGTTTGAACGGATTTTGTGGTGATACGACAAACCACACTTTCTGAAGATCGGTATTTTCTGCCATGATATTGGCAATGATCATGTGTCCCAGATGTATGGGATTGAATGAACCGAAAAAGAGACCGATTTTCTGACTAGAGATCATATGCAAATTTAAGGAAATACATTTCCCGTAGTTTTAGAATCGTAGAATTTTAGATTTACAGAAAAGTGTCACGCCGGTATACTTCAGTAAAGGAGTGTCAGCTATTTTTGAACTCATCATAAAGTTTCTGTGCTTCCGCTAACGACTGATCCAAATTCTCATTCAGCAATACTACATCAAACTCATTCTGGAAAGTCATTTCAAATTCAGCCTTGAAAAGTCGTCTTGAAATATTATCGGGAGTATCGGTGCTTCGACCATTTAAACGTTGAGCAAGCACTTCAAGTGATGGAACTTTTACAAAAATCGCAAGGCTCTTATCACCAAAATAATTCTTTAAGCTTATTCCACCTTTTACATCGACATCGAAGATCACGTTTTTCCCTTCCGACCAGATACGTTCAATTTCAGATTTAAGCGTGCCGTAGAAATTACCGGCGTATACTTCTTCCCATTCGATAAATTCGTGATGAATTATTTTATCCTTAAATTCTTCGGGAGTCAGAAAATAATAATCTTTTCCGTGTTCCTCCACGCGACCGCGCTTATCACGAGTCGATGCAGAAATAGAAAATCCAAGATCTGAATTCGATGCAAGAAGATGCTTAACGATTGTGGTTTTGCCGGATCCCGAAGGTGCCGAGAAAATCAGGGCTTTTCCCGACATCAGGATTTATGTTCTGCTATCTGACTTTTAATTTTAGACACCAATTCTTCAGGTGCCTCTCCTCCACAACACTTTGATTTCAATAATTCTTTAATTGTCATATCAAGATGATACGACTTGAAACATGGCATACAATTATCCATGTGATTTTTAAAATAATCTCTCTGCTCAGATGAATCCTGTCCATCCAAAATTAACTGTAGCATCTCCATGCAGGTTGGCTTTTTGCCGGAGGTAGAGACGAATGGATTAGTCGGTATGTTCATAGCTTACGAGTTTTTATAACCCATTGATTTCGCATATTCGCTTAGCTTCTCTTTGAGCAATTGTCGGGCACGATGAAGGCGGCTTCGGACAGTTCCGATTGGTATATCAAGTATCTTGGCCATCTCTTCATATTTGAATCCTTCCAGGTCACACAAAATAATTACCGTGCGAAAATCCACATCCAACGCATTCAATGCATTGGAGATCTCATCTCCGATCATATCTTTCAAAGCATCCACCCTTAAATCCGGTGTGATCTGCCTGTCAACATCCTCTGAGTTGTAATACTGCTCTACCTCCTGGTAATCTACCTTGTTAGGCTCCTTGACCTTCTTACGATAGTCATTAATGAAGCTGTTCTTCAAAATCCGAAACAGCCATGCCTTCGCGTTAGTTCCTTTTTGAAAGGATTCTATGAAGCGAAAGGCTTTGAAATAGGTGTCTTGTACGAGGTCTTTTGCGTCATCCCGGTCCAATGTCAGCCTGTAGCCAAAATTATACATTGCGTTGATGTGTGGCAGAAACTCATGGTTGAATATCTCCCGTTTCTCCGGTTCTGTGTAGTGCTGACGCGCAATTTCTTCCATGCGCTTCAAAAATAGGCAAAACCAGAGAGGTTGAAAGAAATTATTTTCAGACAATTTTGTAGTTCCTGTACTCCCCAATGCGGATGCCGATCAGGCTGCTTCCAATTCTTTTTAATCGCTCACGGAAAGCCAATCTGTTTTTCGATAAATCGTGATCAAATTTCCAGTTAAGGCGACCAATCCTTTCTTCCATCACTTTTGGATGAGACCCCTTAAAATATTCTAGCGAATCAATCTGGCTGTAATCAAATTCATTTGAATTAGCTACATGTCGTTCAATCCATTGATCATCATGATAAAGTTGATTGAACTCACGTTGCTTTCGTTGCATAGCTCTTGGATCACGGACCCATCCATAGTGATAGATCGTTGCATCAATAAGCTTTACATTCAATTTTTCATTTGGCATTTTACGAAAACCCTGTGCGTCCTTGTACGAGAAAAAAAAATTATTCTTTCTGATTATCCTAATCTCGTGACGATACCAGCTCCAGGAGCTTCCTAGATAATCGTATGATCCATAAAAATGCTTATAGTTAAACAGAAGGCCTTCAACACGCGTATCATCCTTATATAAAAGCATCGCATTTTTTACCGAAGAATAATATTTTTCGTGCAAAACTTCATCTGCCTGTAGGTAGAAGCACCAGTCGGCATCGTCAGGGATTGCCGCGAAAGCTTTATCAGTTTCAAGTGCAAGTGTACGGCCACCTTCGCGTTGTTTTTCATCCCAAACTGTTTCAATGATCTTGATTTTTGAAAAATCTATTGATCTGATCAGTTCAAGTGTGCTGTCGTCAGACTTACCAACAGCAACAATTACTTCATCGCACACCGGGAGAATGGATTTTATTGCCTCCACTACAGGATAATCAAGCTTGACGGCATTTCTTATAATGGTGAATCCGTAGACTTTCACAGCTTAAACAATTTGATAAAACATTTTGATACAATATACCCAACGACGAATCACAGATCGGTTTTTAAATGCAAGGATTTCTTTGCTATGAGCAAAGAATAGTAACATTCTTTTAAAGTTATTCATTAAAGAAAAACTTTCGTAAGATCTCATAAGGTCAAAAAATATTTGTTTTTCTTTGAGATAAGGTGGACACTTCTCAAAAAGTAAACTCATCCTCAACCGTGTCCTGAACTGCTCTTCGTTTTTTATAGTTTTTCTTTGAATTTTTCTATTCTTAACCTTCGTCACGCCAAACACATTTGATCTATGCTGGCGGTACAAGATCAAACTTTCGTCAATAAATTTTACAGAACCACTGAACGTGCCCACAAAACCAATCCAGTAATCGTGTGGAATAGATTGCGGTAAAGGAATTGCCCACTCAATTACTTTTCGATTTATAAGCATTGCATGGCCCGGCGCTGAATTTCCAATGGAATAATTCAAGGGTGTTGAAAAGGTCGTCAATCGTTTCACATCAGAAAGTTTTTGATTCAAGTCTTTCCCTTGCTCGTTTATCAGTGACGAATTGCTGTAAATGATAGGATAATCCTTTATTTGCGCCATCAGTTTTTCAAGCTTTTCAGGCAACCAGATATCATCCTGGTCGCATGGAGCAATAAAGTCGCCAGTTGCCAGTAACATCCCTTTTTCAAAATTCTTTATGTAGCCAAGGTTGGTATCATTGATGACAACTCTCATTGTTGAATAATGAAATTGATATTGTTCTAAAATTTCCCGGGTGTTGTCAGTCGAACAATCATCTACTACGATCACTTCGATATTGGAAAATGTTTGCTTAAAAACACTATCGAGTTGTTCCACAACAAATTGCTCTCCATTGAACGTGGCCATGACAACAGAAATCAGGGGATACGTTCGTGGTATCAAAGCTTCTCGGCTATTTTTTGTTTGAATCGAAGGCTTTCTTTCATCGGCGCACCTCTTGCTACAAAGAGGGCTAATGAAATGTATCTTCGGTCTTTATAAAATTTCTTCACGAGTTTGAAGAAATAAAAGATTTGAATAACAAGTCTATAGAAAAAACTGTAATTTTTTTCAAAATAATAAAGCAGTGAAATATAGAATTCTTTTAAGAATAAAAGATCGAATGATCCCGAGGTTGAACTTTTACTTACAAAGTGTTTGTATTGTGCCTCAGGAACAATGTACGTTTTAAAACCGCTTCTCTTCAATCTCAATGCGATATCTTCTTCTTCACAGTACAAAAAATATTGCGTATCAAATCCCCCAATTTCCTCAAATGGCTGTGAGCGAATAAACATCGAGCTTCCATTGATAACATCTACTTGTGTTGGAGCTTTAAATCGTGCGTGACGGCTTGGAAAAGATGCGGGTCTAAAAATTCTCAATATTCCAGAACCTAAAAATTTTATTGCTAGACTGGGAAAATATCTGAAATTATATTCGTATTCATTATTCCCATTGATCATTTCCCCGGAACAATTAGCAGCGTCGGATTCTTTATTCATGAAATCAGAAAGAATAAAGAGGCAATCGTTCAAAAGAACACAATCATTGTTTAGAAAATAATAATATTCAGCATCCGCAAGCTGAACACCCATCATATTGGCTCCGGAAAAGCCAGTGTTCATTTTACTTCTGAAAACAAGTGTGTTTTTGTTGCCACGAATAGCGTCAAGTTTCTTGTACTCTTCTTCCCGGGAATTATTGTCTACAACTATTATTTGATATGGCTGAAAACCTATGGCTGTTTGTTGTTCAATTGAGTGGATACAATCAACGGTATAGTTGCTGGAATTATAATTGACTAGAATAACGGCTACTTGAAACTTTCTCATGCTCGTGCACTAGTACGCCGCAAGACTTTTAGTTGAATTTACCTCCTGAAGAAAGTCATTTACTTTTTGCTTCACCTGATCGACTGTAATCTCATTTACACAAGCGCACTGCTTTGTTCGTCGACAATTACTGCAATTTTTATTTATAACAAGGTAGTTGGCATGTTTTCCTATTGGCATCCATCGCCCAGGATGAATTGGCCGCATCGGAGAATACAAACCTACTGTATGCTTACCAAGAGCAGACGCTAAATGAAGCACACCTGTGCTGCAAGCAACCAAACCATCTGCCTGACTGATAAATGAAGTAAGGTCATCGAGGCTCATCTGACCTGTCATATCTGTTACATTAGAAAGCTGAAATAATTCAGGTCTTTCGTTTCGCATTTGTTCGCCTTCATCTTGTAAACCTGTTATAAAAATCTTGTATTGGCTTTCAGGAAGGGACTGTGCTAATGCATAATAATTATCAATATTCCATTCACGTGCACTTCCTTTTGATTTCGGATGAAGAATTAGATTAAAATGACTCTGTGATAAATATCCATTATGATTTTGTAGTGGAGGCACAAGTCCATAAAAATTCGCGATCTCCTTAAGATCAAAGTCCCAAAATAACTTGAAGGGGGATAATAATTTAAAATTTAACTGACTTTCATGAAGCCGCGATCTCAGACGACTGAAGTCAACACGATAATTACAATATAACCAGTTGAACCAGCGGTGTGCCGTAGCAACCCTTCTTTTTATACCTAAATCTTTTGAAAGCCTGGCAAGTTCCTGATCAGGATAAATAAAAAGAATTGAATCCGCATTAATCGCCTTCAGTATTTCAGGATTTCTTAAGACCTCCTCCCTGTCTAATAATTTATCTACGTGAATACACTTATCAACTACTGAATGCGTATACTTTCTGCCAATAAAATAGATCCTGATCTCAGGCATGGTTGCTTTCAAATAACCAAGCAAAGGAAGTGTAAGAATAACATCTCCAAGATTATCAGTTCTGCTTATAATAACACGTTTTCCAAGGGCAGCCTTTTTATTGGCTTCATAGAGCTTGGCATATTTATAAAATACATGATTAGCTTCGGCCTTCGCCACCATTAATCCTTCGTAACCATCAAGAAAACCCCTCTTGATAATATAGCTCTTTAAGAAAGCAAATGACGTGTGTCCAAGAATTTTAGTTATTGAACTCGACTTTCTTCCTACGTTCTCAGAAGCAAATATTTCTGAGTACCTCTGAATTTTATCAAGGGTCTCGTGCGAGTCTTTATATGCGCGATGAAGAATATCGCCGTCAATGTGTACTACTTTCGTCCCTCTCTTTAAAACAACCCGATCATGGGGATTTTCTCCCCCCCACACTCCTATGTGTCTGTTCCATAATCGTATCTTCCTGTCAGGATACCATGATCCATGCTTAATCCACTTGCTGCCATAGCTCGACAAGCGATTCATCTTAAACGCTTCCGCAGGCCATGTATTTTTAATTTCAGCTACACTTTGAGTCAGTTCAGGTGAAAGATATTCATCTGCATCAAGCGATAAAATATATTGATGCGTTGCCTGGGTAACGGCAAAATTCTTTTGATCGATGTGGCTGCGAAATAAATGCTCGACAAAGATAACGCCTTTGGAAAGGCATATTTCCTTGGTTCTGTCCTTGGAAAAAGAATCTATTACAATGATCTCATCTACCACCGGAACAACCGAATCAATACATCGGGAAATATTTTTTTCTTCGTTATAGGTAATAATAACAGCGCTGATTTTTACCATCATGCAAAAATAAAGAGAAATGAGCACATTCATGCCACCATTGTTTGCCTCAGCATTCAGTGGTGGCATGAATCACCGCATTGTGGCACGAACTACTTGCTCGCCACCATACCCATCGACTTCACTAAGTTGATAA
>Ga0123338_10000574_pt1 | contig 37387 bp, 28 predicted proteins | sample grotaG_FD_89793 | JGI IMG/M metagenome (GOLD analysis project Ga0123338, IMG submission 89793) | Glacier valley bacterial and archeal communities from Borup Fiord, Nunavut, Canada, to study Microbial Dark Matter (Phase II) -... | ecosystem: Environmental > Aquatic > Freshwater > Ice > Glacier ...
ACTAGAAATGAAATCGCATAATTACCTACTCGGTTAATGCCTGCCCGCAAGCCTTACACTTTTTGCTACCTTGTGCTACAACTATGCCACAATTAGGGCAAACTTCCTCTGCAGGTTCCTCATCTTCTTCATCGTCGAAAATTTCTTCTTCCAGTATATCCTCCGATTCTTCTTCATAAACATCGAAAACTTCGCTTTCGATATCCTCAACATTCGTTTGAGTGAAACCGACATCTTCATAACCTTCATCATATCTGAAATTATTGTCGCCTTCAATTAATGGAGTTAAATCCGCATCACCAAAATCAATACTTTCAGTCATCTTTATTTCATTACCGTTCTCATCTAGTACCGTAACGTCAAGTGCTAAGGACTGAAGTTCTTTCAAAAGTACCTTGAAGGACTCAGGAATACCAGGCTCTTGTATATTTTCACCTTTAATAATTGCTTCATACGTCTTAACACGTCCTGTAACATCATCGGATTTAACCGTTAATATTTCTTGAAGAATGTAAGCTGCACCGTAAGCCTCAAGTGCCCAAACTTCCATTTCACCGAATCTCTGTCCACCAAACTGTGCTTTACCACCAAGCGGCTGTTGTGTTACTAAGGAGTAAGGTCCTGTGGAACGAGCATGGATCTTATCGTCAACCAAATGATGAAGCTTCAAATAGTGCATAAAGCCTACCGTTACTGAACCATCAAAATAATCTCCGGTTCTTCCGTCACGTAATCTTACTTTACCGTCACGATTAATCGGTACACCCTTCCAGTCTTCTCTGTATTCCGGATGTTTTCGTAAATGCTCCATAAAGTCAGCATCTATTGCATCTTTATATTTAACCTCAAATTCTTCCCATGAGGTATTTGCAAAATCATTAGCAATCTCCAAGGTATCCATAATATCATACTCATTAGCACCATCAAATACAGGTGTTGCAATATCAATACCTAGCACTTTAGCAGCTAAGGATAAATGGATTTCAAGTACCTGTCCAATGTTCATACGTGAAGGAACACCTAGCGGATTTAACACGATATCAAGCGGTCTTCCGTTTGGTAAGAAAGGCATATCTTCTGCCGGTAATACACGGGAAACAACACCCTTATTACCGTGACGTCCAGCCATCTTATCACCAACCTGAATCTTTCTCTTTTGTGCAATATAAACACGAACTGTTTGGTTTACACCGGGTGACAAATCGTCCCCGTTCTCTCTTGTAAATACTTTTGCATCAACAATAATACCATATTCTCCGTGAGGTACACGAAGTGAGGTATCTCTAACTTCTCTTGCTTTCTCTCCAAAAATAGCTCGAAGGAGGCGTTCTTCTGCCGTTAACTCGGTCTCACCCTTTGGAGTAACCTTACCAACTAAGATATCTCCTGCGCGAACTTCAGCTCCGATACGGATAATTCCTCTTTCATCAAGATCCTTCAGCGCATCATCGCCGACACCTGGAACATCTCTAGTGATTTCTTCCGGTCCAAGCTTTGTATCTCTGGACTCTGCTTCATACTCTTCTATATGCACTGACGTATAAACGTCTTCTTGAACCAATCGCTCACTTAATAAAACAGCATCCTCGTAGTTATAACCTTCCCAAGTCATAAAGCCAATCAAAGGATTCTTACCTAATGCTAGTTCACCCTTTGATGTGGAAGGACCATCTGCAATTACCTGTCCTGCAGTAATCTTTTCCCCTTTGTTTACAATCGGTCTTTGATTGATACAGGTTCCCTGATTACTTTTAGCAAATTTAATTAATCGATAGGAGGACTTTGTATTATCATCATTCTTAATTGTTATTTCTTTTGCTGTAACTCTATCAACTACACCGGACTTCTTCGCAAGTACACAAACCCCGGAGTCGATAGCAGCCTTAGCCTCAATACCTGTTCCTACAACAGGAGACTCCGTTACTAATAACGGAACTGCCTGACGCTGCATGTTGGCACCCATAAGGGCACGGTTCGCATCATCATTCTCTAAGAACGGGATTAATGCAGTAGCGACGGAAAATACCATCTTCGGTGATACGTCCATTAAATCTATTTTATGCTTTTCATATTCTGAAGTTTCTTCCTTGTAACGGCCGGAAACAGTGTTTCTGACAAAATAACCGTCTGCATTAAGCTCTTCATTTGCTTGTGCAACAACGAATTTGTCCTCTTCGTCCGCTGTTAAATAAATTACATCATCCGTTACTTTCGGATTCATAGGGTCTTTCTTATCTACCTTACGGTATGGTGCTTCGATAAAGCCGTATTCATTAATTCTTGCATAGGTTGCAAGCGAGTTAATCAGACCAATGTTAGGACCTTCAGGTGTCTCAATGGGGCACATTCTTCCATAATGAGAATAATGAACATCACGTACCTCAAAACCAGCTCTATCACGGGACAAACCACCAGGTCCCAATGCAGACAGACGTCTTTTATGTGTTAACTCACCCAGTGGATTATGTTGATCCATAAACTGGGACAACTGGGAACTTCCGAAGAATTCCTTAACAGCCGCAGTAACTGGTTTAATATTAATTAAAGATTGTGGGCTGATGCCCTCTAAATCTTGTGTTGTCATTCTTTCTCTTACAACACGTTCCATTCTGGACAACCCTATGCGGTATTGATTCTGTAACAACTCACCGACTGCTCTGATTCTTCTGTTTCCTAAATGATCAATATCGTCTGCGTTACCAATCCCGTATTCCAAATGAATGTTATAATTAATGGAAGCTATAATGTCTTCCTTTGTAATATGTTTCGGTATTAACTCACTTATATTCTTTTTAATTGCTTCTTGGATGTCTTCAATTGATTGATTATCCTCTAAAATCTTTTTTAGAACAGGATAATAAACTTCTTCTGTAACGCCCAGTGCTTTTTTGTCTACGTCTACATAGCAAGCGAGGTCAACCATCATATTGGAAAGAACCTTAACATTACGTTCCTCCGTTTGTACCATTACGAATGGCACTGCTGCATTTTGAATTTGTCTAGCCAACGCATCGGTTACCACAATTCCTGCTTCCGCAATGATTTCTCCAGTTGATTTATCTACAACAGCCTCTGAAAGTGTAAAGTTTACAATTCGGTTGCGGAATGCTAGCTTCTTATTGAACTTATATCTTCCTACTTTCGCGAGATCATATCTTCTTGCATCGAAAAACATACTGTTTAATAAAGATTCTGCATTTTCAACTGCGAGAGGCTCGCCCGGACGAAGTTTTTTATATAGCTCTAGTAAACCGTCCTGGTAACTACCGGTCGGATCCTTTGCAGTACTTGGGTCTTTTGCTAAGCTGGCAAGAATTTTAGGTTCTTCTCCAAATAACTGTTTAATTTCTTCGTTTGTTCCATATCCTAAGGCTCTGACAAATGTAGTAATCGGAACCTTTCTGTTTCGATCCACGCGCACATAGAAAACATCGTTGGAATCTGTTTCGTACTCCAACCATGCGCCTCTATTCGGAATTACTGTAGATGAATATAATCTCTTTCCGATTTTATCATGATCTACTGAATAATATATACCAGGGGAACGTACTAACTGGCTAACAATAACTCTCTCTGCACCATTGATAACAAAGGTACCTGTTTCAGTCATTATTGGTAAATCTCCCATGAAAATATCGTGTTCATTAATCTCGTTATTTTCCTTATTGTGGAGTCTAACCTTAACTTTGAGCGGAGCTGCAAAAGTTGCATCTCTCTCTTTACATTCTTCAATTGTATATTTGGTATCGTCTTCACACAGTGCAAAATCTACGAATTCCAAGCTCAAATGTCCGCTATAATCCGCGATTGGAGAAATATCATCAAATACTTCTTTAAGCCCTTCGTCTAAAAACCATTGGTAGGAATCTTTTTGAACCTCAATGAGATTTGGCATCTCAAGGACTTCCTTTTGTTTGGAGTAACTCATTCTAATGTTATTACCAACATGAATTGGCTGCATTCTGTTTTTATCCATTAACGTTTTCACCCCTTGAATTTAATTGTATCATTCTTGAATAAAAAACTTCTTTCCATTTTGATGTATATATGCTATAATAATAGTAATTAGGCACATAATACCACAAAAGTGCATCTTTCATACTATCACATTTATTTTTTGCTGTCAACTCAAATTTGTTGATTTTTTTTATTTTTCGTAAACAAATAGATACAATTTAAAAAAATTAGAATAAGCCTGCTCGATGAGCAGGCTTATTCTAATTTTTTTAACGAACGATTTGCTGGTTTTGCAAATTGTGAGTCTGTGTGAATATTATAATTATTGTGAAAATATTCTAATATAATTAAGCATAAAAAAAGTTCATAAAACCTAAATTATGGTTTTATGAACTCCTTAATTCAAAATAAATTACTTTAATGTAACCTTAGCGCCTTCTGCTTCAAGCTTAGCTTTGATATCATCAGCTTCTGCCTTGTTAGCACCTTCTTTTACCATCTTAGGTGCTGCATCTACAAGATCTTTTGCTTCTTTTAAGCCTAAGCCAGTTGCTTCACGAACAACCTTGATAACCTTAACCTTATTAGGACCAACTTCAGTTAACTCTACATTGAATTCTGTTTTCTCTTCTACTTCTTCAACTGCAGCAGGACCAGCTACTGCAACACCTGCTGCTGCGGAAACACCAAATTCTACTTCACATGCTTTTACTAATTCATTTAATTCCAATACACTAAGGCCTTTAATTGCCTCGATAAATTCTTGATTTGTCATGACTATTTACCTCCATTTAATTATTAATAATAACTCGTTAATAGTGATTAACAGGAACTTTGTTCCTATTACATTTTTCACGCAATACTATGCTGTCTTCTCTGCGATGTGAAAAACAAATTGATAGCTATTGATACTTATGCTGTCTTTTCAGCGATTTGCGAGCAAATCGATAGCTATTGATACTTATGCTGTCTTTTCAGCGATTTGCTTAAGTACCCGAGCAAAATTGGTAATTGGTGACTGTAAGCTTCCAAGTAATCTGGAAACAAGAACTTCTCTGGATGGAATGGTTGCAATAATTTGAATACCTTTTTCATCATAGTAAGTTCCTTCAACAACACCCGCTTTAAATTCTAACTTCGGCATTGTCTTTAAACAATCATTTAAAACTCTTGCAGCAGAAGTTGCGTCCTCCATACCAAATGCAACTGCCGTAGGACCTTCGAGATTTTTAGCCAATGCTTCAAATACTGTTCCTTTAAATGCAAAGTTAAGCATGGTGTTCTTGTATACCTTGTATACGACGCCAGCTGTTCTTAACTTTTTACGAAGCTCTGTATCTTCAGAAACGGTTAAACCACGGTAATCAACTAATACTGCTGCTTTTGCGTCTTTTACATAACCTTTAATTTCTTCTACTACAGGTTGCTTCAATTCAATTTTTGCCATTACGTACACCTCCTTATATCTTTTCTTGGGAAAGACTGCCGATTTTGCTAGCACTCTTTCTTTTTATACAATCGATTGCTTCATTCACTCTCACTCGATTATAAAAAAACCTCTTCCTGCCAGGCAGAAAGAGGTTTTAAATATCATAATACTATTTAAACCATATTTCCTCGGTAGGCGTTTTCATCTTATGCCTTGCGGCACCTACTGTCTTCGGCAGAAATTACAAAATGGATTATACCATAAACTCTACTGATATGTCAATCTATTTTATAGTTTTATCATAATTGCTTTTATAGAACTAGCTTAACTTCGCTGTGTTTAGCTTTACCCCAGGACCCATCGTAGAAGCTAAGGTTACACTTTTTAAATATAGGCCTTTTGCTGCTGATGGCTTTGCTTTAATAACAGCTCCCATTAAAGTCTGGAAGTTGTCTTGTATCTGCTCCTGTGTAAAGGAAGCTTTTCCTAACGGTACATGGATAATGTTTGTCTTATCAAGTCTATACTCAATCTTACCTGCTTTAATATCATTAATAGCCTTTGTAACGTCCATTGTAACGGTACCAGCCTTCGGGTTAGGCATTAAACCCTTCGGTCCAAGTACACGGCCCAAACGTCCAACAACACCCATCATATCAGGAGTTGCTACAACTACGTCGAATTCAAACCAGTTTTCATTCTGAATCTTAGGTACTAAATCATCTGCTCCAACGTAATCAGCACCTGCTGCCTGAGCTTCTATTGCTTTATCGCCCTTAGCAAATACTAATACACGAACAGTTTTTCCAGTTCCATGAGGTAATACTACCGCACCACGAACCTGTTGATCAGCGTGACGTCCGTCAACACCGAGTCTGATATGAGCTTCGATTGTCTCGTCAAATTTAGCAACAGCTGATTTTTTAACTAAGCTGATTGCTTCATTTGCATCGTATTGAACTGTTCTGTCAATTAACTTCGCAGAGTCAATATATTTCTTTCCTCTTTTCATTCTATAAACCTCCTAGTGGTTATACCGGAAGAAAACGGAATTCGAAGTATTTCGTTGGTAAAAACGGTGTTGCCGTTTTCACAGTCACGAAAATTCGCTCCGCATGCTGAACACGTTTTTCAGTGTTCGCATATCCTCCCACGTTATTAGATTCTAAATCACATAATCTCTTTCAACTATGTCGTTGTGTTCGAAATTAGTCTACTACCGTGATACCCATACTTCTTGCTGTACCAGCTATCATGCTCATAGCTGTTTCAACGCTTGCTGCATTTAAATCAGGCATTTTAATCTCTGCGATTCTTTTAACTTCTGCCTTTGTGATAGTAGCAACCTTCGTCTTATTCGGGATTGCAGATCCGGATTTTAAATTACAAGCTTTCTTTAGCAATATTGCTGCTGGTGGAGTCTTTGTAATGAAGCTGAAGCTTCTATCTGCATATACTGTGATAACAACCGGAATAATCATTCCTTCTTGATCTGATGTTCTAGCATTAAATTCTTTTGTGAACTGTACAATGTTCACACCATGTTGTCCAAGTGCAGGACCAACCGGTGGTGCCGGTGTTGCCTTTGCAGCAGGGATTTGTAATTTGATATATCCTGTTACTTTCTTTGCCATTATAGCATACCTCCTGATAAATGTGGTGTTTTCGGGGATTCCCCTCCCACTGAACTAACCGCAAGTTACTGCTTTTTTCCATTGCTAAATTAATTGCGAACCTTTACTTCACTGAAACTAATTTCTACCGGTGTCTCTCGTCCGAACATATCCACGCTGATTGTTACAATCTGTTTGTGGGTATTAATCTGCTTGATAACACCAATCGTATTCTCCCATACTCCGGATACAACCATTACGGTATCGCCAATTTCAAAATCAATCAAAATTTCATTACTCTTGATTCCCATACCGCGCATTTCTGCATCTGACAAAGGAACCGGCTGTTTTGAATCAGGGCCGACAAAACCTGTTACTCCTCGAGTATTACGAACAACATACCATACCTCATCGTTCATGACCATATGGAGTAGTACATAACCGGGAAACATCTTCTTTTGAACACGTTTCTTAATTCCGTTTTTCACTTCAATGACTTCTTGCATTGGAACAGATACCTCTACAATCTGGTCTTGAAGTTTTCTGTTTTCAATTGTCTTTTCAATGTTCGCTTTTACTTTGTTCTCATACCCTGAATAGGTGTGAACAACGTACCAATTAGTTTCTGACATATCATCACCCTTATCCTATTATCTGGTCAATACCGATTTCAATTACAAAATCAAGTATATAAATAACTACTCCTAAGATAACGGTTACAGTAACGACAGCAACTGATTGCTTTGCGAGGGTTTCTTTATCAGGCCAAACAATTTTCTTAAACTCAGATTTAAGACCCTTAAACCAGCTTCTCTTTGTAGCCTTATCGGTAGTAGTATTTGCCACCTCTCCCATGTCTTCACTTCCCTTTCAGATATAATTATTTTGTTTCTTTGTGCAATGTGTGGCTTCTGCAGAACTTACAATACTTTTTTGTTTCCATTCTGTCTGGATGTGTCTTTTTTTCTTTTGTCGTGTAATAATTACGCTGTTTGCAATCAGTACATGCCAATGTGATTTTAACGCGCACAACTTCCACCTCCGATTTCTCTTGTAGCGCAATTTCGCTAATCTTTGCTTTGAGCTTTTTTAGGCATAAAAAAAAAGCCCTCTTTCTTCGCTTACTTAATATATCATACCCTGGATTGCACGTCAACATTTTTTTACTAAGAATTATTTTCTTAGTTATTATTATTAATTGTTATTTGACAAACTGCCTTGATACCGCTGGAAGCTCTGGCGGATATATATACTTTCCCCTCTTTCAAAGCCTTTACCACTCCTGAGCTTGTCACTGTTGCAATGGTCTTATCTGAACTAGTATAGGTAATCCTATCTGTGGTATTAACGGGTTTTATATACGCTCGTATGGTGTATTCATCATTTTCATTTAGGGTCACTTTACTTCGTGCAAGCTTAATGTCGGTTGCCTTTACTGTTGTTACCTGTATTTGCTTAGCGGTATTGTTTCCTCTGTTGTCCGTTGCATATATTGTATAGATGCCGTCCTTTTTCACTTTAAAGGACCCCTTTCCATTCTTCAGATTAATCTGGGTGCCAGCATCTGCAGGCAGAAAATCAGCCGCTACCTTCTTACCCTGCAAATATTCCGCTTTTTTAATACCACTTTGCGAGTCACTAACCTTTATCGTTATTGTCCTTGATTTGTAACTACCGGCAACTGTAAAATAAGAATTAACCTTTGGAGTTGTTTTATCTTCCATTACCTCATAGGTCTCTATCGTCTCATTTCCCGCATAATCGGCAGCATAAAAGGTATAAATCCCTGCCTTTGTAACACTTATTTGATTATCTTTTACTACGGACCCAGAGATTCCTCTTCGAAAATCCTCCGCTCCTTTTTCACCAATAATCCATCTAAGTACTCTGATATTCGATCCACCCTGATCTTCTACATCAACCGGTATTATCATTTTGTTCTTATTATAGATAGTTTCAAAGGATAATTCCGGAGGAGTGGTATCCCTAAGTAAACTTTCGGAGGCAATCTCTGCCATATAAGCACTTGGGATTCCAGGATTCTTGATAAAACCCTCTAAATTCTTTAAGGGTTTCATGTTATTAATTAAAATATCTCGTACATTTGACGGATACAAATTTTCTGAATACGCATACAGCATTGCTGCTACCGATGTGACTTGAGGGGCGGCCATTGAGGATCCACTCATGGAGGCATAACTTCCGACTGTTGTACTGAAAATATCCTCCCCCGGCGCCGCTAGATCTATGGAGGATGTTCCATAATTAGAAAGGTCAGTCAGTTGACCTGCCGAGTTTATAAAAGTAACTGAAATCAGATTATCCAAACCTAAACTTGCCGGATAAATGGGAGTGTCGTTATTGTTAATTCCTGAATTCCCTGCCGCGGCTACATATAGCATGTCAGATTCCTTCATAATCTGAAATAGGGCTTCGGTGTATTCGCTGGTACCCCAACTCATATTACAGATGTCAGCCCCCATCATGGTAGCATATTTCACTGCTTCAATGGCACTGGAAATATTTCCGGTTCCACCAGAGCCACCATTAATTTTTAAGACCATAATCTTTATATCTATATTAGATGCAACCCCTGCTACACCAATTTCATTATTTGCAACCGCTCCAATAATTCCGGCAACATGCGTCCCATGATCATCATTATCTTTCGGTGAAGACAAATATTTATCAGTTTCCGGATAATATTTATAATGGCAGACCGAAGAATCGTTATTATAGAAATCCCAGCCGTAGATATCATCAATATAACCGTTATTATCGTTATCAATCCCGTCTCCTAGGATTTCTTCTTTGTTAATCCACATATGTTCAGCTAAATCTGGGTGGGAATAGTCGACACCCGTGTCAATGATTGCCACCACTACCTCCCGCTTTTCATGCTGCCCTTCGTCAAATAGCCTCCATGCTTCCACAACATCCATATCTACATTCTCGATGGCAGTTTTTTCTTCCCTGCCTGCTTCGGTTAAGTAGATATAGTGTCCTTGATTGTCGATTGCCCATTGTGTGTCAGCATAAGTATCGTTGCTAAAACCCATCGTTGAAATAGTGCTATTAGCCTGCGCAGCTGCGACCTTAGGGTTCTTTCGAAGGCCTTTAAGTACACTCTGATACTTGGCACTATCTTCTATAAATAATAGAGCATAATTGCCAATATGTCTAACGACCTCAACAGGTGTAGAAAAGGATGCTGTCAGAGCCTGCAATTCTTCACCCACGACTTCTTTATCTAATATAACGACAATTTCTCCCCCTGAAGCTGTATAATCCCGCTGGTTATCTATGATATCTTTAGAAAGAGTTATTTTTAAAAGAACTGACGTCAAAAATATCGTCCCTAAGGTAAAATATAATATTATTTTACTAATTTTACTATTTTTTGTCATATTTCTCACCTTCTGTTCGACAATATGCTATTCAATTTTATCATAATTCATACTATTGGCATTTGTGTGGCAGAAATGAAATAATTATTTAGCAAAAAAATCGGCTATTATATAGTAAAATTCCATAAATTGGTCGTGTATTTTTATAGGATATATGGTATAATGTAGTAAATTATACACGAAGTATGTAATTTTACTTTAAAGGAGTGTAATTATGAACTCATCAAATACCAACCAATCAAATATATCTGACCATAAGGATTTCTGGGATAGTTTGCAGTCTGATATTCTAACTTCGAACCAAAGGCCATCCTCTATGGATGCTATGTCCTTAATTGAACGAAGCTTTATGTTTTCTATATTCTTCCGTGGTTGTTCACAATTGGAGTTGGCTGGTTTTCAGACTATATTAAATATAAAGGATAATGGCTATGTTCTTTTAGCAGAACTTACACACTCAGATAAGACGAATATTACGGACTTTGAAAATGACGTACTACCTCTTCATCATTTTTTAAAAGAGATATTACATAATACCAATAACACAATTGGTCCTTTAATCACCAATCGAATATGTATTTTGGTATCTGATGATACCCACTTATTAGAAGATAATATAAAAGAGGAAAGCATTTATAATGCACATTTAATCATGAGTGCCCTAAATAAAAAGTTTAAGATTTCATCCTCCGTAGGAATTGGAACCGTCTATAATATTAGTTCACTTTATACCTCTTTTATTGAAGCATTAACCAGCCTTCATTACAGTAGCTCTGGCCAGGCAATTTACTTTCCAGATATTATAAAGACGGATAGCAATCAAACCTTCGACTATTTTGAAGCCGAAAAATATATGCTTGATGCAATCCGATTACATAAAATTGAGGCTTATACTTATTTTGGTTTGTTGATGGATTGGATACGACCGATGAACGACGAGACGAAGCGGAATAAGATAATAGAAACCCTAGTATTGGCATCGCATGCCATGCGAATTGATGGCCCCGGTGAAATTTGTTTCAATTTTATGGGACATTTGAATGAATTAATGGAACATAGCGGTGACCAATTGATAGAATGGGCTTTTCATAGCTTTATCAGTATCACCGGCTTTGTAAAACCACAGAATTCCATCGATTATTCTAACAGAATTGTTCAGGCAACAAAGGAATACTTAGAATCCCATTATTCAGATGACATTTCCTTAGAAGATATCGCTGAACAGGTGAATATCAGTCCTCAATACTTCAGCAAATTGATTAAAAAAACCACCGGCTTTAATTTTATTGATTGGCTCTCCATGCTACGGGTAAAAAAAGCGAAGGAGTTATTAGCCAACTCCAATATCACTGTAAAAGAGGTATGCTTCATGGTTGGTTATAAAGACCCGAATTATTTCAGTCGAATATTTAAAAAACGTATCGGGCTCACTCCAAGTGAATATGTAAAAGCTACGCTTATCAACAATAAGAGTTAAAAAACAAACCACTGTACATAGAAGTTACATAGGGATTAGCATAAGCTGTTCTTTCACTGTCTGGGTAGGTTACTATCGTCTTATCTAAGTATTCCATCGGATTAATTGTAATGGCTTCCGCTTTATTAAGAACCCTTGCAATGAATCCGTTTTCTCTTGTGAATAGGCTTTCCATCCCTCCATCTTCACAAGCCTGGGTAGCTAGCGCATCATCAAGAATTAGCATCCCTTCATCGGAGACCTTAAACCCACAAGCTTCCATCTCATCTCTGTAAAATTTCTCAAGACTCTTTAGTTCACTCACTAATTTCGTTGCCCCGAAATGTTCCTTCGTTTTCTCTGTTCTAGTCTTTGCAATATGAATTAATCCGTTAAAAGCTTGCAGAACTGAATCTACCCCGCTTAATATCTGATTTTTATCTGGAACAATCCGAATATTTATCGGTTCCTCTTCTGTATTATGAAGCGAGATCTGTAAGGTGTTTTCTAATGTAAAAGAATTCGTAGTCGTCTGTTTGTTAATCCCATTCAAAACGAAATTTGCGTTAGAGGGTGCTTTCTCCATACGGTTTAATCCAAAATATCCTACGATTCCCTCTTGGAAATTATCATCTTCCGTAAAGAAAAATGTTTTTTCCTCAATACTTCCAGTAAAATTTGAGGTGATGTCAATTCTACTGTAATTCTCCTTATTCCCTTTTTCTACTGTAGCAGTAATTTGAGGTAGCGATTGGTTTAAGAATCCCGCCATCTTTCGTAGCGTATCGCTATTTTCCATTCTCTCCTGCTGGGTATAAGTTAACGGATATATTTGATTCATAACATTTGCATTAAATTTGTAAGTCCCCCGTTCCAATCCCTTTGAAGGATGAAATAGCTCTTTTCCGCGGTTAGTCTGCCCAGATGCTAGGGAATTAACTGCTATGGAGATGTTTTCGGGAAGGGAATTAGTCTCTTCGCTAAGCAAATTTGCGGTTAAAATTCGGGTATTACTTACCGCAACTGTTTTGCTATGAAAACCGGCATTTACAGGGTCAGACATATCCCCTATCTTTGCTTTAAGAACGAGTGCCAGTTCCTTAACATCGATGGTATAATCTTGATTCTCTTTGGATAGGTTGATCTTGTATAAGGGCGAATGTTTACTAAGGTTTACAATGCTATCATAAACCTTTTTTAATTCACTTCTATTGTTAACACTATACTTATCTTCCCTTTTCGGCTGGTAGCTTTCTACCATATAATTATAAACCTGAACCATACAAGATCCTCCTCTCCATTATATTATAATTCTAATCAATTAATGTAATTTCTTAACGGTATTACCTTTGATTAGTGTTTGCTTCAAATATACTGTATCTAGGGGTTGTCCGTTCGGTTTCTCAATAAGTAGAATTAACTTTTTAGCAGCTTCCCTTCCAATAGTTTCCCTTTCTTGCATTACTGAAGTAATTTTAATACCCACCAGTAGATGGTTATCTAATCCATCATAGCCGGCAACAGAGATATCACTTAGTTGAAGACCCTGTTTTCTGATTGCATTGATTACCCCCATAGCAGAATTGTCGTCAGGAGCAATAATGCAAGTAGGTTTATTAGAAAAACGCAGTAACTTAGTTGTTAATTCCTCTGACATTACCGGATTGTGGTACAGCCCTTCGACGATATATTCTTTTAAAACCCCTATGCCATTTTCCCTCATTGCATCAAGGAATCCCTTAATCCGGTCTTTGGTAACTTGGGTATTCACTCCGTGTATCAGTGCTATGTTCGTATGACCCTGGCGTATAATATATTTAGTAAGCTGCTTCATTCCGCTATAATTATCGGAGATGATAGAATAAGCTTTTGGAAATGCATAATCAATCGTTACGACCGGAAAGTCACTGTTCACCAAATTAATAACTTCTTCATTCTCATAATTGGCACAGACAATACAAACTCCGTCGAAATGCCTGTATTGGCAATGTTCTAGGTATGTCATCTTTCTTCTGCCGATATGATGCTCAATAAAGGTGATATCATAACCATTTAAAGCCATTTCGTCCTTAAAAACCGATAAGATATAAGCAAAATATTCATTCCTAAACCCGAGATTAGTAAAAGTGGTAAACAGGACACCAATATTATAAGTTTTTTTAAGCTTCAGCGCCCTAGCATTGGCATTGGGGAAATATCCCACTTCATTGGCTGCTTTTATCACTAATTCTCTTGTTTTATCGCTTATATCTGTATATCCGTTCAATGCCTTGCTGACAGTAGAAACCGAAACGCCGCAGTACTCTGAAAGGTCTTGAATCGTTGCCATCCTGTTTCACCTAACCCTTTATCAATTTGTATGGTAATTCCATTTTATAACATTTTTTTTATTTATACAAGTATTATTCCTGTTGCTTCCTACGAATTAAGATTTTAATATTTTTATCAATAAGAACTGGAACAGCCGCTTACATTTGCCGTAAAAAAGGTGCATACATCGGAATACTTTCCCTGTATACACCTTCGGATTTATTTCATTCGTTTTACGCTATGAATTATGCCTGTTGAACCTGAATTACCTTAACAGGGCAAACTAAGGCACATTTCCCGCAGTTGGTACATTTGATGTAATCAATGTAAGCTAGATTATCTTCTACGGTAATGGCATTATATTCACAAGCCTTGACACAGAGCTTACAGCCGATGCAGCCGGCAGAACATGCCGCCTTCACATCTTTGCCTTTATCTAGTGAGCTGCAGGCAACAAGATGTCTAGCCTCAGCAGGTACCAAGTCGATTAATTTATTCGGGCACTCTGCGCTACATTTACTGCAACCGGTACATTTTTCTTTATCAACAACGGCAATACCATTCACAATATGGATTGCATCAAATGCACATACCTTTACGCAGGAGCCGAAACCCATACAGCCGTAGCTGCACACTTTATTTCCTTTTCCGGGAACAAGGGCTGCCTTCTTGCAATCTTTGGTACCGAAGTATTCATATTTTACTTCCGTTTTATCACAAGTACCGACACATTTTACAAATGCAACTTTTTTCTCTGTTTCTTCTGCAACGGTTCCCATAATCTCTGCAATTTTATCATATACTTCCTGATTGGCAACGACACAGGCATTGACTGGAGCCTCGCCATTTGCGATTGCTTTTGCAAGGCCGTCACATCCAGGATAGCCACATCCACCACAATTAACACTAGGTAAAAGTTCCCTCACATTTGCTTCTTTTTCATCTGCTTTTACTTCGAATTTAGTAGATGCAAAACCCAGAAACAGACCAATGAGCAAGCCTGTACCAGCCACTACAGCTGTTGCAATTATCACACCCTGTGTGCTGAACACCGGGAGTGCTACAGCCACCATAGGAAGAAAATTGCCCGCTGTTATCATTTCCTGAATAAACATTTCACAATTCCTCCCTTCTATAACAAGCTAGAAAATCCATAGAAGGCCATTGCCATCAAACATGCTGTAATCAGCACGATTGGTGAGCCTTTAAAGGATTTTGGAACCTCGTTGTACTCAATTCTCTCACGGATACCTGCCAAAAGAATAATTGCTATGGTGTATCCGGCTGCAGTACCTAAACCATTGATAATACTAGTCAGTATGTCAAAATCCGCCTCAACATTAAGAAGTGCAACACCAAGCACTGCACAGTTCGTCGTAATCAGCGGTAAATATACACCCAATGCACTGTAAAGTGCCGGGCTAAATTTCTTTATAACCATCTCTACAAACTGAACCAGACATGCAATCAACAAAATAAATACAATTGTCTGCAGATATTCGAGGTCCAAAGGATCCAAGATAAATCTATAAATTGCACTGGCGATAGCAGATGCCAAGGTGATAACAAATATTACGGCAAACCCCATGCCTGTTGCTGTTTTAATCTTATTTGATATTCCGACAAAGGAACATATTCCAAGGAATTGATTTAGTACCACGTTATTAACAAACGCCGCACTGATTAGAACGATTATTAACTTTATAAAATAATCCGAATTCATCTAATCAATCCTCCTTTACTATTTTCTTTTTCGGCCTCAACGTTTTTTGTACTTTTTGACTTTACTAGAGGATCTTTTGATACGTTGATTTTTTCATGGTTGTCCGAGCAAGTACTGCCACTGCACTCTATGCAATTACCGCCACAGGCAAGTTTGAATTCTTTCCCTGGTACGTTGGTGGCCGATGGAAGCTTTAATTTGTTCTGCAAGGCCGTTAGGATTGCCAGAACCAGGAAAGCACCAGGTGCCTGAACAAAGATAGCAATCGGTTCAATGGATTCTGGTAATGCTTGAAAGCCAAATACCATACCGCTTCCCAATAATTCACGAAAAGCTCCAATTATGATTAACGCAACTGTAAATCCAAGTCCCATTCCAATTCCATCAAAGAAGGATACTCCAACCGAATTTTTGGCCGCATATGCTTCAACTCTTCCAAAAATAATACAGTTAACAACTATCAAAGGAATGTAAACTCCTAATGCTTTATTTACCGATGGAATATATGCTTCCAGCAAGAGCTGAACGATAGTAACCAAGGATGCTACAACTACAATATAGTAGGGCATTCTGACTTTATCAGGAATAAACTTTCTTAGAGCTGAAATTAACAGATTTGCCAGTGCAAGTACCACCGTAGTTGATAACCCCATACCAACACCATTGATAGCTGATGTGGTTACTGCCAAAGTAGGACACATTCCAAGCATCATAATAAATGTAGGATTTTCTGTAAAGATACCATTCGTAATTCGTTCCATATATTTATTCTTTTGCTTATTCATTTGCTCCACCTCCAAAATCCGCAGCATATTCTTTTAGAAATACAATTCCGGCATTTATTCCATTTACTACACCCTTCGTTGTATATGTTGCACCACTGATCACATCTATTTGGTTATCTGCAGTTGCTTTAGTCTTTGTAACTTCAAATTTATCTACCTTTTTATCTGCAAATAGATTTTTAAATTCCGGGTTTGAAGCTTTCGTCCCTAGACCCGGCGATTCTTTCATCGTAAGAGTCTCCATTCCTTGTACGGTTCCATCCATTGAGTATCCAATGGCCAATGTCATGTTTTTATACCCTTTCGTAGTGACTGTCATAACATAGCCTATAAAGTCATTGTTACTGTCAAGTGCCTGACTAATCTCATCGATTGTAACATTTTTAAAGGATGCATCAAGACTTTCCAAATCAGTTTCTGACGCAAGTTTCATTAATTCCACATCCTCCGTCACGGAAGCTGCCTCTCTATAAACCTGCTGATAAGCTTCCAGCTTTGCATCTCTTTGCATAATCGAGATCGGTTCTTTTGTTGTCTCATAAACAAAGCTGAGTGCTAAAGCTGAAATCAGCGTTATTAGGAAAAGAGCCATGGCATCTTTTATAATCGTAGATTTTGGTTTTTCGTTCTTATTTTTCACTTTGCACGCGCTCCTTTCCAAATGGTCTTGGATAGGTTGCACTATCAATCAAAGGCATTACCATGTTACCTATAAGAATTGCATAGGATACACCTTCTACACCATTGCCAACAACACGGAAAATTCCTGTCATTATGCCAAGGAAGATACCATACACAATCTGGCCTTTCGCTGACACCGGGCAGGTAACATAGTCCGTTGCCATGAAGAAAGCACCTAGAAGTAAGCCGCCGCCAAGGATATGGCCAAGGATAAATTCGATATCAAAGCCTTGTCCTCCAAAAATGACTACAAATATAACCAACGTCAAAATATAAGTAAATGGAATACGCAGTGAAATTACTTTTTTACATAAAAGGTATCCAGCACCCAGTAAAAGAGCAAGCGCACTGGTTTCTCCTATTGTTCCGCCAGTATTACCGATAAACATTTTAAATAAGTCCACCGTCTCTCCTGCTTTTAATGCTGCCAGCGGAGTTGCTCCCGTTACACCATCCACAGCAATTGCTCCATTTTTCAGATAATCATTTACGTTTGGAGAGCTAATCTTTTCAACTGTAAAATTTGCCATCCTAGCAAGAAAGCTGATATGCAAAAACACACGGGCAGTAAGGGCAGGATTCATAAAGTTTTGACCCAATCCACCATAAAGCATCTTCACGATAAGAATTGCAAATACTCCACCTACAACTGCCATCCATAGGGGAAGGCTGGCCGGTAGGTTTAGTGCCAGCAAAAGACCAGTTACAACTGCACTGTAATCTCCTGTTGTAACCTTTTTCTTCATTCCCTTGCAATAAAAATATTCCGTCGCTACACAGGCTATAATCGTTACTAAAATTACCAATAATGCTCTTAAGCCAAAATTAAATATACCGAATAAGCTGGCCGGAATTAATGCTATAGTAACATCCCGCATAATATTTCTTGTAGTTATCGGCCTCCTAATATGCGGAGCTGCCGAAACATGAAACAAATCGCTCAAAGCTTACACCTCTTTCTAATATTATGATAGCCAAACATAATCATCACACGTATTATGCTTCGACTCATGCTTTTCTTTTCTTTGCTAAAATACTGTTCTTCGTCTGTACGATTGATTGCGTAAGATTTCTTTTAGCGGGACATGTATACGAACAGCAGCCACAATTACAGCATTCCAAACCACCCATTTTTTCAAAGCTCTCTTCATCCGATCGTTCGCTGAAAGCTGCCAATTGAAATGGCATCAATTGCAATGGGCATTCTAGACCACATCTGCCGCAACGGATACAAGGGGATTCTTCTACTGCTGCTTCGTCCTTTAGAAAACCAAGTAATGCTGAACTAACCTTAGTAACTGGAACATTGCAGGAATACATGGCATTTCCCATCATGGGACCTCCTGAAATAATTTTCTCAGGTCTATCGGTAAAGCCACCTGCTGCCTCTAAAATTTCCGAATAATCAATTCCAATAGCAACATTGAAATTCTGTGGATTTTTTACAGCACTTCCAGATACCGTAATTATTTTACGTATCAACGGAGTACTTTTTGCAACTGCCATATAAATGGCTATTACTGTATCGACATTATCTACAATGCAACCGACATCAGCAGGAAGCTTCTTAGAATTTAATTTTCTTCCTGTTGTTGAATAAACCAGCTGACGTTCTCCACCCTGAGGGTATTTGGTCGCTAATTCCTGAACCTCAATTTTTGTTTCATTCGCGGTTAATTCTTTTAATTTTTTAATCGCTTCCGGTTTATTATCCTCTACTGCGATAATACCTTTTGCGTTCTCAAACAACCTTAGGATAATATTAAGACCACCAATAATTTTATCGGGTTCCTCTATCATCATTCGATAATCTGAGGTTAAATACGGTTCACATTCCGCCGCATTAACGATAACATAATCAATTTTACTTTCATCCTTTGGCGTCAGCTTCACATGTGTGGGAAAACCCGCTCCGCCTAAGCCTACAATACCTGCTTCTTTAACAAGATTTCTGATTTCTTCTTTCGTCAATTTCTTGTAGTCTTGTTCTTTACCAAAGCCATCTACTTTCTGATACTCATTGTCATTTTCTATAACAATGGATTCCAACATATTTCCTGATACCGTTAACCTTTTTTCAATCGCCTTAACAGTTCCTGATACTGAACTTATTATATTTGATGATATAAATGCGGAAGCATCACCGATTTTCTGACCAACCAGGACCTTGTCCCCCTTAGCAACTAATGGCTTTGCAGGAGCTCCAATGTGTTGTGACATAGGAAATACCAAGTCACCCTTTGGTAAAAGCACTGTTGTGGGTTTATCCATCGTAAGCTCTTTACCGTCGTAGGTATGGATCCCGCCCGGAAATGTTGACTTACCCATAAACTATTTCCTTCTTTCTATTATATTTTATTGTTTTATCCTTCAATAACTTAATTATTATGTGCACCTGAAACGCACAAATCTGATTATATCACATTTTAAATTTTTTTCTACAATAATATTAAAAAATGTATCAAAAAATACTAAAATTAAATGTAAATGTCCAAAAAAAATGCTATTTCCTTAAAATTAGCATTTTGAGTGACAAAAAATACAGCGTTACAAAATTATTATAGGCCTCCACACCCCTATAGTCAATATGGATTTGATGCCATAATCCCCTCTTTTATCAAAGATTTGTCCGTACCTTGCGTACTTTTGTATCTATGTGAAAGTCTTCTGTCGTTTAATAACTATTGTTCCCCTTCCTGCAATCTAGCGAATTTGACTACGCAGCTATTTGGCTCACCCTGCACAAAAAAAGGTATTCCTATGCAGCATTACACTGTATAGGAATACCTTTTCACTTTTAACTTAGGTTTTCTAAATTTTATTAAAGTACCCTATTGCTTAACTATATCTCATCTTATGAAGATATTTCTCCTTCGTTGCCATTCCGCCTCTGATATGACGTTCTGACTTATTGAGGTCCAAGACTACCCGCGCCTTGTTTGCGAGGGAGGGGTTAATTTGAGCAAGACGTTCCGTCACGTCTTTATGTACGGTTGACTTCGAAATGCCGAACTGTTTTGCGGTCTGCCTCACAGTAGCATTATTATCGATAATATAATTAGCGATTTCAACCGCCCGTTCCTCTATATAGCCTTTCATAGTGTCTGCGTTCCGCGTCACCTGTCCGGAACGCATTCCCCCTTATTATCGTTGTTGTTACATTGTATGCAGAGGAAATCGGTGGTAGTACTTTGAATAATAATAAAGCTTTGCTTTCGTTTATTATCAAAAAATGGTTACCAATTGTAATTTTTGTGGTATAATATTCTTATAAAAAACGTGTTATTATTTGCCATTCTATATTAATATAATTATAATATTAAAACTTAATAAAAAGCGCTATATACAGGATGAATAATGTGATGAAACCGATGTTATGAAATCGGGGAGGAAAAAGTTGGAACAAAATATGACACCGGCACAAATTACTGATGAACAGATTTATCTTTTCCACGAGGGAACCAATTATAGAACCTATTCCATGCTTGGCTCCCATATCATAGAGCTGGATGGGGAATGGGGCGTCAGATTCGGTGTTTGGGCTCCTAATGCCATATGGGTCAGTGTGGTAGGCGACTTTAATTGTTGGAATCTACAGGCTAACCCAATGAAAAGGATAGAAAATTCCGGAGTTTGGGAATTATTTATTCCAGGGATAGGGCAAAACCAAATTTATAAATACGCAATAGGCACTTCGTCAAAAGATGTGTTGATGAAATCTGATCCGTATGCCTACTATTCAGAATTTAGGCCGGCAACAGCTTCGGTAATCTATGATTTGGAAGGTTACAGCTGGAGTGATGAGGCTTGGATGGCTAAAAAAAAGGAGGTTTCTCCCTATGACAAGCCCCTTAATATTTATGAGGTCCACCTAGGCTCCTGGAAAAGGAACGCAGATGGCAGTCTCTTAACCTACAAAGAACTTGCCTATGATTTGGTAGATTATGTGGTGGATATGGGTTATACCCATATTGAGATAATGCCAATCATGGAGTATCCCTTTGACGGTTCTTGGGGTTATCAGGTCGTTGGCTATTACGCAGTTACCAGCAGATATGGAACGCCAGAAGATTTTATGTTCTTTGTTGACCATTGTCATCAAAACGGAATCGGGGTTATTATGGATTGGGTACCGGGGCATTTTCCAAAGGATGCCCATGGTTTGGCCAGGTTTGATGGAGCCCCTTTATATGAACATTCTGATCCCCGGAGGGGGGAGCATCCCCAGTGGGGAACTTATGTTTTTGATTATGGGCGCCTTGAGGTGCAGAGCTTTTTGATTTCTAATGTAATCTTTTGGTTGGATTATTATCATGTGGACGGAATCCGAGTGGATGCTGTTACCAGCATGCTTTATCTGGATTATGCCAGAGAGGATTGGGTTCCAAACCGTTTGGGTGGAAGAGAAAACCTTGAGGCAGCTGATTTCATGAGAAAACTTAATGAAACCGTATTTTCCTTATTTCCTAATACCCTAATGATTGCGGAGGATTCCAGTGAGTGGCCAATGGTTACTTCGCCAACTTGCAGCGGTGGTTTAGGTTACAATTTCAAATGGAATATGGGTTGGATGAATGATACCTTAAAATATAGTTCCATGGATCCTATTCATCGAAAACAGCATCATGATTTGCTAACCTTCTCCTTGACCTACTCTTTTTCGGAAAATTATATTTTACCCCTTTCCCATGATGAAGTAGTTCATGAAAAACGTTCTCTGCTTGAAAAGATGCCCGGGGAATACAAGCAAAAATTTGCAGGGCTTAGAAGCCTATATGGCTATATGATGGCTCACCCCGGAAAGAAACTTTTATTTATGGGCGGGGAGTTTGGGCAGGTAATAGAATGGAGATTTGACAACAGTTTGGACTGGCATCTACTAGCCTATGAAATGCATCGAAAAATGCAGGATTATGTGAAGGAATTAAATCATTTTTACCTCAAAAATCCTTGTTTATGGGAGGATGATTATAGTTGGAGCGGTTTTCAATGGATTAATCCTGATGACCGAAGCCAAAGTATGGTATCCTTCCTGCGAAGGGGAAAGGATCCAGAAGATATCCTAGTTATTATAGTTAATTTTACACCGGTTCCCAGGTATCATTACCGAATCGGATTACCTATGGTAGGTGGCTATAATAAGGTGTTTAATTCCGATGAAAAACGTTTCGGTGGCACTGGACTTGTTATTTCAGAAATGGCATGGACGGAAGATATTGCATACCATAATTTTAAGCAGTCCATTTCTCTAACCATACCGCCCACGTCAGTTTTATATTATAAGGTAGTGGTTTAGTAAAGTGACATTATATTTCTATAAGAATTAACTAGATTTCTAAAGGAGGGTCTTGTACATGGTAGCTAAAAAATGTGTAGCCATGCTGTTGGCTGGAGGTCAAGGCAGCAGACTTGGAGTATTAACAAAAAATATTGCAAAACCGGCAGTACCATTTGGCGGAAAATACCGCATCATCGATTTTCCCTTAAGTAATTGTACTAATTCTGGAATTGATACCGTTGGTGTTCTTACACAGTACAAACCTTTAAAGCTTAATTCCTATATTGGAATCGGCCAGCCTTGGGATTTGGACCGTCTAAGTGGAGGGGTTACTATTCTCCCACCTTATATGAAGCAATCTGTCGGCGAATGGTACTCTGGTACAGCAAATGCGATTTACCAGAACATAGAATTTATCGAAGCCTTCCAACCGGAATATGTACTTGTCCTATCCGGAGATCAAATTTATAAGATGGATTACAGTGTAATGTTGGAATATCATGAGGAAAATCAGGCAGATCTAACAATTGCAATCTTAGAAGTTCCTTGGGAGGATGCTAACCGATTCGGTATTTTGAATACAGATGACAATAATAAAATATATGAGTTTGTTGAAAAGCCCCAAAATCCAATCAGCAATAAGGCTTCTATGGGTATCTACATATTTAATTGGCAGAAATTAAAACAATACTTAATTGATGATCAGAACACCATAGGCTCAAGCAGTGATTTTGGCCAGGATATCATTCCGAAAATGCTGAAAAACAATGATCGTCTGTTCGCTTATCCATTTAAAGGATATTGGAGGGATGTTGGTACAATTCAAAGCCTTTGGGAAGCTAATATGGATCTTTTAGAGAAATCTCCTGAGTTGGATTTATATGATCCCGACTGGCGAATTTATTCCAGAAATCCCGTGGAACCTCCACATTTTATCTCTCTTGGGGCAAAGGTCAGTCGATGTATTATTACTGAGGGAAGTATCATCGATGGAGAGGTTACTCATTCCGTGCTATTTTCAGGTGTACTTGTCGGAAGGGGCTCCCGAATTGTTAATTCCATCCTGATGCCAAATGTGCGTGTGGGTGTGAATACTATCATAGAGAATGCCATCGTCGCAGAGAATACTATTATTGGTAATGATTGCCATATTGGATGCCTTGATGCACTAAACAAGGGTGATACCCTGTGTGACGCAAGTAATGATATTACCGTACTTGCAGAAAATTTGATAATACCCTCTAAGGTCAGAATTAATAAAGGGGCAATGATTGACACGGATAACTTAAAACAAAATTCTTTTGAACTATAAGTGAGGAGGGAAAAATATGAGAGATACCATGGGTATTATCTATACCGGTGACAGTAATATAAGTTTACAGGAGCTTACACTTTTCAGGTCCGTAGCTGCTCTCCCTTTTGGAGGCAGATACCGGGTGATTGATTTTATATTATCTAATATGGTTAACTCAGGAATTCATCACGTAGGAATTATCACACAAAATAACTACCATTCACTTATGGATCATCTAGATTCAGGTAAACAATGGGATCTTGATCGTAAACGAGGCGGTCTTTTTATCCTTCCCCCATATGTCAGTCATGATAATAGGGGATGGTACCGAGGTGAAGTAGATGCTTTCTTTAGTAATATGTCCTTTATTCGAAGAAGTTCTTATAAGTATGTGGTAATTTCTGGGAGCTCCATGATTTGTAACCTAACCTATGATAGCGCGTTAGAGTTCCATAAAGAAAATAACGCAGATATTACTGTCATTTATAAAGAAGAGAAAAAGGCTACAAAAGAAGAGTTATCTAGACATACCTTGCTACAAACAGATGATAATAATCGTATCCTGGATATTGAGGTTATGCCCAGCAACCCGAAATCTGACAAAGTATCCATGGAGATGTATATTATGGAAAAGCAACTCTTCCAATTTTTAGTCGAGGAATGCGTTGCCAGAGGACTTCATGAATTTAGTAAGGATATACTAATCAAAAAAATGGATAAACTTAAAATTCTGGCATATCCATATGATGGTTATCTTGCCAAGATTGACAGTATTCAATCTTATTACCACCATAATATGGAATTGTTTAATACAGAAAATTTTTATGAGCTTTTTCACCGTTCGGGTTTGATTTATACGAAGGTCAAGGACGAGGTGCCAGCAAAATATGGTATCGACGCCAAAGCTGAAAACTCGTTAGTAGCTGATGGCTGTATTATCGAAGGACAGGTTGAGAACTGCATCCTGTTTCGTGGTGTCAAAATTGCAGAAGGAGCCATTGTTAAGAACAGCATCATCATGCAGGATACGGAAATCCAGGATAAAGCTTATATTGAGAATGTCATCTTAGATAAAGAAGTGATTATCCGAAAAGGAAAGCGTTTAATTGGTCAAGCAAATTATCCGGTTGTTATAAGAAAACGAGCTGTCATTTGACTTTAAGGAGGTTAAGATGCTTAAAATATTAATGGCTGCATCTGAGGCAAGTCCTTTTGCAAAAACCGGAGGTCTTGCAGATGTATTGGGTTCCCTCCCCATAGCCTTAAATAATTTGGGGGGAGATGTCCGGGTTATTATGCCCAAATATGCTACCATTCCAATTAGCTTAAAAGATTCCATAAAACACTGTTGTTATATTTATGTAAAGCTGGGTTGGAGAAATATATATTGTGGTATAGAGCAGGCAGAGTACAAAGGGGTCACGTATTATTTCGTTGATAACGAATTTTTCTTTCATAGAGATGGACTTTATGGATACGGAGATGACGGAGAACGGTTTGCGTTTTTCTGCCGCGCTGTCTTAGAGGCTCTTCCACAGATTGATTTTATTCCGGATGTGATTCACTGCCATGATTGGCAGGCAGGAATGATACCGGTACTTTTAGAGGCGCAGTATCGCCAGCTTGATGCTTATAAAAACATAGCAACCATGTTTACCATACACAACCTAAGATATCAGGGTGTATTTGGAATTGCTGATTTCAAAGATTGGTTTGCACTTGATAATATGCATTTTAGTTCATACAATTTAGAATTTTACGGAGGAGCAAGTTTTTTAAAGGGCGGCTTAGTATATTCGCGCCTTCTCACAACAGTAAGCCCCTCTTATGCTGAGGAGATTAAAACCTTCAATTATGGGGAACGTCTTCATGAGCTATTAAAAGTCAGGAATAAAGATCTTTACGGCATCCTTAACGGTATCGATTATAAAGAGTTTGATTCAAAGAGCGATCACTTGATTTATCAAACCTTTTCAAAATCTAATTTAAGTGGGAAAGCAGCGAATAAGACTGCACTCCAGAAGGATTTAAACCTAACCGTGGGGGAGGACATCCCGATGATTGGTCTGATATCAAGACTGGTGGACCAAAAGGGACTGGATTTGATAGCCTGCGTACTTGATGAAATTTTAAATGAAAATGTACAGTTTGTTGTTCTAGGTACCGGAGACAATAAATACGAACGGTTGTTAAAAGACGCTGCTTTTCGCTATCCCGGAAAAATGTCTGCTATTATTAAATTTGATAATGAATTAGCACATAAAATTTATGCGTCTTCTGATCTGTTTTTGATGCCGTCTTTGTTTGAGCCCTGCGGGCTTGGTCAAATAATCAGTTTGCGATATGGAACACTTCCGATTGTACGAGAAACCGGTGGACTAAAGGATACGGTCATATCCTATAATGAGGAAACAGGAGAAGGTAACGGCTTTAGCTTTGCTCATTATAATGCCCATGATATGCTCTTCACGATAAAGCGAGCGCTTAGTATATACAAGCGTAAAACCTTGTATAATAAACTGAGAAAAGCAGCAATGTCGTGTGATTACAGCTGGCAGAACTCCGCCGACAAATATATGGAACTATATCATAGCGTAACATCTGCAATGGAAGAAACGTAGTATTACAGGAGGAAAAAGGTGAATCGTAAAATCAAGATTCTATACATTGCAGCTGAGATATCTCCCTATGCTAGTTCAGGAGGTCTTGGTGAAGTAGGGCGAAGTTTTCCGAGCGCTCTATTAGAGATGGCTGAAGTTGAGGTGACGAGAGTCATGCCGCTTCATAAGGCTGTTTCTAGTAAGATGAATTATGTGACAGATTTTCCTGTTTCGATGGAGCCAGGCTTTGAAACCTGTGTATTAAAGAAGGATGCGGACAATAAAGAGATAGCAACATACTTCATCGGTAATGACAGATATTTTTGCAGAGATAATATATATGGTTACGAAGACGATGGCTTTCGATATTTTTTCTTTTGCCGAGCTGTTGTTGAAATGTTAAAAAGAATCGCTTATCAGCCGGACATCATTCATCTGAATGACTGGCACACCGGATTTTTGGCCTTACTAATAAAGAAGGAATTTCCAAAAATAAAAACCGTATATACCATTCACAATATATCCTATCAGGGTTATATTCCAGCGTCCTTTCTTGAGGGTATCTTATCAGAATCCGAGTTGTGCCAACTTGGTTGGCCGCAGTGGCTAAACTTCATGAAGGCCGGAATTATCTATTCCGACTTTTTAACTACCGTCAGCTCCGGTTACTGTAGGGAGATAAGACAGCCGGAATTTAGTTGTGGAATGTCCTTCTATATCGAGCAGAGAACAAATGATATGGTAGGCATATTAGACGGGATTGATACCGATTGCTATGACCCCGGTCATGATGGTATATTAACCTACCCGTATAATGAAGGAAATACCTCGCAAAAACAGAAAAATCGAACAGAGCTGCGTTTGGCCTATGGTCTCCCAAATACCCATGTACCCTTGATTGCGATGATTACCAGATTAGAATATTCCAAGGGAATTGAAATAGTCTTGAGTGCATTAAAGAGAATGGATATGAATACTTTCCAGTTATTTATTCTTGGTACGGGTAATCCTTATTATCAAGGGCTGCTAGCGGGTATCGCAGCCGAATATCCAGATAGTATCATCGCTGATTTTAATTATACTTCTTCAAGTGCAAAGAAAATCTATGGGGCTGCAGATATTTATTTGATGCCCTCCCAAAATGAACCCTGCGGTTTGGGACAGCTTTATGCAATGCGGTATGGTGCTGTGCCAATCGTTAATCCGGTGGGAGGACTTAAATGTACGGTAATAGAGGATAAAGATGATTGGAAAAAATCCTCCGGGTTTTATATGGAGGAATGGAGTGAAGAGTCCCTTGCTATTGCACTAAAAAGAGCAATTAAAACCTATCACACATTAGACTGGGAAAATTATATTATAAACTGTATGAGATTTGATTCCTCATGGAAAAGCAGTGTATCTGAATATTTAGCACTTTACAAGAAAATGCTGATGGGGAGTTGATTATTAATGGAAGAACGCTTAAAATCTTATCAAACATATATACGCGAGCGATTATTAGTGGAAATGACGCAACAGGAAGATGATGAACTGAGGGAAGACCTCTTAATTCAAATAAGCTTTTTCCAGCACGAGCGCCTAATTCACTTAATCGTTACGGTGACCTTCGCTTTGCTGACTGTCCTTACTTTTTTCTGCACCTTTTTTTATCAGCACATCGGCCTATACCTTCTGCTACTTTTGCTACTAGTACTTCTTATTCCTTACATCAGGCATTACTACATCCTGGAAAATGGAATTCAAAAATTATATCAATATTATGATAAGTTATAGAAAGTCGGAGGGAACTACTTATGTACTATCAGATACTAGAAGAAATCACAAAGATTAACAGGAAAGCCATTAATCCCGAGAAATTAACCGTCGGGATTATTTCTCTGGAGGAATTAGAAGAAAATTATAAATTTTTTGGGTTTACAGAAGCTACCGTATTGGACTGTAAAAATGATACCCACCATAATCATGGAAACCTTGAATCCTATAATGATTATCTCTTCGGTATTATTTACGGAGTTAACGCAATGCAAATTATAAAAGTAGAAGATAGAATTGCAATCTTTATAAAACGTAATTTGCTGTTAATCGTAGTTATTGAAGATAAGGATGATAGTACCCAACTTAAATTACTTGAATTACTAGAACATCTAAATGTATCTAAGATAAATATGGAGCGTCTGATTTATGGCTTCCTCGAGAGGTTAATCAGTGATGACTATTTATTACTAGAAAAAATTGAAAATGACCTCAGTGAGCATGATGATAAAATTAATGAACGAAACCTAGATAAAGATTTTTACTGTCAGATCAGCGATATTCGAAAGAAGTTACTTTTACTTGATAATTATTATCAACAATTAATTGTACTTGGAGAAGAGCTTGAGGAAAACTCAATCAATATATTCGAGGAAGAGAACCTTCATTATTTTAAAAAAATCTATGACAGAGTAACGAGACTAAGTAATAATACCAGAATGCTGCAGGATTATAGCGTTCATGTAAGGGAGGCCTATCATGCTCAGTTGGATTATGACTTAAACAGAATAATGAAAATATTTACTGTAATAACAACTGTATTTCTTCCGCTTACACTGATTGTAGGCTGGTATGGGATGAATTTTAAATATATGCCGGAAATAACCTGGACGTATGGGTATCTTTATGTAATTATACTAAGCATTATAATTGCTATCATTTGTATCCTATATTTTAAAAAGAAAAAATTTTTATAAATAAGATAGTACTTTTTTAAATAAGATAATACCTTTTTAAATAAGATAATACCTTTTTAAATAAGATAATACCTTTTTAAATAAAATAATACCTTTTTAAATAAAATAGAAATAGCTGCAATGAATACATCTGCAGCTATTTCTATTTTGTAGTGATATCTTTTACATTTCAAACTTCTTAATGGATCTCAATTTCTGCTTAAAGTATAATTCTAATTTACAATTTTATATAGCCACAGCTGTCCACGATAGCTTCCAATCTTTGTTTTACTTTGCAAAGCGGACATTCATTAATGTTATAGCTTTTATAGTCAGGAAGATCTTTCGCTTTAAAAATAGAATTTACATTAATACCATCTAAATTGTCAACGGCACTGAAAATAGCACTAATACCTTGTACATTACCTCCATAATACTGAATACATTCCATACACTTACGAATAGTATCTCCTGTCGTTACGGATGCTGCTAGCAGCAAAACATGCTTGCCATAAATGGCCGGCTGATTATTCTGCCGGAAGATCATCTGTCCGTTGGTATTAAATTCAGGAGTAATAATATAAATTGTTTGATGTGCATTCATGGAGCGAATACCTGCTTTTGACAATTCCTCCGCCAAAAACGCACCAATCACCTCACATCCATCCAGACAAACAATCGTATCAACCACAACATTATTAATATATTGCTTTGCAATTACGGCTGCTGCATCGGCTGCCTCGCTCTGCCGACTTTTCATTGTCGTTAAGTCAATATACAAATTGATATGGGAGCTACTGGTTGCAAAGTGCCCCGGTATAACCTTTAGGTTGATCTTTTTGTTCATAGGTGCATAAATCTTAATTGCTCTGGTTTCCATAATATTATCTCCTTCCTGATTCAATACTTGGTTTACAAAATTGGTGCATTATTACATTTCTATTATATCTAGTTTTTCTGTTTGGCGCAATAGCAAACTATTTGTAGCTAAGCCTGCTAAATAAATCACTTTTTCTTAACGGTAATTGTCGTTATGAAAGTTTTGGTTTTACCGCTATAGAGCGTAACTGTTGTAAAAATGTTTACCTTGCCTACTCCCTTAGCAGTTATTTTTCCATCCTTATCAATCATAACAACCTTTGAGTTACCAGCCCTGTAGGTAATCATTGCCCACCCAGCTGCACTTTGGGAAGTTTTCTCCTCTAAGGAATCAACCATTTCTAATGTTATAGGTAGTTTTATAGCAACTTGGGTTGTATGACCCTTCGTTCTTCCAACATATATGGTCATCTTTCCCGGTGTCACCTTAATTTGATTCAGCAGGGAGGTTATTATATTTTTATCTGCTTCCTCTTTAAGAATAACATAATCGGAACAGTGTAGGAGGTTAATAGTGATATATCCGTCCTTATCAACAACATAACTGGAGCTGTATGGCAATGTTTCTAGTTTTCCCGAATCCGGATTATAATGATATAAGTAAATCTTCTCTCCAGCTTTAATTCCCTCTCGATCTCCAACATAAATTCGAACCGTTGCCTGACCTGGAAGCACCCCTTCGTGGCCAAAGTTGACTACCATACCCTGTCCAGCATCCACATTTTCACCTTGTAATTGTATTCTGTCATTATCAGTGAGGCTAGTAACGCTTAAAGATAAATTGACATCTGTTAATTCCTTATCAGAACTATTTAGTTCCTCTCCGGAAAATGTCCAGGAATACCTTTCCCTGCCGGTTTCATCCTTAACTACTATTGTAACATCCTTTCCTTCCTTCTTTAACTCTTCTAAAAGTTTGGAATCTAAATGGATATCTGTGCTATTTGGATTGTCATTATTTAAAAGAGCATCGGGTATCGTTACAGTTATATTGACTCTGGTTACCTCGTCGTTTGATATCTGGCTTAAAATTCTATCATTAACTACCGGTATCGTGATATTACCATCCATTCCCAATGGATCTATTGTTTGAAGTTCTACTGTAACATTCAAACTGTTTTCCTCAATCAAATGGGAGATAACCGCAGAAATATCATTATTTCCTTCTCCAATTGAAATGATTTGTTCCCCTAATAGTTCTATTGGAGTAACTATAATATTGGTTGAAAGGGTTAAGCCCCCACTGGAAATATTATCATTTCCGATTACGCTACCTGTAAATTGATAGGTACCACCTTTCGGGTCATAGGTACCTCCAGTTAAGCTCCACGAAATCGGTAAGGTATAGATTCCAGCATCAGTCTGCACTGCTACTGAAGAAAGTGAAATAGCCGTCTGTAGTTCCTGCATCGTTTTATGTTCTTTTGCTGAGAATGTCATATCAGCGGGAGGTGAGGTAATAATACTTAAAGCTGAACGCTTATAGATATTGAAGGTATTTGTAACCATCCCTGCATAGTCACCGATGCCTCTTACCGTAGCAACTGCTACTCCTGCATTTATGTTATTGCTGAAGTTCAAGACATAATCGACATCTTTAACGAGACTGGTTAAGCCATCCAAAACAGCTATATCAACTGTTTTATTGTTGCCGCTATAATAAATAGCGCTATTATTAGCAATAGCTACCCCGCTGTCTTTAATAACTTTCCCTAATTTTCCTTGTTTATTAATGCCGTAAATAGAATCGGTGAGGGTAAACTTATCCGTATCCTGTGGCGTGAAAGTATAACCAGATCCAGAAACGAATATCTGCCTGCCTATTGGGAATTCAGGGATTAATGTTTTTGCTGATAGACTAGTATTAAAATTCGCAAGTACTACTGCAATCGCAGGAGTCTGTCCTGACATCGGACCTGAAATTGTGATTCTTGAAGGTTTAACGCTATTGTCCAATAATATTTGGTTATCGTTTTCTATCAAAGCATTTCCTGATATTCTAACGGCTGGTTCTCCTATTGCCAATACTCCTGCCATTATTCCGGTATTACCTCCGATTTTTCCTCCAGACATAGAAAAACTAGTGTCCTCACTTGCAAATACCCCTGAACTTAATCCGGTATTACCACTGATACTACCTCCACTCATGTTAAAGAAAGTAGATTGAGGTACATCCATATCAATACTGCTGATACTTTCACCATCCATCATCGTACCACTATATAAAGCTACTCCGCCTAAAGCATTTTCGCTGATATTGTTGTCGATACTACCTCCACTCATTTCTATGCCAGAACCTTCTGCACGGACCCCAGCATAATAACCAGCCCTATTACTGTTGATATTTCCTCCGCTCATTACAAACGAACCATAAGCTATAAAAACACCTGAACACTCTCCATTATTGCCAGTGATCGTTCCCCCACTCATATTGAAATTACTACCAAATACATAAACACCCGCAATAAATCCGTTATTGCCAGTGATCATTCCACCACTCATATTGAATTCGGTCTCAAATGTTGAGTACACTCCGCTAATTTGTCCCGCTGTAATATTTCTAATTAAGCCTCCACGCATATTGAATTTACCCTGATTTAATATGCCACTAAATTCATCTTCACTCTTACTATTTTGCAGCGCTACACCGGAATTTAAATTTAGTACCCCAAGATTATTAATTAATGGACCCTCTACAAAGATGCCATTTACACTACCCCCGTCAAAAATCAAGGTGGGTGTTGCATCACTGCCACTATTATTACTTTCGCCCAGTGTTAACATCCCTTGAACAACCACCATCGCATTATCATCATGATCAATGTCTTCCTCACATTCCTCAAAGATATCGCTTCGGGTGATAGTACATATATTGCCATTACTCAAGAAAGTGATAGCAGCGTTAATTACAATTGGTTTGGTTAATATCATATCGGATTGTAGTATGATTTCTCCCATCCCACCATCAATCTCTTCTACTGCTCTTTGAATGGTGGCAAACGGCATGTTTACCGAACCATTTCCCACATCACTCCCTGCTTTGTTTACATAAAATACTAGTGGAGCCCCTAAATAGTGTGTTTTCCCTTCTTGGTTGAAAACATAAAGATCATTTGTTAATATAAAGTTTGAATAATGCCCCGCTATCAACTCTGCAGTACCTTGTAGCAGCTGCTCTCCCTCAGAATAGTATGGAAGTGAAATTGTGATTTTACCCGTTCCGGTCAGTGGAGCATTAAGAATTATCGGTTTTACCAAAAAAACATCATTTTCTTTGGTGTCACCGGCAGGAATGGCTGCACTTCCCGAAATATAAAAATTGCCATCATTATATACTCCGCCACCTTTATCGGAAGCCGAATTATTTTTGATCGTTCCTCCCGTCATAGTAAGCGTTCCATTTTTATAAATATATACTCCCCCACCGGTAGGTGCGGTATTGCCTTCAATCGTCCCGCCTGTCATTGCTAAGGTAGCATTCGCATTAATAGTTACTCCACCCATTTTTTCTGTCGCATGATTATTGCTTATCGTTCCACCTACCATTTGAAACATACCTTCAGTTGATACACCTGCAAAGAGCCTTGCAGTATTTCCGCTGACGGTTCCTGCATACATTTGGAAAGTTCCTAAATTATTAACCCCACCATTGGCATCTGCAATATTACCATCAATCGTTCCTCCATACATCTGAAATATCCCTTTGTTGCAAACACCACCATTACCTTCTGCTATGTTTCCGTTGATGGCTCCACCGTACATTAGGAAGGTACCCATTTCGTTAAATACACCTCCTCCGCCACTATGAACATTATTTGCTTCGATGGTTCCACCATGCAATTCAAATGTTCCCGTGTTGTAAACACCACCACCAAAATCTGCAAAGTTATTACGAATAAATCCTCCATACATATGGAAGGTTCCACTATTACGAACAGCACCTCCTAAACCGGAGTAATTTGTTGTTGTGGTTAAATTATGTTCTAGAATTGTTTTTGTATAAATTGATAGGAAACCACCTGAGTTAATAGAAATAATAGCTCCTCTGGTCTGATTCAGCCACGTCGAGCCCCCATGAATGGTTAAATCCGCTGTACCGGAATTTGTACTATCCCCTAAGATAAGACTGGCCTGATTCTCTACTGTGATTAGGTTTCCTGTGCAAGCAAAGGCACGTTTTATAATTGCACTACCAGTGGCAGCACGAACTGCAACGTTAATTGATTTTGTACCGTCACCTATTGTTATATTCTGTGTTTCGATCGTATTTCCTTGAACAATAATGTTATAGCTTCCGGCAGCCTTGCTGTTGATTACTGACGCTGCTTTTGCTAGGGTAGCAAAGGGTACATCACCACTTGTTCCGGCATTGTCATCTGATGGACTTCCTCCACCAACATAATAGGTAATAGCTGAACCTGAAGCAGCCTCCATAGTCATCAAATCAGATGGTGTTTCGATGGTGTCCTCTGCAAGTGCACTGCCACTAAACCAAGGAAATATCATGCATGCCGTTATGATAATTGCTATAATTTTTTTAATTCTGCGTCTTTTCATCATTGGTATTTGCATTGTAAGTACCCTCCCTCTCCATTGTTTCATCATTCGTAATAACCTCCTCTATCATATATACTTTTGTCAAAATAATCAAAAAGTGCTTTACTATGCTCATTATATAATATAATCTTATTTTTTACGCTGTACCAAAGTACAGTCTTGCATAAATATTGGAATTACTTTTGTTGTGATCGGATTGCATCCATAAACCGTTGCCCATACTTATCATACTTATACTTTCCAATTCCCGATATTGAAAGCATTGCTTCCTCTGTAACCGCCTTAACATGGCAAAGCTCCGTTAGTGTCTTATCAGAAAATACGATGTAAGGCGGTACCTTCTCTTCCCGTGCTATCTCTGTTCTCAGGCTTCTTAATACTTCAAATAATTCGAAGTCTTTCTCTCCTAAATCCCTATTACCGGAGGTTTTGCCGGGGGCTTTCTTGATTTTCTTTGTTTTCCTTGCTTTATTTTCTTCTTTCCTTATACCTTCCTGCTTCTTTGCAAACTTCATCGTTACTGCCTGATGTTCCTCGGCTATCTCAGAGGAGGTACTTGTTAGCTTTAAAATGGAATATTCTTCATTGGTCAGATATAAATAATTCTTTAAAATGAGATGATTTAGTACCTGACGGATGCGGTAAATTGATTCCCCGGCCAAGCACCCATAATGCTCATTCTCATTCATTTTATATTTCTTTAGCTTTGCATCATTACTACCGTGAACCGTATCAATGATTACACCCATACCATACCTTTGCCTGCAGCTTTTTACACATTCAATCAGGTGAACTGCAATATCCGTTACCTCTTCTTCCTCAAACTGCGTGAGGCAGTTTAAACAATTGCCGCAGTAATTCGAACCGTATTCACCAAAATATCTTAAGATATAATCTCTTAAACATTCGTTGGTAAAGCAGTAAAAGGTCATCTTCTTTAACCGTTCCCGGTCCCTTTCCTTAACCATTCTAAGGGTCTCAAAATCCAATTCTTCATTATCATTATTATTGTCAATGAAAAATTGATTTGTTACCACATCCTGTCCTCCGTAAAGTAGGATACACTCGGCCGGTTCACCGTCCCGTCCGGCTCTGCCCGCCTCTTGATAATAGCTTTCAATATTCTTTGGCATATTAAAATGGATGACATATCTTACGTTCGATTTATCAATCCCCATTCCAAATGCATTGGTTGCGACCATAATCAACTTGTTATCATAGGTAAAATCCTCTTGATTATTCTTTCGTTCTTCATCATTTAGCCCTGCATGATATCTGGTTGCCGATATTCCCTCAGAGTTTAGGCGTTTGCAGACTTCTTCCACTGTCTTACGTGTTAAGCAATAGATAATTCCGCATTGGTTTATGTTATCCTTAATATATTTTTGAACCGTTTCATACTTGTCAACTGGGGTCTGAACAGAAAAATAAAGATTTTTGCGATCAAATCCAGTTGATAGGACGGTTGGATTATTCAGTCTTAAAATAAATATAATATCCTTAATTACTTCCTTTGTAGCAGTCGCTGTAAAAGCACTAATTACCGGCCTTTTAGGGAGTTTGTCAATAAAATCCATAATCTTTAAATAACTTGGTCTAAAATCCTGCCCCCACTGAGATACACAATGGGCTTCGTCCACACTAACCATTGAAATATTAGTATGTAAGGAAAATTCCAGAAAATCCTCCGTCATGAGGCGCTCCGGAGCAACGTAGATAATTTGATAGCGCCCATCCCTGGCATATTGTAGTGCCGTCCGGTACTGGTTGGCTGAAAGAGAGCTATTTAAAAAGGCCGCATGTACCCCTGCTTGATTAAGTGCACTAACCTGATCTTTCATAAGTGATATTAAAGGTGATATCACTAGGGTGATTCCTTCCATCATGAGCGCCGGGATTTGAAAACAGATTGACTTTCCAGCCCCTGTTGGCATGATCCCTAATGTATCAATTCCTTTTAATATGCTATCAATCAACACTTCCTGGCCTTCTCGAAATTCATCATATCCAAAGTATTGCTTGAGTAATTGTTGCATTTGATTCAATGTATTTATCTCCTCTATCCTAAAATTATTAGGCTCGGATTTAATATTAATATCTTGAAAACCTTGCCATAAATATTATAACATAACTTTATGTAAAATTACGTCAAAAAACAAAATAATATTATATTAGTCAACTAGCTCACTTACAGAAAGAAAGGGACTAAGTCCAGATAATAATCGAACTTAGTCCCATGAATTTCACTTTAACTTATAATATAATGCGTTTCCATTATCCTTTTACTGCACCTGCAACAAGACTTTCTTGTACCTGATTACTTAATAAAAAATAAACCAAGATTGTTGGTAAGGTCGCTATAACCATACCTGCCCCGATGAGGCCCCAATCCGTTGAATACTGCCCTGCAAAAGACATAATACCAACCGGTAATGTTCGATAATTTGAACTGTCAACTAAAGTATTTGCAAACATTAATTCATTCCAAGAACCTAAAAAGGTAAATATCGATGCCGTTGCTATGGCAGGTTTAATTATAGGTAAAATTATTGATCCAAAACATCGAAATATTCCACTCCCATCAATATATGCTGCTTCTTCGATTTCTTTTGGTATTCCTTTATAGAATCCGGTTAAAATCATAACACTCATTGGAATTCCAAACGATATGTAAGGAATTAATAGTCCCAAGTATCCACCCTTTAAT
>Ga0123338_10000575_pt1 | contig 37373 bp, 10 predicted proteins | sample grotaG_FD_89793 | JGI IMG/M metagenome (GOLD analysis project Ga0123338, IMG submission 89793) | Glacier valley bacterial and archeal communities from Borup Fiord, Nunavut, Canada, to study Microbial Dark Matter (Phase II) -... | ecosystem: Environmental > Aquatic > Freshwater > Ice > Glacier ...
CCGTAATAATCGCTCTGGTTTCTCACCGTAATAATATCGATGTTTGGTGTAATTCCTGTTTTCACCGGCGTAAGTAAATTAAAGTTTGGTAACACATCCCAGTTGCCTTCGTAATACCGGTAGGTAAGACCGGACGTAGTACTGGTGGTTTGCACTGCTAATGCTGTACTTGCTGCCGACGTATTGCCCGCAAAATCCAGCGCCTTAACGGTAAACACATAGGAAGTGCCTGCAAGGAGATTATCAGCAGTGACACTTGTAGTATTGGTGCTGTATTTTTTTACGTTATTTAAATATACATCGTAAGCGGTAACGCCCACATTGTCAGTTGAAGGGTTCCACGCCAGGTTAATAAAGGTACTGTTAACAGCGGTAGTTGTTAGATTAAGCGGAACGCTTGGCGCAATGCTATCGGCAGGTAGTTGGGAAGCAAATGCCAGATTAGGGATAAGTTGCCTTGGTATGCCAGGCCCGCTCCAGTAAGCCTGCATAGACTGACCACCATCCCTTTCAAAGTAGGTAATGGATACCGGATAATACCCGGGGGCTGGTACGGTAACGTTGCCTGTAACTGAGTTGGCGCCATGTAATCCGTCATTATTCACTATGGCAGTGGCTGTTGGTATATACAATGAATTAAAGTATAACCTGCTGCCATCATCTGAAATTGTTTCGAAAGTGTAAGTACCAGCTGTGGGGATGTTAATATATCCTTCCCATACAAAGCCAAAGAAATCATCAAAACCTGCTGGTCTGATACTAATATCAATGTTAGGGCTTGTACCAATTTTAACGGGAGTCAATATGGTAAAATCCGGGAGCACGCTCCATGTGCCCTGGTAGTATTTATAGTTAAGTCCGGCCACTGCCACCGCCGGGACAGCCGTTTTAGCAACAAGCGCATTACTGGCGGAAGAGGTGTTACCGGCAAGGTCACGCGCTTTTATTGTAATGGAATAAGTAGTATTTGAAATCAGACTGTCAGCAGTAACACTGTTTGTTGCGGTGGTGTATTTTTTAATTCCGCTTATATACACATCATAGGCAACCACTCCGACATTATCGGTGGAGGCAGTCCATGTAAGCCCAAGAGTATTGGTGCCGAAACTGCCGGCTGCCACGTTAGTCGGCACAGATGGCGCCGAAGTATCAGGTGCAACAACAGCTATGGAAGTAAAAGCCGTAGCAGGAATGAGCTGACGTGCAATGCCCGGGCCGGTCCAGTAAAGTTTCATCGAATCGGTACCTGTTTTATCGAAATAAGAAACAGCGAGCGGATACAACCCGGCGGCACCGACCGATACAGTACCGGAAGCCGACCGTGCCAGGTGTAAGCTGTCGTTGTTAACAACCGGGATAGCAGCTGGATTATAGAATGAATTAAAATACAGTTTGCTTCCTTCGTCGGAAAAGGTTTCGAAAGTATAACTGCCAGCCGTTAGTATATTGATATATCCTTCCCAGACGATGCCAAAACTGTCTGTCTTATTTCTAACCGACAAATCAATATTAGACGCGACACCCGTTTTTACCGGGGTTAGTGAATTGAAATCAGGCAATAGGCTCCAGGCTCCTTCATAATAACGGTAGTTGAGACCATTGGCTGTACTGGTAGTGACACCGGTTACAACAGCGCCTGGCACTGACGTATTACCTGCAAGGTCACGGGCTCTTACGCTGAAGCTATAGCTGGTGGCGGGTAAGAGGCTGTCAGCAGTAATTGCAGATGCGGCAGATGAATACTTTTTTATTCCGTTTACATAAATATCATAGCCCGTGACACCTACGCTGTCTGTGGAATTATCCCAGTCCAGGTTTACAAAAGTACGACCAGTGTACAACACTTTAAGGTTTGACGGCGAGGTCGGAGCGGTAGTATCCACCTGGGGTTTTCCGCCAAAAGCAGTATTAGGGATAAGCTGCCTGCTGAAGCCGGGACCGGTCCAGTAGATCTTCATTGTATCGGCACCCGATTTTTCAAAATAAGTAACCGAGACAGGATATAATCCGGCGGCACTAACAGCAACGGTCCCTGAAGCGGATCGTGCCAGGTGAATACTGTCGTTGTTTACGAGGGCAGTCGCAGTCCCATTATATAATGAATTAAAATAGAACTTGCTTCCTTCATCCGATATGGTTTCGAAAGTATAATTACCGCTTGCAGGAAGATAAATGTATCCTTCCCAAACAAAGGCAAAGCTATCCGCCCTGTTCCTGACAGAAAGATCAATATTTACGCTCATACCCGTTTTTACCGGTATAAGCGCATTGAAGTCAGGCAACAGGTTCCAGCTTCCTTCATAATAGCGATAATTGAGTCCTATGGCAGGAAGCGCATTAGTAGTGGCAGCTAAAAGAGTGGCGCTTGTTATAGAAATATTACCTGCCAAATCACGCGCTTTTATAGTAAAAGAATAAGTAGTATTTGTAACTAAACTGTCTGCTGTAATATTATTTGTGGTTGTCGTATATTTTTTTACACCACCCACATATACATCGTAAGCAACCACGGCTACATTATCAGTAGAGGCAGTCCAGGTCAGGTTTATGGAAGTATTGCTAAGGCTTGCAACTGCAACATTAGTTGGCGTGCCCGGAGCAATTGAATCTATTGGTATAGTGTACGTTTGTGTAAAAGCGCCGTTGGGAATGGGTTGCCGATTGAAGCCGGGGCCAGACCAGTAAACCCTCATTGAGTCACCACCTGTTCTATCAAAATAAGCAACTGCAACCGGATATAATCCCGGAGCGCCGACAACAACAGTAGCAGCTACGGAACGAGCCAGGTGTATACTGTCATTATTTATAAATGCAGCAGCGGCAGGATTGTAGAATGAGTTAAAATACAGTTTGCTTCCTTCATCAGAAACGGTCTCAAAGGTATAGGAACCAACTAACGGGATATTGATGTATCCTTCCCACACTATACCAAAACTATCTGTCTTATTTCTTACTGAAAGATCAACGTTTGTTGAAACGCCTGATTTAACAGGATTAAGTGCGTTGAAGTCGGGTAGTACATTCCATGTCCCTTCATAATAACGGTAATTCAAACCATTGGCTGTACTGGTAGTGACACCGGTTACAACAGCACTTACAACAGATGTATTACCGGCAAGGTCACGGGCCCTTACGCTGAAGCTATAGCTGGTAGCGGGTAACAGGCTGTCAGCAGTAATTGCAGATCCGGCAGATGAATATTTTTTTATTCCGTTTACATATATATCATAGCCGGTAACACCCACGCTGTCTGTAGAATTATCCCAGTCCAGATTTATAAAAGTACGACCGGTGTATAATACTTTCAGGTTTGCCGGCGAAGTAGGAGGAGCAGTATCCACTTGTAACCTCGCTCCGAAAGAAGTAGCAGAAATGGGCTGCCTACTGAAACCTGGCCCTGACCAGTAAACCTTCATCGAGTCGGCGCCGGTTTTGTCAAAATAAGAAATGGCGATGGGATATAACCCGGCCGCGCTCACCGAAACGGTTCCTGATGCGGAACGAGCCAGGTGCAGGCTGTCATTGTTTACAAGCGGGACAGTTTCAGGAGCATACAATGAATTAAAATATAACTTGCTGCCTTCATCCGAAACCGTTTCAAAGGTATAACTGCCGGCTGTTGGTATGTAGATATTTCCTTCCCAGACGATACCAAAACTGTCTGCCTTGTTTCTTATACTAAGGTCAACATTGGGCGAGACACCTATATTCACAGGACTAAGCGTGTTGAAATTTGGCAGCACATTCCAGTTTCCCTCATAATAGCGGTAGTTGAGGCCGCTGGAAGGTAATGGATTATTTACCGTCGCAAATACCTGGCTTGCGAGGCTGGTAAAACCCACTGCATCGGTTACCGTTAAACTAAATAAGTAAGTGCCGGCTATAAGCTGGCTCACTATGGGAGTAGCGCTTGCAGCACTTCCAAAAACAGCTGTATTCGGACCACTTAACTGAGTCCAGTTATAAGAACGGATTGAACCACCCTGTTCAGTGCCGGAGCCAATCAGGGTAATACTGTTTGCCGGCAATTGAACTACGATATTAGAACCAGCATTCGACACAGGTAAATTACTATTCGGCAGGCTTAAAATTTCGATAGCATTTACTTTTGGACGGTCACGCCCTCCGTCGGCAGGTAAAGAGCTAAAGTAAATATTTAATACACCATCTTTTACGGTTACCGGAATGCTTTCTGTCGTGGCAGCAAGGAATCCTGCTTTTTTAATAATATCATAATTGTCCAGGACTTTTGAGCCTTCGATGGAAACATCAAATATCCTCAAGCCTGAAGCTGTATAAAATAACTCCGCGAAATGAAGCGTCACCAGATAATTACCATTAGGCACCGGGAATGCATAACTAAAGGTGTCAGTAGAACTGTTACGCTCCGTTTGATAGATGATAGGATCAGCAGTGCCGGAAACAAGTGCAGGCGTGGTGAAGATATCTCCCGGAACAGGTGAATAAAGTGTATCAGCGGTAAATGTTCCAACTGAGGTACTGATTTGGCTTCCCCCGGCATTAATCCTGTAATAGGGTATGCTCACATTCCCATTCAGCGCTACCGTAAGGCTGTCTCCTTTTCCGGAATTATTAATCAACATGTTGGCCGACTGCAAACCGGTAGTAATAGGTTTAAATTTTATATTCAGAACCAGGCTTTTCCCAGCAGGAATAACAAATGGCAGCGTATACGGAATGTTGGAGGAGAATGATGCAGCTCCGGAAAATGAAATGGAAGTAAGGAGGATATCCTGAGAGCCACCTGTATTGGATAAGGTAAGATTTCTGTTACTTTCAGCATTTAAAGGCACATAATTAAAAGCCGAATCCAGCGAGGCAGTAAGCTGACTTTGCACCAGGGCTACCCCGTTAGGAGCTGTTGGATTGAATAGATAGAAAGATTCTGTAGAGGTTAAAAGATTAGCCCCGCCTTGCAGACCTGCGCCAGCCGCGATGTATAAACCATTGTTACTTTTAATAACCTGCGTGCCATGTCTTCGTTGTTGCATGTCAGCAAGCCGTCTCCAGGCGTTTGTTTGCACATTCAATGCTTCGGTCTCAATATTAGCAGTTGGCTGGTCGCTTTCACCTCCTATAACCACTATTTCATTTCCAAGTACAGTGGTTGCCGCACCGGCCCTTGGCGTGGGAATATTGCTGGCTGCCGGAAGTGTAGACCACTGACTGCTGATGAAATCGTATACATCCACTTCTGGTATATTCAAAGTCCAGACCTGGCTGGTGCTGTCCGAGCTTAGCCTGCCACCCGTTACATAAAGTTTGTCGTTTACTATCACTGCATGAAAATGATCTCTTGCCCTCGGCGCGTCAGGCAAAGTTTTCCAGGTGTTAGTCAGGGGATCATATTCATCAAACCATTTTACCCATCCCGCATAATGCCCGTCAGTAATACCACAAACAAGATAAATCTTATTTTTATAGGCTACTGCGCCAGCGGCGCCGCGTCTTCTTGCAACAGGTATAGTAGCGCCATTCATCCACTTGTCGCTGGTGGGATTGTACATATAAATTTTCGAAACGGGCTTTTCATGGGGAAAAGCTCCGGTAAAGGCACCCGGAGTGTAGATTAATCCGCCAAGCGTAATCGCCTGGAAATGATTTATCTCCACCGGCGGCGGCATTTTATCGGCCCATGTTTTATTTGCCGGATTGAATACCTGTACAGGATTGATACCTCTTCCGCCCAACAGGTAGAATTTATCTCCGGCATCAACAAATGAATTTTCCTCGCGTGAAGTTGGCAGGCCACCCGACGGTGTGATAGTCTGCCATGAACCGACGGAGGTTACCGGGTCGTAGGTAATGTATAAGTAATCCCAGGTAGCAAGGAAAGAGGTTGCGCCACGGGAAGTAGAAATTATACCAACGGCAAGCGCCGGCGTACCTTGTACAGCGTTGAGCAATTCGCCGCTTAATAAAATAGGCGACCCCAGGTTAACGATTATGCCATTGTTAGCTGCATATTTAGGTTGTACGGTTCCTGCCACCGGATTAACATCAAAGTACAAGTCAAGCGTCGATGCAGGAATACCGCCCGCAAGTGGAAATTGATAGATAACGGGTGAATCTGCCTTCTCATACACAACCTCTATCCCGCCGTTACCGCCATTGGCATTAAGTGTTATCTTAATATAATTACTTTGATCACCGGTACCGATAAAAATACCCTGTGACTGGTAATTCACCGGTGGCTTACTATTAAAAAAGGGACCAAGCATACGGGAATTCACTGTAAATGGACCTGAGCCGGTGTTGGGACTCACTCCAAACTGGAACGCGTTTTCCTGGTTATTCAATAAACCCAGGGCATCACCTGAAGTAACAGTGGTTAAGGTTAACGCGCCAACTGCTCCACCCGCAATTATACTATCAACCTTAAACAAATGGAGGTAATCATTTCCTGCCCTTCTATTACTCATGAGGCCTGTAAAACCCAAGCCAAAGAATCCTGTTCCCGGATCATTATTAAAAAGGTTATACTTTACCGGTAAATGGGTAGTGAGGCCGTTGCTGGCATCAAGTGGAAATAAATCGATAATATCCGGTATGCCGTCATTGTCGTCGTCCGGGTCATTAAGATCGGATATAAAATCATGATCGAAATCCGGAGGTTTGCTCGCTGCGGAACAGGGATTGGTACCATTATCTACTTCATCTGCATTCGTATATCCATCTTTATCATCATCATTAAAATCATATTTCCCGGTACAGCTTACAAAATCCTGCGGTTCAAATACAGTAATGGCATGGTCGCCATAAGTAGCAACCCAAATTGTGCCCGGATAGATATCACTATCCCCCTGGGCAACAATGTCAAGAGGTTGAGCTCCAAAGCCGGAAGCAAAAGGCTGGTCTTGATTAAATCTATTGTCACTTCTCCTGGAATTTAGTACATCTGTACCGTCAGCTGTAGGTTTTATTCGAAAAATATTCCCGTCGTTAAAACCAAGCGCAAGAATATTTCCTTTCAATTCATTATTAAAGTTTGATGCGGTATATTCCGCTAATCCGTTGGTGGAGGTGCCAAACGTTAATAAAGCATTATCCTGCACACCAGGCATTAAAAAATTAGCTTCTATTGGATTAGCCATATCCAACGGTACCGGGGGCCAGTCCACCGGCAGGGGTAAGGCGCCTATTTTAGTGTTGCGCCAAACACCACTGGCTCCCTGAACAGAATATAACCCGGCAGAGGCAGGGTTTGCTCTTATAGGATTTGGGTGACCACCGTAAAAGCTGCCCGGCAGATAGGTCGCCAGATTACCCACATAATGCAGGTTATCCAGATTGTTTACTATCGGATGATTTACCCCGGATCCTGTAGAGCCTGGTTCATCGCCTAAGTAGTTGTTAGTGACATTTTTTGTATTCTCGTTTTCCGGATATCCTCCCCAACCTTCATTAGCGCCATTATCTATAGTATACATTCGTCCGGCTTTACCCGGCGTTTTAGTGATAAGCAGATCGTAACTATTACGTAACCCGCTTGCAAAGATCTGCACCGGACCATTTTTTACCAGTTTTGCCTGGTTAAGACCATTGTTGCCTCCAAAGGGGTCATTCAGATCCGAACTGTCAGGATTATTAGAGCGGGTTGGATCGTCAAGTGTTGGAAGGTCATATTTATACGATCCATTACCAGTACCTCTCAAAGGTAAACCGTTGATTACAGTAAGGTCAATCGACAATATAGCGGCTGAGAGCGCATACTCGCACGCATAGGCGAAATTTACGGACGGCGATCCTGCGTTTGTAAATCCACCGACCGTTATATATAATATGGTGCCTGCTTGATTTAGCTGGATACCATTGGTAGCGTGGTTTTCTTCCGATCTTGGCAAGCCTCTTACCAAATCTGTTTTTTGCCATGTACTACCGTTTTTTGTGAGAAGTGAAATTATACCTGAATTGGTATCCAGGTTTAGGTCTCCGCCTCCACCGCCACCTGTCCGGCTGTCACTGGAAGTTACATAAATGATGGGCCTGATGGCGGTTCCTTTTACCAGGATGCCTGTAACCTGGCGGGTAGTTACCCCGGGATTTAAGGTGCCATCATCATCATGGTTAGGTATCTGGTTGATTATGTCAATGGTTTCAGTGGCGATAACAATATAATCATTGGCTGCATTTCGTTTTATGGTGAAGGCCATAATTATCCCATTCTGCTGGGATACGTATAATCTGCCATCAGGCCCAAACTGCAAGGAAGTAGGATTGTTCAGAACAATACCTTTTAAACCACTGGGTGCAAAGTTGTATTGGGCACTTACAATAGAAGATTGAAGCGCAAATACCAAAAATAAACAGGCAGGTAGAAGGAATTTTGTTAACCGAGATAGCGAAGTGTTGGTTCCTGAGAAGTAAAGTTTATTCATGGGTAATATAAAAAGTGTGTAAAATAAATTTGAGCTGCCTGGTTTGCATACCAAAAATTTATTTTAAAAAGTGGTTATACTATTGTTGTGTTTTGACTTGATTTTAGAACTATTAGATTTACGTAAGCACAGCATATTCCCAAAGGATATTAGATAGCTTACAATTTTATGATGGATATTCTTATAGCTTTAATAGCTTTTCAAAGCTTTGATACTACTCGCAGTATACCTGTAAGTTAATTGTCAACACTTCTAATATTTCAAAAAGATAATTGGTTTGGAAGACGTAGCTGTGTGGGATTTTCAAATTGCTACTTGCCTTGGTGCAAATATATATGATCAATCATACCAAAACGAATTTCAATAAAACATTTTTAAGGAAATTTTCGCTGATAGTCCAGGTCTCTGAATATTTAGAAACCCATTTGTCTGATCGCAGATTAAGAGAATTAGGGGATTTCGTTGATAGTACAAGTCTCCGAAACTATCTAGATTCTTTCTGCGTAATCCTTTAATCCTCCTAATCCGCGATTCAGATAATTTTAAATTCGCTGATAGTTCAAGTCTCCGAATATTTAGAAACCCATTTGTCTGAATATTGAATTCATTCCTTAAAATCCGTAATCATTTTATCCGCGATTCAGACAAGTGATTTTACTCCTACTATGAAATTTTAACATTGATATAATTTTGTTAAATTTATATTTTTCTAACCTTCAATCATTGCTATGCTAAAAAAATTAACTAAAGCCGGTTTCTTATTGTGCTTGTGCCTTGCCCTGTTTGCAACAGTAACATGTGCTCAAAAAAACAGCATAACAGGTAAAGTTACAGGTACTAACAAAGAGCCTGTTTCCGGCGCTACTGTAACAATAAAAGGCACAACCATTGCAACTCAAACAGACGGACAAGGCAGGTTTACGATTACAGTTGTTAAGGAAAATTCAACTTTAATAATTTCCAACGTTGGATTTGAAAGTGAAGAGATCACTTCAACGAGCAGCGAACCCTTAGATATTTTTTTGAAATCAACTAATACGGCACTCACCGAAATAGTAGTAACAGGATACACATCCCAGGCAAAAAAGGACATCACAGGATCAGTAGCCGTAGTGAATGTAAAAGAATTGATCGCCAACCCCGGTTCAAATATTCAAAGTCTTTTACAAGGTCGCGCCGCGGGGGTAACAGTAGGTACTTCTGGCATCCCCGGAGCGGGAGCTAATGTGCGTATACATGGGTATAGCACCTTTGGTAATAATGAGCCATTGTATGTAGTGGATGGCGCAAGAGCGGGTTCAATCACCGAATTAAATCCTAATGACATTGAAAGTATGCAGGTATTAAAAGATGCTTCGGCAGCTTCGATATACGGATCAGCCGCGGCTGGCGGTGTTATAATTATCACTACTAAAAAAGGGAAACTGGGAAGGCCAAAAGTAACGTATGACAGTTATTATGGTGATCAGACCTTCAAGAGAAGACTGGATCTTATGAATACAAAAGAATACGGAGATTACCTTTTTTTACTCGCCAAAAATTCAGGAAACCTTGATGCCCAAGGGCAATTTTCACACGGCCAATATGCCGGTCCTACCGGTAAGAGCACAGTACCTATCATACCTGCATTTATTTACGCGGGCGGAGGATTACCAGGTGGAAAAAGTGGCGCAATCGCAGCTGGAGACCCTGCAGCAGATGCTTCCAAATATAAACTTGACCTCTTCGATGTAAACGGTCCTGGTACCTACCAGATAGTGCCAGCAAACCAGCAAGGTACCGACTGGATAGGGGCGGTACTTCAAAAAGCGCCTATGCAGAATCATCAGGTTACCGTTTCAGGTGGTTCGGATAACGCAAATTACGTATATGGTCTAGACTATTTTGACCAGAAAGGAATTGTTTATACAACGGGTTATAAAAGGTACGCTCTTCGCGCTAACACAAGTTTTACCATAAGAAAGAGAATCAGGATGGGTGAAAATTTACAGATCAATTTTACTAACCGATCCGGGGTGCAGGGATTTCTCAACCAGGACGAAGGAAATCCTATTGCATTTGCCTACCGTATGCAGCCGATTGTGCCCGTATTTGATATTGCTGGAAACTACGGCGGCACCAGGGGTTCAAACCTGGGGAATGCACAAAGCCCATACGCTAACCTTGACAGGAGAAAAGATGCAAAGGAAAAACGGATAGGCATCCTTGGCAGCGCTTATGTAGAAGCTGACTTTTTACGTTATTTTACTTTCCGCTCAAACCTGGGTATGGACTTTGGAAACAATAGTAGTTTCGCTTTCGTTGCGCCTTTTTATGAGGGTGCTGAAGGTCGTAGTAATATCGCCAATTTTAATGAGGCGCAGAGTTACGGATACCAGCTCACCTGGTATAACACCATTAATTTCAAAAAAACTTATGGGGAGGTACACGAGGTGAAAGGGATGATTGGGACCGAGATTGTGCAAAATCAGGGAAGAAATGTTTCCGCAAGCGCCTCCGATTTCTTTAATCTGGATCGCAATTTCTGGCAAATAAGTTCAACACTTAGTCCTACTCCTTCGGGGGCAAGCGGTGAATTCAGGAGCAGAAAATACTCCCCTGTTATTGCTCAGGTGAATTATGCTTATAAGGATAGATATTTATTAAGTGGATCATATAGAAGAGACGGTTCCTCCGATGCATTCGGGCCTACCCATAAATATGGCGACTTTCCTGCTTTTAGCGTTGGCTGGAGGATGTCGGAAGAACCCTTCTTCAAAAGTATCAAAGCGATAAACGATTTGAAACTTCGGTTTGGCTATGGAGTATTGGGTAACGACAATATAAGTTCTCTGGGCTTCCTCGGCTTTTTTACCATAAACAATGATGCTTCTTACCCGATAAATGGAAGCAACACCAGTTTCACACCTGGTGTACGGCATCAAACAATTGCCAATCCGGAAGTAAAATGGGAGCAGACCGCAACTTCAACGCTGGGAGTTGATGCAACATTACTAAACAATAAAGTAACCTTATCGTTGGATCTTTATAATCGCGAGACCACCGATCTTCTGTTTGAAAAAGAGCTCGACCCAAGTCTTTATGGAGGAAGAATATCAGCACAACCGGTTAATATTGGTTCAATGAATAATAAAGGTATAGACCTGGCTTTGTCTTACCGTGGCACCCCTTCCAAAGATCTCCGTTTTGATATAGGGGCAACCTTCACATTATATAAAAATAAAGTAGGTAAATTGGCTGACCCCTTCTTTGAAGGCGACAGAACAAGAATTGATCCTTTTAACCGTTCAGTTACCGGACGACCAATATCCAGCTTTTTCGGATATATGATAGATGGTTTTTTTAATGATTCAGCACAATTGAATGGACTGGATCAGAAAGGTAAATTTTTAGGTGGATGGAAATACAAAGACATATCAGGCCCGGATGGTAAAGCTGACGGCAAAATAACTCCTGATGATAGAACTTTTATAGGCAGCCCGCATCCTAAATTTATTATGGGGTTAAATATTAACGTCGCTTATAAAAACGTAGATTTTTCCGCCTTCCTTTATTGGAAAGCTGGTGGTCAGATTGCCAATTATACCCGTTACTGGACCGATTTCAATACCTTCCAGGGCAACAGAACACGGAGGGTTTTGTATGATAGCTGGACACCGGAAAATAAAAACGCCATGCTTCCTCGCGTAACAAGTAATGATGCAACGAGCGGCACCTTACCAGTTAACTATTATATAGAACCAGGCGGGTATCTAAGAATGCGCAATCTCATGCTCGGCTATACCCTTCCTAAAAACCTGATGGATAAGATGGGTATTGACCGTTTAAGATTTTATGTGCAGGCTCAGAATATTTTTACTATTACTAAGTATACTGGTCTTGATCCTGAAATCACAACAAACAACACCGGTCGTAACGATTACAACAGGCGGCTGGCTGATAGAAATATTGGCGTTGATGTGGGTAATTTCCCTACCCCTAAGGCTTTCATTTTCGGTCTTAACTTAGGATTTTAAAAAATTATTACAAAAGTTCATTTAAAGAAAATTATATGAAATCAAAATTAACAAATTTGTCTATTGTGAGTCTTACGGCCCTGCTCATTATATCTATAAACGGATGTAAAAAAACATTCCTGGAACCGCAGCCTTTCACAAGATATTCAGCTGAACAATTACAAAGCAAAAAAGGAATTGAAGGGATTTTGGTCGGAGCCTACGGCATGCTCGACGGACAGGGAATTGCCGGGGCATCCGGATGGATGGTGGGCGCCACTAACTGGGTATACGGAGATGTGGTATCTGACGATGCTTATAAAGGTACCGATGCCGGTGACCAGCCGCAAATGACTGAAATAGAGTTATGGTCGTCTCAGGCTGCTAATACTTATTTTTATTATAAATGGCTGTCAATATACGATGGTGTCGCCAGGACCAATGATGTCATTAAATTTACCGGCCTTATCAAGGAACTTACCGATGCGGAGAAGAAAGATTATATCGCCCAGGCCAGGTTCTTACGGGGTCATTTTCATTTCGAAGCCAAACGTATGTGGAATAAAGTTCCGTACATCACAGATTCTTCTACTAAATATAATAATAATTCAGACATATGGCCAATGATCGAAGCTGATTTTAAATTTGCTTATGATAACCTTACACCTACACAACCTTTGGTGGGTAAAGCAAACAAATGGGCCGCAGGAGCATACCTGGCAAAGGTGCTCATGTATGAGAAAAAGTTTGCCGAAGCCAAAGCATTATATGACGTTATCATTCCACAAGGTGTAACATCGAATGGAAAACCGTATGATCTGCAGCCGGAGTACTGGAAAAATTTCGATGTAAGTTTCGAAAACACCGCCGAGGCGGTATTTTCACAACAAACGCAGGCAAGTGGCATAGTTACCGGCTCCGCGGAAACCAGTTATGAACTGGCATACCCGTATGGTGGAGATTTCGGATGCTGCGGTTTTTTTCAACCATCCCAAAACCTTGTCAATGCATTTAAGGTGACTACTGGTGGACTTCCCTTTTTGGATGACTCTTATAATAATGTCAATGTTAAAAACGATGAAGGCAATACTTCCGGAGATCCCTATACTAATGATAATCTAATTCCATTAGATCCACGTTTAGACTGGACGGTAGGAAGAAGAGGTATCCCGTTTTATGATTGGGGCCCTCATCCGGGGCGCAACTGGATAAGAGATCAGGCTTACGCCGGTCCGTTTAGTCCAAAAAAGCATGTATATAAATCTTCTGATGTAGGTGGGTTAACAAATAGCAACAATCACAGGCAGACGGCGAAAAATTACAACATAATCCGTTTTGCGGATGTACTCCTGATGGCGGCGGAAGCGGAGATAGAAGCAGGCTCGCTTGTTAAAGCCCAGGAATATATCAACCGTGTGCGTATGAGGGCGATGAACGCTTCGGGCTTCGTACAGGGAGCCCCCGCAAATTACCAGATTAGTTTATATACTACTTTGTTAGCCGACCAGGCAACGGCAAGAAAGGCGGTACGTTTTGAAAGAAGACTTGAACTGGCAATGGAAGGTCATCGCTTCTTTGATCTTGTAAGATGGGGAGTTGCCGACCAGGTGTTGAACGCATACCTTCTTAAAGAAAAAGAAAGAAGGAGTTACAAAAAAAGTTCCGGTGGATTTATTAAAGGCAAAAATGAATATTACCCTATTCCAAACAGGGTTATCGAAATTGCAAAAGTTGCCGGCAATACACTTGCGCAAAATCCTCAATATTAATTACTGTTTAGGTCAGCTTGATTTTTTAGAAGCCGTCTCTACCCTCTGGTGGAGACGGTTTTTAATTATGAACCTTCAAAGGCGGCATCATTAATTTAATAATTAAGCGATGCACATTTACTTTCACCAGTCAGCTGCCTCTAAAATTAGAACCATAGCATACGTTTTGAAAAATGGCATGTTTTCGCGCAGACACTAAGCGCAAAATTTCAAATGTATTATCCAGGCCAATGATGAAGCTGTAAAGCAGTTTGGCTAAAAGGTGAAGTATGGAAAATTATTTTATCCGATATAAAATAATCAAAGATGAATTTCAGGAAGTCCTTAAAATAATATGAAATTACAGGCATAGAAAAAAGATAACCAACCTTTAAAAACAAAGACTTATTGCGACTCTGAAAAATAAGTGAATGCGTTTTTTAAAGATCCTCTTCATCGCCAGAGCGACACTAAAAAATATTTATTATTATTTTTTTAGAAGGTGTTGTTAAATCAAATTTATATTGTTAATATTAGATATCAATAAAATTTAAACAATCACCGGGCTTTATTCTTAAAGAGCCAACCCAATATCCGCATCCCTCCATTTCTCATTGGTTTTGTGTAAACATGAAATCTTCATTTTAACAGTAACACCATCATTATGAAACAAAAATTCTATCTTTTGATAGTATTGTTGCTATCGTTTATGTTTTCTATTGCGCAAAAGGTTACGCAGAAATTTGATAAACCATATATTGGCGAAGCCGGGATCAGGAAAAAGATTTCGGAGTTACAGGACAATGCTGACATATCCGCCAGAGTATCAAAAGATGTTACCGCCAAATCGGTCAGGCCTATGAAATTTTATATGAATAAATTTCATGGCACCGATAAATCTGCTAATGAAGAACAGAAAGGACCTTTAAAGAGTACCGAATCTGAAAAGGTTGATGATGCTTCCACTCCATCACTGGTTCTTGCTTTGCCGGGAAAAAGTGCCACACAAGAGATAGGATCAAATTACCAGGGATCTAACTTTGATGATGATCCTCTTTGGCCGCCGGATCCGAATGGTGCGGTAGGCTCCAGCCAGGTTATCGTTATGGCAAATGCCGGTTTCAGGGTATTTGAAAAACAGACAGCAAGTGATGCGCCGGTTATAACCCCAAAAGGTTACTCCAGCAAACTGGCGCCTTCACAGTTCTTTATAGGCCTCGATAAATTCTTTTCCCCGGTATTATCGGCCAGGAGTTTTACATCTGACCCGCATATCCGATACGACAGGCTGACTAAACGCTGGTTCATCGTTTGTATAGAAGTAAATCCCACTTTTGCAAACAATTTTGTATTGATGGCGGTAAGCAGCGGTGAAAAGGTAGCCGATTCATCTAGTTTTACTTATTACAGGTTTCCTTCGGCACTATTCCCGTACAGTTCAGCGGAACGCGGCGCGCCCTTTCTTGATTATCCTACACTGGGTGTTGATAAAAATGCTGTTATGATCGGCGGTGTTGATTTTATGTATTCGGGTGATTCGGCTTATTTTGTAGGATATGCCGTTGACAAACAAAGGCTGCTGCGTGGATCGCTGAGGGTATTTTTATTTAAATTAGGCATACAAAATTTTTTAACTGGTGTTCAGACCGGGATGGGTGTGCCGCAGGGCGTGCATAACGACGATCCTGTAGCGAACAGCAGTTTTTTTATTGGTAATGACTATAATGCTTTCAGTAAACTATTCCTGACAAAGATTAACTTTAATAGTTTGGTTAATATAACAGGTGTATCTAATATCAGCGTACCGGTAGCGCCCTATAATTATCCAAGAGATATTAGTTCTCCCGGCGGGTTACAACCTATAGACCCATTGGACACCCGCCTTTTTGCGGCCGCTATTCATAAAAATAAATTAACCGGTACCAGCAGTTTATGGACAGCTCACGCAGTAGGTGTAAATCAATCAGGCAACTTTGTATCTGATTCTGATTTTATTCAAAAAGCACGCAACTCGTCAAGATGGTACGAACTTAGTAATATTTATGGCACGCCAAAAGTGAGCCAGTTGGGAAACCTGTACGACCCATTGCAGCCTAGCGGCAGAAGGGCTACCCAATATTTCAATCCCACTATCGCCGCCAGTGGCCAGGGGCATGCTGTGATAAGCGGCACTACGTCGGCATTTAATGAGTACCTCAATGTGTATGTCGCCGGGCGTTATGCAGAAGATGAAAACAGTACGATGAATAAACCTGTAAAGGCTACTAAATCTACCGCCATGTATGCGCCATTTCTCCGTTCTTATGGTTATATCGGCAGGTGGGGTGATTATAGCCAGACAGTAGTTGACCCTATGGATGACCAGACAATTTGGACCTTCCAGGAATACGCTAACGTGGATGACAAATATGGGGTACGCGTTGTTCAACTGAAAGCTCCGCCTCCCCCACAAACACTTTTGCCGCTGGGTACCTTTTCCAACAAAGACAATAACATCGTAACCGTTGAAGGGACTTCCGATAATCATTCAGGATTTTTTGACCCGGGAAGCGATGCGGGGGGACCCGGCTATAACAGGCTTGCTGTAAAATCATCAGGAGGGATAACCGTAGCAAATGTTAAGTTTGAAAGTCCTACCAAAATCACCTTCACATTAAATACCAATAAAAGACCGGCGGGTAAATATACACTGATCATTACCAATCCTGATGGCCAGCTGGTTACAGCTGATTACCGAATCAATAATAAAGAGGCAACCCTTGTCAATAGTACAGACTTGCAGTCTAACAGCGTTCAGATTGATAAGGGGGCTGAATCATTTATTACCGCAAGCAGAGTGTACCCTAATCCATCATCCGGAAATGTAAATATCCAGGTCAACGCTGCCAAAGATTACAAGGCAAAAATAATCATGGTCGATCTGTTGGGTAAGGTATTGTATGAAAAATATTTCTATTTTTCAAAAGGAAGCAATACCTCCATGCTGTCTGTTTCAGGGTTGAGTAAAGGGACTTATTTTGCGGGAATTTATAACCCGAAAAATGTTCTGATAGCAAAACACAAAATTATAAAACAATAAACACGACATCACTCTCTATAAATCTCTTCCAAAGAAACAATCATTATTATAGGAGCTCTCCGTAATGGACGGCTCCTTTTTCGTTTCTATTTTCAGGCAGCTTAAATTAATACAGGAGCTGGCTCCTTACAGTAAAAGTGTGGCAAAAGAAAGGACGTTTCATACCAAAATCCTGGTGCCGCTATACCTTCATAATAGGCACTCATTGCTTTATCAAACGATTACAGTAAAATCAACATCCCTACTTTTATCTTACAGATTAAATTTTAAGTTTATTTAGTTTTTTAATGCTTATCATCATTAGACGGGCTGATAGTAATCATTCCGGATGGTATGCAGGTGAAGGAGCTTATAACACTTAAAATATATAACATAACACAAAGCACTATAGCCTGTTCCGAAAAGCATGCTGCTTATCCCGGACAATATCCAGCGTCTCCTCTTACGCTGGAGTATTGCTGGACGAATCACAGAAACACCACAAAGACGAAGCAAACCCATTAGTAAATATTGTGGAGATGGCTGATGCATTAGTAATTGAGATGGCTGCGCCCGGTTTAAAACGCAGTAATTTCTATGTATGTATTGATGGAAATATTATTACCATTTCTTTTTTGCATAAGGACGACCAGATTATTAAAATTGTATCGCCAGCACCAATTTAACTATTGCTGCTTCAAGTGAGATATTGCTATACCTGAAAATATAGACCCCAGTTTTATAAGCACTGTATATGCTGATGGAATTTTGAATGTTAAACTACCTCAAAGTAAAAAGCCCTTTGTACATCGTGTTGACAGAATAATAATATATTGACAAACCTATTAGTACAGTGCTGCTTCATTATATTGATGTAAATAAATTATCAGGGGAAATGAAAGAAGTGATACTGAGTATGGCATTTAAAACTTTTGTTTTTTACCGGCAGTAGGTCTTCAATCTATCTCCGGTTGTGTCACTCACTTGTACCCTCAATTGTTATGGACTCTTTTCAGACCTGTAACAAAATGGAAAAAATTAACATGCAACAGTGAAGATCAGCATTGTGAAGACAGAAAAAAATACGGTAACAGCTACAAAAGCATCAGGTTATATTGAAACATTTTTAATTAAAAAGTTGTGACATTCTCTGACGAGAACCAAAGCAGCCAAGAATAAAATTAATTTGATTGTTGTAATGCTGTTGCCAAAATTACATCAGGGCATCAGTACCAAAAAAATTTATAGCGAATCATTCCGGTTACTTTACAATTATTCAAAAAATCATACTGCCCGTTACTATTTAAAAAGGGGAATTATGGAGCTTGGTCCCTCGGGCTTGCATTTATTGACAATAATAAATTTGGATGTAAAATTGACTACCGGTTATCTAAATTTATAACAGGCGTTTCCAACTATCAGTTTTGGTTATATCTGGACTGGTTTATTAGTATGTAAGTTTACATACTAATTTTTTAAAAAAGGACCAGGATTATCTGTTGACTATATTCAGACTTTCAATACGGTAAGCTTTTTACTAATTCTTTAAAAATACATTTAAAATATGAACTGGCACAGATTAAACATAGAAGAAACTTTTAAAGAACTGGGTACCAACCAACAAGGTTTAAGCGCAATTGCAGCCGATGAAAAGTTGCTTCAAACCGGCCCTAACGAATTAATTGAAGGTAAGAAGAAAAGTATAGTCGGGATGCTGTTGACACAATTTAAAGATGTCATGATTTTAATTTTACTGGTCGCGGCAATTGTAGCAGGCATTGTTGGCGATCTTACTGATACGATTGTTATCCTCATCATCGTTTTATTAAACGCCTTTTTAGGTTTTATTCAGGAATATCGGGCAGATAAGGCAATGCAGGCTTTAAAACAAATGGCAATTACGCAGGCCAGGATAATTCGGGATGGCAGCATCATCTGGTTATCTGCTACCGCATTGGTGCCTGGTGATGTTGTATTATTAGAAGCTGGTAATGCTGTACCGGCAGACTTGCGCATTATTGAATCTAAAAATTTAAAAATTGAAGAAGCTGCATTAACCGGTGAGTCGCATGCCATAGATAAAATTACTGATGCACTGGAAGCAGAAGATTTACCCATTGGAGACAAAAAGAATATGGCTTTTAAAGGTACGTTTGTAACTTATGGCAGGGGTACAGGAGTAGTAATTACAACCGGAATGCAAACGGAGTTAGGACGCATAGCTAAAATGTTGCAGGGAGATGAAACACTTACTCCATTGCAACAACGCATGGCTTCGTTTGGGAAAAAGCTTTCAGTATTGGTACTGTTTTTATGCGTGCTATTTTTTATTGCCGGTTGGTTAAGGGGTGAGAATCTAACAAAAATGCTACTTACCAGTATTTCACTGGCTGTTGCAGCCATACCGGAAGCATTACCCGCAGTTATTACCATTTCGCTGGCATTAGCTGCAAGGAGAATGATTAAATTTAATAGCCTCATTAGAAAGTTACCTGCAGTTGAAACGTTAGGATCTGTCACTTATATCTGCACCGATAAAACAGGAACACTAACCAAAAATAAAATGCATGCAGAGCAGGTGTTTGTAAACGGAAACTTATATGAACGAAACGCATTGTCTGCTATCAGGCAACAAGAAAATGTAATGTTGCTGCTGCATGCGTTTGCTTTAAATAATGATGCTGTTGAAGATGCAGGTAAGATTATAAAGGGTGACAGTACGGAAGTAGCTTTGATGGAAGTAGCAAGAGAACAAAACATACCGCCTCATATCTGGCCACGGCTGGCTGAGATTCCTTTTGATGCAGACCGCAAGATGATGACAACTTTCCACGCACATGAAAATAAGTTCATCTCTTTCACTAAAGGAGCTCCGGATATTTTATTGCAAAGATGTGTAGATATTGAAGTCCCAATACTGCAAAAACAGGTAGATAATATGGCTTCTAAAGGTTACCGGGTGTTGGGTTTTGCCTGTCACTACTGGGATACATTGCCTGAAAATCCTGACAGTCAGATTCATGAGACTGGTTTGAAATTCCTGGGACTGATCAGTATTATTGACCCACCCCGTGAAGAAGTGGTTGAAGCGGTAGCTGACTGCAAAACAGCAGGTATTGTACCTGTAATGATTACCGGCGATCATCCCCTTACGGCAAAGACAATTGCTCAGCGCATTGGAATATTAAGCAGTGAAAATGATATAGTAATCACAGGACAGCAACTGGCAGCATTGGATAATGACAGCTTTTTAGCTAAAGTAGAAAAGATCAAAGTATATGCCCGTGTATCTCCTGAACAAAAACTACAAATTGTAAAAACGCTGCAACAAAAAGGCCATTATGTGGCTATGACAGGAGATGGGGTAAACGATGCCCCTTCATTAAAAAGAGCAAATATTGGTATCGCAATGGGCATAACCGGAACTGATGTTTCCAAAGAAGCGGCACACATGATTTTGCTGGATGATAATTTTTCAACCATTGTAAAAGCGGTAAGGGAAGGAAGGAGAATTTATGATAACATCCTCAAATTTATTAAATATATGATGACCACAAACTCCGGTGAATTGTGGACATTATTAATAGGCCCCATTATTGGGCTTCCTGTGGCGCTGTTGCCTATACATATTTTATGGATCAACCTGGTATCCGATGGCTTGCCCGCTATTGCATTATCTTATGAAAAGGCAGAGAAAGATATTATGAACAGGCCTCCAAGACCACCACAGGAAGGCGTTTTTGCCAATGGAAGGGGTTTGCACATGATATGGGTGGGGATACTGATGGCGGGTATTGCATTGGGACTTCAGGAATGGGCTATAAAAAAAGGTTTACACTGGCAAACCATTATTTTTAATTTTTTATGCCTGTGCCAGTTAGGGCATGTGCTTGCCATTCGTTCCGAAACCCGGTCTTTGTTTGCTATAGGAATATTTTCCAATAAACCTCTTATTGGTGCCGTGTCATTAGCTTTACTAATACAAATTGTTATAACCTATACCCCATTTTTACAACAAATTTTTAAAACTGAAGCCTTAACGCTGAAGGAATTTTTTTTAGTTGGCGCTGCATCATCATTAATATTTTTTGCAGTTGAAATCGAAAAGGTGATTTCAAGGAGAAGGAAAAGTGTAACACATATCAGCCTTGTGTAACATTAAATAACAATGATTTTGTTTGAAACGCTATTGTTAACTAATTATGTAAGAAAAAAATTGCCTGATCATAAAGCGTATATTCAAATGCATGGTGAAGACATACCAGAAATTTTAAAATTGGAAATGAAAATTTCCCTGTTTTGTTAGCTAAGCTGAACAAAAATGACAGGTTTTTAGCAGGTATTGATATGTCTGGGACAAAATGACTATAAATTTGCTATTGGCTGACTACTGATCGATGATAGCAAACCATTAAAATCATGGTTGACATAAAAGTAGTATCATACATTAAATTTTGAAAAGAAGATGAAAGTTTCCTGGGGAAATAAAAATGATTTTATAGCATTACTGCCTCAGGCAATTGCAAAACTGAAGAAAAATATTATAGATCCTTTTCTCGGCGAAAACAATAATTCCAGGTACCTGAACGAAAGAGCCCCTTTAAGAGCAGAAATATTTACCAGAGAAAAATTAGAACAACATGCCGTAACTATTGCCAAAAGACATGTGCTGGTATATAATAAAAAATCTGAGCAGTTATTGAAGCGGCTCGGCGAAAATGAAAAAATCTTGCTTGAAGTTTATTCATTGTTGTCTGAAACCTTAAAACAAAATAAACGCATTTCACCTGCAGCCGAATGGCTGGTAGATAATTTCTACCTGATTGAAGAACAAATTTTTACTGGTAAAAAACATCTGCCCAGGGGTTACAGCAAAACATTACCCCGGCTATTGAAAGGTGAATCAGCTGATCTGCCCCGTGTCTACGATATGGCAGTTGAAATTATTTCGCATAGTGATGGACATGTAGACTTTGCAAAATTAACAGGCTTTGTTAATGCATACCAAACAGTAAATCATCTTAAACTCGGTGAACTATGGGCAATACCTATTATGCTTCGGCTGGGTTTGATAGAAAATTTAAGGAGACTTTCCATTCTGATCGCTGAGGAAATCGCTAACAGATCGCTTGCTAACCGTTGGGCTGATGAAATGATGGAAATTTCTGAAAAAGATCCGAAGAACCTTGTGCTGGTCATTGCTGATATGGCGAGGTCTGAACCGCCTATGGAGAGCACCTTTGTAGCCGAATTAAACAGGCGATTATTAGAAAAAGGCACCTCGCTTTCACTTCCCGTTAACTGGATCGAACAAAGACTTTCAGAAATGGGAGTAACAACCAATGAACTAATATTGCTTGATAACCAAAACCAGGCTTCCACACAGGTTTCTATAAGTAATTGTATTAATAGCTTTCGTTTTTTAAGCACCACTAACTGGCGGGATTTTGTTGAAGATACCAGTATCGTCGAAGCCACGCTTCGCAAAGACATCGATGGCGTTTATGGGAAAATGGATTTTTATACCCGTGATCAGTACAGGCATGCCGTCGAAAAAATTGCGCTTTGCAGCAAATCTTCAGAGCAGGAAGTGGCTGAAAGCGTTGTTGAGGCAGCAAAAAAAAGCGATGTATTAAATGCTGATCCAAAACAAGCGCATGTAGGATATTATCTCATAGGGAAAGGTTTTATTGCTACTGCAAAAGCTGCCAATGCAAAAATCAGCACTTATGAAAAATGCGGCAGATTCACAAACAAACATCCGTTATTAATTTACCTCGGTAGCATTTGCATACTTACCTTTCTTATTTGCTGGTTACTTATAGCCGAAGCTGCAAAGGAAATGCTGTCAAATCCGATAATGGCCACCGTATGCATCGTAGCGTTATTAACTACCACAAGGCTCGCTATTTCGCTTGTAAATTGGTTGAGCACCATCTTAATAAAACCAACCCACCTTCCAAGGATGGATTTTTCCAAAGGGATCACTGTCGATGCTAAGACTATGGTAGTGATACCTGCAATGATTACAAATATTGCTTCAATTAATAACCTGGTTGAAGGGTTAGAAGTCCGGTTTCTTGCCAACCGCGATGCAAACCTTTACTTTGCCCTACTCACGGATTTCAAAGATGCCGATACCGAACAATTACCTGAAGACAAGTTACTGGTAAGTGCAATTAAAAAGCGGATCGTTGAACTAAATAAAAAATACGGGCAAACATCAGAAGATACTTTTTTTCTTTTCCACCGGCCACGCAAATGGAATAAGTATGATAAAATATGGATGGGTCATGAAAGGAAGCGTGGCAAACTGGCTGATCTCAATGCGTTGTTACGGGGCAAAGGAAATGATTTTTTTTCGGAGATAACTGCCGGCAGTTCCTTGTTCGAGAAAATAAAATACATTATAACACTCGACACCGATACGCAACTGCCACGTGATACGGCATGGAAGATGATTGGAACCATGGCGCATCCCCTAAACCATCCTGTATATAACGAAAAGAAAAAAAGAACTACTGAAGGATATAGTATTCTTCAACCAAGGGTATCAAATAGCTTACCGGCTGCTGACAGCTCTTTATATGCCCGCCTGTTTGGCAACGATCCGGGTACAGATCCTTACACAAAAACCGTATCCGATGTATACCAGGATTTATTTGCGGAAGGCTCATTTATAGGAAAAGGGATATACGACCTGGATGCTTTTGAATTGGCACTCAAGGACAAGTTTCCTGAAAATCGTATACTAAGTCATGATTTGCTGGAAGGTTGTTATGCACGTTCCGGTTTAATTAACGATGTACAATTGTATGAAGAATATCCACTAAGCTATGATACAGATATGCAGCGACGGCACCGCTGGATCAGGGGTGACTGGCAAATAGCGCAGTGGATATTGCCCTATGTTTCTGGATATGACAAGAAGCTCCATAAAAACCCATTGTCCTTATTATCAAAATGGAAAATATTTGATAATATCCGTCGAAGCCTGATCCCACTATGCCAGCTTTTATTATTATTATTTGGTTGGACGATATCGTCTATCGCATGGTACTGGACGCTAGCCGTTACCGTTATAATTGTGTTGCCATCTATTGTTAACCTGTTATGGGAACTATATCGAAAGCCTCCCGATGTAATTTTCAGGCAGCACTTTATATATACCTGCCGTTCTGCCATAGAAAATTTTATTCAGCAGTTACTTGACCTGGCATTTTTACCTTACGAGGTTTTTCTGAATACCGATGCTATTTTCCGTACCCTTTGGAGGGTATATATATCCAGGAGAAACTTACTTCAATGGAATCCATATCACCGTAACTGTAACACGCAAAACAGTATTATCAAATCATATACAGATATGTGGTTTGAACCGATTTTTGCCATTATCATTTATATTTTTTTAACCGTCTATAATCCTGATGTTATCCTTATCGCCATTCCTTTTTTAACTTTTTGGATGGCAGCTCCTTTGATTGCTTTTGCAATAAACCGCCCTTTATCTTCTGATAAAATGACGATTTCTAAAAATCAGGCTACTTACCTGCGCAGTTTGTCCAGGAAAATATGGGGATTTTTTGAAAGGTTTGTTACAGCAGAAGACAATTGGTTGCCGCCAGATAACTTCCAGGAAGAACCGGTTAAAAGAACTGCCCACCGCACCTCTCCTACCAATATCGGCTTATCATTATTATCCAGTCTTACTGCCTACGATTTTGGCTACATCACTTCTGATAGATTAATAAAGCGTACAAGTGATACGATCCTTACAATGCAGCGCATGGAGAAATACCGCGGTCATTTGTATAACTGGTATGATACTATTTCGTTAGAACCATTATTGCCAAAATATATTTCTTCGGTGGACAGTGGAAACATGGCAGGACATCTTATCACTTTAAAGCAAGGATTACTTGCGCTGCCTGATGATCCAATAGTGAGCGACGGTTTCTTTGATGGTTTGGCAGATACCGTTCATGTATTACTGGAATATGCAGATAATAAGGATGCGCTGATGAAATTTCTTGATGAGCTGGAAAAAAATTACAGCGTTAAGCTTTATAAGATCAATGAAATAACAGCGTACTTAGACCACCTGATAAATGATTTTACAAGCATATTATCAACGCTAAAGCCGGAAGCTAATTCAAATGAAGTTATCTGGTCGCAAAAAGTTTTACAACAAATTACTGAACAGAAAACTTTTATTACTGATATGGTTCCATGGCTTTTGTTTTCATCAGTACCTGAACAATACAACGCATTTATTTCGCAGTTCCCACGGGTACCGTCATTAAAAGATATCGCATCAGCAGAACAACATTTTCTAAATACAAAATATCTTTTCTCTATTATTGATACAAGTGATGCAGATAATGAATGGCAGACAAAATTCAGTGTAGCTCTTGCAACATCTGCCAGACTTGCAATGGAACAGCTAAATACCGTTGAACAGCTATCCGTACACTGCATGAATCTTTCAAATATGGATTATGATTTTCTGTTTGATAGGTCACAAAATTTATTGTCAATAGGTTATCATTCCCAGGAGCGAAGAAGAGATAATGGTCACTATGATCTTTTGGCTTCTGAAGCCAGGTTAACAACTATTGTGGCAATAGCACAAGGTAAGTTACCGCAGGAAAGCTGGTTTGCATTAGGGAGGCAACTTACCAGCCAGGGCGGCACGCCAGTGCTGCTTTCCTGGGGAGGGTCTATGTTCGAATACCTGATGCCTCTTTTAGTAATGCCCACTTACGAGAAAACATTACTGGATCAAACAAACAAGGCTGTTGTACGCAAGCAGATAGAATATGGCAAAAAACATTCTATTCCATGGGGCATGTCAGAATCGGGTTACAATATGGTGGATGCACATCTCAATTATCAATACAAATCATTTGGTGTTCCGGGTATAGGCTTTAAGAGGGGTTTGGGGGAAGACCTGGTTATCTCTCCTTATTCAACAGTACTTGCATTGATGGTAGCGCCAAAAGATGCGTATAATAATCTGCAGGTGTTAAAAGAGGAGGGCTATGAAGGTGATTATGGTTTTTACGAAGCCATTGATTATACAGCTACCCGGTTACTCAGAAAACAAAAAAGTGTTGTGGTCAGATCTTTCATGTCGCATCACCAGGGGATGTCTTTTCTTGCACTTTCTTACCTGCTTCACAACCGTCCTATGCAAAAAAGATTTGAATCTGAGGTGCATTTAAAATCAACCTTACTATTATTACAGGAACGGATACCAAGAGTTACTACTTTCTATTCTCCAAGTGTTCACGCCGGTGACGCCAGTATCGTTTCGGGCAGCGATCCATCTATTCGCGTTGTAAATACACCTAACACCGTTATACCCGAAATACAATTATTGTCAAACGGAAATTATCACGTGATGGTTACTAATGCAGGTGGCGGTTACAGCCGCTGGAAAAATATTGCAGTTACCCGTTGGCGTGAGGACATCACCTGCGATAACTGGGGTAGCTTTTGTTATATACGGGACATAGAAAGCTATTCATTCTGGTCATCAGCTTTTCAGCCAACCCTGCAGCAGAGTGAAAATTATGAGGCGGTATTTTCTGAGGGAAGGGCTGAGTTCAGGCGCCGCGATTCTTCACTGGAAACGCATACCGAGATTGTTGTTTCGCCGGAAGATGATATCGAATTAAAAAGAGTACAAATAACCAATCGATCCCGTAAGAAAAGAATAATTGAAGTTACTAGTTATGCTGAAGTAGTGCTGGCAACCCAGGCAGCAGACGAAGCGCATCCGGCGTTCAGCAATCTATTTGTGCAAACAGAAATTAATGAACAGCGCAATGCAATTTTATGTACCCGCCGACCCCGCTCGATAGAAGAAAAAACTCCCTGGATGTTTCATCTCATGAAAGTGCATAATGCGGAGGTACTAAATGTTAGTTACGAAACAGACCGGGATAAGTTCATTGGCAGAGGAAACAATATAAGCCAGCCACAGGCGATGAAGCGTACCGAACCGCTAAGCGGAAGCAGCGGATCGGTGCTTGACCCGATTGTGTCAATACAATACAGGATCGTATTGGAAGGTAATGAATCGGTAACTGTAGATATTATTTCAGGCGCAGCGGACACCAGGGAAGTCTGCAATAATCTTATTGATAAATACCAGGCCTTTCATTTGTTCAACCGGGTGCTTGAGCTGGCATGGACACATAGCCAGGTAATATTAAGACAGATCAATGCAGTTGAATCTGATGCGCAATTATACTCCCGCCTGGCAGGTTCTATTATATTTGCCAATCAGTTATTCCGGGCAGATCCTGCAGTTATCATGAAAAATAAAAAGGATCAGTCAGGTCTGTGGCGGTATTCAATATCCGGGGATATTCCAATTGTATTGGTTCAAATTGAGGATGCGGAAAATATCATGCTTGTAAAACAAATGGTGCAGGCTCATCAGTACTGGCGACTGAAAGGACTGATTGTAGACCTGGTAATTTTAAACGATGACCACGGGGGTTACAGGCAGGAACTACAGAGTCTTATTAACGGCCTTATTGCCCCCGGCATAGGGAATGACCTGAAAGAAAAATCAGGTGGAATTTTTATCAGGGCAGCAGAACAAATATCAAATGAAGACAGGAATTTGTTTGAAGCTGTTGCTCATGTTGTGATCGCCGATAGATTTGGCACACTGGAAGAACAAATGAACAGGAGGGTAAAAATCAGAACGGCGATGCCTTTTTTCACCCCGGTAAAAACATATCCTTTTATAAACAGCTCAGTTGAACCACGCAACGATCTTCAATTTTTTAATGGCTTAGGTGGATTTACCGCCGACGGGAAAGAATATGTAATAACAACAACCCCTGATAATAAAACACCGGCACCCTGGATAAATGTATTGGCTAATCCGGGATTTGGCAGCATTGTTTCAGAAAGCGGATTGTCCTATACCTGGGTAGATAATGCACATGAAATTCGGCTGACACCATGGAACAACGATCCTGTAAATGATCTGAGGGGAGAGGCATTTTATTTGAAAGATGAAGAAAGCGGTAAGTTCTGGTCGCCGTGCCCTTTGCCCTGCCGTGGCAGCTCACCTTACATAACCCGCCATGGATTTGGATATAGTGTGTTTGAACATAGCGAGAATGGTATTTACACAGAGATGACCATCTTTACAGACATCGAAGCTCCTGTAAAATTTATTATTATTAAACTGCGTAATCATTCCGGCAGGCAACGGCGTCTTTCAGCTACCGGGTATATAAAATGGGTGCTGGGCGATTTGCGATCAAAATATTCACGGCATACTACAACGGAGCTGGATGAACGTAGCGGCGCCATTCTGGCTAAGAATACCTACAACTCAGCGTTTGTAAACAGCGTTGCTTTTTTTGATGCAGACGGAACCAACAAAAGTATTACTACCGACAGAACGGAATTTCTTGGACGAAATGGGACTCTATATAGCCCTGAAGGATTGAGAAGGACTAAATTTTCCGGCAAAACAGGTGCAGCATTAGATCCTTGTGCTGTAATACAAGTAGTATTTGATTTGGCTGAAGAAGAAGAACATGATGTCATTTTTCGCATAGGCGCCGGAAAGAATATGCAGCATGTGTTAGAAGTTATCCAGGCAAGTGAAGGAGGGCAGGCAGCATGGCAAGCTAAGCAGAAAGTGCACGATTACTGGCAGAAGACATTGAGTGTTGTTCAAATTTATACCCCTGACCCTGCCTTGAATATCCTCGCGAACGGCTGGCTAAATTATCAAACACTTGCCAGTCGTATTTGGGCACGAAGCGGATTTTATCAATCAGGCGGAGCTTTTGGTTTCAGAGATCAGTTACAGGATGTTCTTTCGTTAATGCATTCAAATCCAGGTTTAGTAAGGTCACAAATACTTTTGTGTGCATCACGGCAATTCAAACAGGGAGATGTGCAGCATTGGTGGCATCCGCCTTCAGGGCGGGGTGTTCGTACCACTTGTTCTGACGATTATTTATGGTTGCCATATGTAACTGCAAAATATATTAAAGCCACTGGAGATATAGCAATATTGGAGGAGCAAATTCATTTTCTGGAAGGCCGTCAGTTAGCAGTAGGAGAAGATTCTTATTATGATCTTTTTATTACTTCGGATGATACCGCCGATTTATATAATCACAGTGTAAAAGCAATTGAATATGCGTTAAGGTTTGGAATACATGGCTTACCTTTTATTGGCTCCGGTGATTGGAATGATGGTATGGATAAAGTAGGCAATCAGGGAAAAGGTGAAAGCGTATGGCTTGCATTTTTTCTTTATGATGTACTGATTCAGTTTGCAGAAGTAGCACTACTGAAAAAAGCAGAAGCCTTCTCGATAAAATGTAAAGAGCAAGCAGAAAAGCTCCGTATCAACATTCATGAACAAGCTTGGGATGGCGAATGGTACCGGCGTGCTTATTTTGATGACGGTACACCGCTTGGATCGCATACAAATGAGGAATGTAAAATTGATTCGATTGCACAAAGCTGGTCGGTATTATCGAAAGCCGGTGATAAAGATCGAATTAATATAGCAATGCAGTCGGCAGATAAACACCTTGTTCGTAAAGAAGATGGACTTATCCAACTCTTTAATCCACCATTTGATAAATCTGACCTTAACCCCGGCTATATAAAAGGTTACGTGCCGGGTGTACGGGAAAATGGTGGTCAATATACCCATGCTGCTATCTGGTTAGTGATGGCATTTGCTGCTATCGGCAACAGAAAAAAAACCTGGGAATTATTACAAATGATAAACCCCATAAACAGAACCAGCAGTAAAGATAAAATTACCAGGTACAAAACAGAGCCTTATGTAATAGCTGCGGATGTTTATGCGGAGCCTAAGCATAAAGGTCAGGGTGGTTGGACATGGTACACGGGATCAGCAGGCTGGATGTATCAACTCATTATCCATTCTTTCATTGGTTTAAAAAGAGAAGGCAACACAATAAGCTTCACGCCCTGCATACCGGAAGAATGGTCACATTTTGAAATGTATTACTGTTTTGAAGAAACGAATTATCATATACAATTTATACAGTCCGGCCTTCAAATGCATAAATCAATGAAAGTAATTTTAGACGGGATTGAATTGCCAGGTGGTTTTATTTCATTGGCAGATGACAGAAAAGAACATAAAGTTAGCATTGAATTGTTTGACAGTGTACACTCAGAAGTTCCAACCGAGTTAGAGCTAAATAATTAATGAGTGTATAACTGCAACATCCGGTTTATTGTACAAATAGATGCTTTGCCAGTCTTTTATCATGTTCATAAATATCATCTCTGAAGTTCAGCAGTCCGTAAGCATCTACCCATGCAGTAAAATAAGTAATGAATACAGGCAATGGTTCTTTCAGGATAACCCATTTTTCTATTGATACAGACATAGCTTCATTCATTTTTTTCACAGTCCATTCCGGCTGGTTACGCAACAGGTAAGCAGCCAGTTTAGCCGGTTCAGCCAGGCGTATACAACCATGACTAAAAGCCCGGCTATCCTCGTTAAACAGCGACTTTGATGGTGTATCATGAAAGTAAATATTATAACTATTCGGGAAAATAAATTTCACTTTTCCCAATGCATTCGCTTTACCGGGTTTTTGTCGTATCACAGGCAAACCATCGCTGTAGCCGGTTTGCTCCATATTCATCCGGGCTAAGTATTTATTGTTTCTCCTGATGGCTGGAAGAATTTCATTTCTCACAATACTGGGAGGTACGTTCCAGTATGGGCTAAAGACAATATATTTTAAGCTTCCCGTAAAGATAACAGTGCTGTAAGCAGCTTTACCTGCAACAATATTTATACTGAATAATTTTTGCACACCTTTAAACATATGCAGCCTGAACTCGGGAATGTTTACAATGATATAACCATCTTCAGGTTGTGCAGGTACCCATCGCATTCGTTCCATATTAATCAGTATCTGTCTGATCCTGTCTTTTACAGTTACGTTCAATTCCCTGACTAATGCGACGGTGATAATACCATCTTGTCTGAACCCGAAAATGCTTTGTGTTTTCTTTAATACAATTTCAAATGTGGTAGTGTACAATTCAGAGGTATCACTATTCTTATAATCGCCTGAAATTCTCAACCGTTCTTTTATTTGTTTAATGATCATTGCCGAATCTCCGGGCTTGTATTTTTTTGAACCATCCAATGTTATCTCATTCCAGCCACCGGCATTATCAATCTCATAATAATGCACTAATTCTTTTTTTAAGCGTTTATAAAATATGTTTACGGGCTCCCAATCCTGGAGGTTGTTACCTTCACTGGTAATCAATGAATCCAGCAATGCCACTGCATTAAACCGCCTTCTTGGAATATGCCATTGGAATTCATTCGGATCTGCTCTGCCCGAATAAGCATTACTGGAATACTCAAAAAAATGCTTTGTTAACTGAAGTTCTGTCTGCAGCATGCCCTCTGTTGTCATGTTCGGCATAGTATCATCATTCATCAGCAAATCTATCTGCCGGTGAAGGTTCTTATCTTTCAAAGTAGTGTCCTGGAAATAACGGATATAATTGTTGTGAAGGTTCCAAAAAGACCGTGTATGTTCTGCAATGCCATCTTCTGTGAACCAGGCAAATTGAAAGTTGCGGCTGTTATAGAAATTGCGTAATTGCCGGATTGAGCTATCACCAGCTTGTTGTTCTTTTATAAATACTTCCAGTTTCAGGCTATCGAAGAATAGTTTAGAAAAGGAAGTTGCCGGAGTAATAGTAGTATCTCTTTTTACGGTAGTGTCTTTCATTTGTTGCCCGCGACAACTGTTAAAAACAATCAGAATGATAAATATGGGACGAAAACTGTTATTCATTGCTTGCATAAAGTAGGAGACTGGCATATACTCAAATTAATTAAAAATAATTTCATTCTCCGGGATCGAAATAAAAAGGCATAAGTATATGATTAGCGATTCAAAAGAAATTTGTTAAAGTGAAAAATTATTTTCTCCCTGTCGAAACTACGTCAATATCGTTAATGTGAGGGCAACGCAACAGGTCGTTAGTATTTAAATTAGAAAAGCATATTATGCCGTTACTAAGTTTACCGCTATTTTTGAAAGTAGTATGTGAAAGACTACACCAAGAAGATAATGTTGCATCGTGCTATTGTAGTTTTCCAGCAGCATTTTCAAAAAAGTTATTTTGAAAATTTATAAACAAGCAGCATAAAATCAGTGGAAGACATTTAAACATTGCAGCATAATTTTACACATTGATATTTCAAAAGAAAGAGAAAGCAAAAAGGAATAAATAAAAATATGACCACCACAAGCACATCGATAATAAAAAAAATATTGTTGATGTTTCTTATTGTTGCAGGGTTGTACTACGCAAAAGTTTTTTTAATGCCTTTATGCATTGGAGGAATTATAGCAACCTTGTTTTTGCCTTTTTGCAATTGGTTACAAAAGAAGAAAATATCTAAAGGGCTGGCAGTATGCTTATGCATCCTGTCATTGTTATCTATTATAGCAGCGATTTTTTCGCTGATTGGTTTGCAAATTGGGGCACTGACAAACGACGCTGCGCTGATAAAACAAAAAGTAATTGAAACCGGTTCCTATATCCAGCAATATATATTTAATAAATTTGGTATCCCGGCAGTAAAACAAATTGAAATATTAAAAGCAGAGCAACCATCATTTACCAACATTATGCAGATCATGGCGGGTTCGGTTGTTTACATCTTCACTAATTTTATTTTAGTAATTGCCTACGTTGCTTTTCTATTGTATTACCGTAGCCACATCAGGAATTTTTTTATAAAAATTACACCTCCATCCCAGCAAATTGAAATGGAACAGATGCTTGACAGGTCGGCTCATATATCACAACAATACCTGATAGGACTTTTTAAAATGATTGTATGTTTATGGATAATGTATGGTATAGGCTTTGGTATTTTGGGTGTAGATAATTTCCTTTTTTTTGCCGTTCTCTGCGGTACCTTCGAAATTGTACCATTCATTGGTAATATCACCGGCACCACGCTAACTGTTGCAGTTGCAGCATTGCATGGAGGAAGTACGTACATGCTGGCAGGCATTATTATTACATACGGCGTGGTACAGTTTATTCAGGGATGGGTTTTAGAGCCGCTGATATTAGGGCCACAGGTGAAAATAAATCCGTTGTTTACCATCATTGCCCTGGTACTGGGGCAACTTATCTGGGGCATACCAGGCATTATCCTGGCTATTCCTCTTACAGCGATTATTAAAATTATCTGCGACCATATAGAACCTTTGAAACCGTATGGTTTTTTAATTGGTAAAATTGAAAAAGACAAATCACAACAAAGTGTTGTTGAAAAATAATAAGGGGATTACCAACACAACAGCAGATGATATATAAATTATATTCAAACCTGATTTTCTATCCTCCGATAAAACCATTGTTTTAAGTTTTTGGCACAAACAATATAGGCTGCCAAAATAAGCAACATCCATCCGTAGAATGATAAAGGCAGCCGCACAAAACCAAATAATCCGGCAAATGGCATTAATGGAAGTGCCAGCACAAAAAGCACAACAAGGCTGGTAGCAATGCTTAAATATTTTCCGGGCAAACTCTTAAAAAAAGACAACCTGGTTCTCACTACCAAAACTATCAATGCGGCAGAAATCACGGATTCTACAAACCAGCCTGTTTGAAAAACTTTCTCATCTTCCTTCATCAAAAACAGCAGCACTGCAAATGTCAGGTAATCAAATACGCAGCTTAACAATCCAAAAGTTATCATAAAACGTTTAATGAATTTAATATTCCAGCGATGGGGTTTACCAACAGCAATAGGATCTACCCGGTCTGTAGCTATGGCCATTTGCGGAAAATCAGTTAGTAAATTCATAAATAAAATTTGCTTTGGCAGTAACGGAAGAAAAGGTAAAAATAAAGATGCCCCTGCCATACTGAACATATTGCCAAAATTAGCGCTGGTGGCCATAAAAATATATTTCATGGTGTTTGAAAAAGTCTTGCGCCCGGCAATAATTCCTGTTATCAATACATTCAAATCCTGACTCAATAAAATTATATCAGCAGCTTCTTTAGCCACATCCACAGCTGTATCTACAGATATACCAACATCTGCCGCATGTAGTGCCGGTGCATCATTAATACCATCACCCATAAAGCCGACAATGTTACCTGATTTTTGTAGAAATAATATTATCCGTTCTTTTTGATTGGGTTCTACTTCTGCAAAAATATTCGCAGCAGGTGCCTGTTTAAACAAAGCCCTGTCACTCATACTTCTTATTTGAAGTCCGGTAAGTATTATAGGGTTCTCAATGCCAATTTGCTTTGCAAGGCTTGACGCCACCAGAGCATTGTCACCCGTTATCAACTTTAGTTGCACTCCTAAATTATTAAGCCCTTCAATTGTTTGTTGAACATCTTTTTTAGGCGGGTCGAACAAAGTGATGAAGCCCAGAAAAATCATTTTATCTTCATCGGCTTTTGTAAAGTTTTTATCATTGCTGCCTTTCTTATATGCAACACCCAACACACGAAAACCTTCCTCACTCAACCTTTGATACTCCTCCTGTATGGCAGCTGATTTATTCTGCATCGGTATCACCTGCCCGTCTGCTGTTTCAGCAGTATCGCAAATGTCAAGTATAGCATTTAAAGCACCTTTTGTGATAGCCAGATTTTCTTTTTCATTTTTAATCTGTATAGTTAATCTCTTACGGCTAAAGTCATAAGGTATTTCTGATTGAATGGTAAAGCCATCTTCATTACCGTGATAGCAGGAACGTATAGCTGCATCAATCGGGTTCTTGAATCCTTGCTGCATCGTTGCATTTAACCAGGCATATTGAAGTATTTTGTCGGAATGCTTACCATCTATATCCAATGCGTCTTTAAGCGTTACTTTTCCATCTGTAATAGTTCCTGTTTTATCAGAACAAAGGATGTTCATGCAACCAAAATTTTCAATGGAAGCAAGCCGTTTTACAATTACCTGTTGCTTTGCCATTGCCCTTGCACCAACGGAAAGATTTACACTGATAATTGCCGGTAATAATTGGGGCGTAAGACCAACCGCCAATGCCAGTGAAAATAAAAAAGAATCTAAAGCAGGTTTATGCAAAAGGATATTGATGGCAAAAATTACGATTACCAATACCAATGTAATTTCCATCAGCATATAGCCGAACTGGCGTATGCCCTTTTCAAAATCTGTCTCAGGATTTTTTAAACGTAACCTGCCGGATATTTTACCAAATTCTGTTTGGTTACCTGTCTTAATAACCAAAGCTTTTGCCTTTCCACTTATTACATGAGAACCCATGAATAATACATTGCTCCTTTGAGCCACAGCAGCATCTGCTGCAACTATACCGGTATTTTTTTCTACAGGGAAAGTCTCGCCGGTAAAGGCCGCCTCATCTATAAAAAGTTCCTTTGACTCCACCAATAAGCTGTCCGCCGGTATTACATCTCCGGCGGATAAAATGATGATATCGCCCGGCACAACATTTTCAACGGGCAATTCTATTTCATTTTCATCCCTGACTATCCGGCATTTTATCTGCACCATTTTTAATAATGCTGTCACTGCATCAGCAGCACCTTTCTCTTGCCAAAAACCAAGCGAGCTACTTACCAAAATAATGAATAGAATAATAAATGCATCGGAATAATCTCCCAAACCCATTGACAAAAAAGCTGCGGCAATAAGTAATATGGTGATGGGATTTTTAAACTGTACCAGAAAAAGTAAAATGGACGAAGAACGCGAGGATGCCTTAAAAGTATTGGCACCATATTTACTGAGCCTGGCTTTGCCCTCGTTACCTGAAAGTCCTTTAACAGAACTGGAAACATTTTTAAAGGCATCCTCTGTTGTAAGGCTCCAGAATTTTTCGATTACATTTCCAGTATCAGTATTTTGCATATCTAATAAGCTATGTGTAAAGATCATTTAATTTTTATAATATATGAATAATTCAACTTCTTTAAAAAGTGATATAACACTTATTGGTGAAAGACTACGCACTGTTATAGATTACTATAGATGTGAAATTTTACAGGCTCAAGTTTCTACATAAAGTTGCAGGTTTAATGGGAGAGAAAACAGTTACCTTACTATTATTTTTTATAAAACAGTTTTATGACTACACAACAAATAATATTGACATCAAGGCCCAAGGGCTTGCCAACACCGGATAATTTTCAAACTGAAAACTATGAGTTGCCTGAAACAGAAGCAGGTGAAGTGCTACTAAAAGCTGTATACTTTTCTGTTGATCCGTACATGCGTGGACGGATGAATGACGCAAAATCATACGTCCCACCCTTTGAAACAGGTAAACCTTTAGCTGGTAGCGTAGTAGCAAAAGTGCTGGAAAGTAAATCCAATAATTTTAAAACCGATGATATGGTTATAGGGATGTTACCCTGGCGCAAAGAAATGATTGCTGCTGAAAAAGACTTGAAAGTAATTGATACCACAACTGCACCGGCGAGTTATTACCTCGGCATCTTAGGCATGACCGGGCTTACCGCTTATTTTGGACTGATGCAGATTGGCAAACCAAAAGCTGGCGAAACAGTGGTGGTATCAGGTGCTGCAGGTGCAGTTGGGGTAGTAGTCGGACAAATAGCTAAAACACTTGGATGCCATGTAGTGGGCATTGCAGGTACTGACGAAAAAATAAAATTATTAAAAGACCAATTTAATTTCGATGAAGCCATCAACTACAAAACAACACCGGACATAAATAAAGCTATTGCAGCAGCTTGTCCGAAAGGAGTTGATATTTATTTTGATAATGTTGGTGGAGTAATTTCTGATGCCGTTATAAGTAACATCAACTTTCATGCAAGGATACCACTATGCGGACAAATCTCTTTATACAACAGTACTGAAATACCCATGGGCCCAAGGATACAGCCCATGTTGTTAACAAGGAGTGTATTAATGCAGGGTTTTATTGTGAGCAATTATAAAGACCAGTTTCCTGAAGGTATCAGGCAGTTAGCACAGTGGGTAAAAGAAGGAAAACTAAAATTTTCAGAAACAATAGAAAAAGGTTTTGAAAAATTACCATCAGCATTGCTTGGATTGTTTAAAGGAGAAAATACCGGGAAGATGATTGTAGAAGCATAA
>Ga0123338_10000577_pt1 | contig 37273 bp, 31 predicted proteins | sample grotaG_FD_89793 | JGI IMG/M metagenome (GOLD analysis project Ga0123338, IMG submission 89793) | Glacier valley bacterial and archeal communities from Borup Fiord, Nunavut, Canada, to study Microbial Dark Matter (Phase II) -... | ecosystem: Environmental > Aquatic > Freshwater > Ice > Glacier ...
GGCAACACTTTCTTCGTCTTTGCCACAATGGTGGTCTCTGTTCCCACCGGCATTAAGATGTTCAACTGGCTGGCTACCATCTGGGGCGGCAAAGTCATATACCAGGTGCCCATGATGTTCGCTGTTGGCTTCCTGTTCCAATTCCTCATGGCGGGGCTGACAGGCATCATGCTCTCCGCGGCTCCCTTCGATTGGCAATTAAGCGCGTCATACTTCGTCGTTGCTCACTTCCACTATGTAATTGTCGGCGGCATCCTCTTTTCGCTTTTCGCAGCTTTTTACTATTGGTATCCCAAGATGACCGGCCGCATGATGAGCGAGCGGCTCGGCAAATGGCATTTTTGGCTCTTTATCATTGGTTTCCACATCACGTTTGATTTCATGCACATTCCGGGCCTGCTCGGAATGCCGCGCCGCGTTTACACCTACGAGGCCGGGCGTGGATGGGAGGTTTGGAACTTGATCGTTGGTATCGGCGCCATTATTCAGACCATAGCGACGCTGATTTTCGTCTACAACCTGATCTACTCCTATTTTCGGGGCAAGATCGCCGGGCCTGATCCGTGGGATGCCTGGACGCTGGAATGGGCAACCGCATCGCCTCCTCAACCCTATAATTTCGCCGTTGAACCAACTATTACCAGCCGCCGTCCGCTATGGGATCTGAAGCATCCGGAAGATCCCGATTCGAGCTACGAATAATGCAGCCCTCCGTCGCAGTTCCTATCAGCGTCGATCCCGAAAAGTCTTGGGTTCTGCCCAATCGCGGCATCGTCGGCATGTGGTGCCTGATCACAGCGGAAGCAGCAATCTTCCTGATCTTCATCGTGGCGTATGTCTACTATCTCGGAAAGAATCTCTCCGGTCCAACACCTTCGGAAGTATTGGAACTTCCAATCTTCGGCACCATTTGCCTGCTTTCCAGCAGCCTTACGGTTCACGCGGCGGTTGTCGCTCTCCGCAAGGGAAACGTGCGGCGCTGCGCGCTTGCCCTGGCCCTGACGGTTGCGTTGGGGGCAATCTTCCTGCTCACCACAGCAAAGGAATGGCATCACCTCATCTACGAAGCCGGTCTCACCATCCGCACCAACCTTTTCGGCACTACCTACTATTCACTGGTCGGCTTACACGCCACACACGTTATCGTTGGGCTGCTTCTGCTGACGGCTGCGCTCTTGTTCAGCCTGAGCGGGCGCGTTACGGAAGAGCACGCTGAACGATTGGAAGTCTTGTCTCTTTACTGGCACTTCGTCGATGCAGTTTGGGTGATTGTCTTTCTGGTCGTGTATGTGATAGGCCGATAACAACTTGATACGCGATCTTAAATGGAGGGAGTTGTAATGGCCAGTGTTGAAAGTACAGACGGCCTGAAAGGTCACGATCACGCTTCAACAGTTCACCTTCCAGCCCCTACGGTGTGGCCCATGGTGCTGGCTTTAGGTATCGCCCTGATTTTTACCGGGATGGTCACCCATTGGGTAATCGCGTTATTGGGGCTGCTGCTAGTCTTGCCCGCGATCATCGGCTGGTTTATGGAAGTACTGCCGCACGAAAACCACGTTTCAGTAAACGTACGAACTGAGATTATTCCCGTGTTCAGCTCGCGAACCACACGTGCGCATCTGCCCCACGGTGCTAACCATCGCAAGGTGCTGCCGATCGAAACGTTCAGCGTGATGGCGGGAATCAAAGGCGGCATTGCAGGTGGCATCGCCATGATTGTGCCGGCGGCTCTCTATGGGCTGATTCGTCACCACAGCATTTGGTATGCGGTCAACCTGCTCGCTGCCGGCGGCTTCGTAAGCTGGGCTGGTGAAAGCAATGCCTTTCTATCACAATTTCATCTGGAAGGCCTGCTTGCTGCTTCCGCGATTCATGGAACGGCCTCTGTGCTGATTGGACTTCTTTACGGCGCGATGCTTCCTATGTATCCCAGGAAGCCTATCCTCACTGCTGGCTTCATTGCGCCTTTTCTCTGGACCGGTTTGCTCTACTCCGCAATCGGCGTCATAAGCCCTATTCTGGATCAGAGAATCGATTGGGCTTGGTTTGTTGCCTCTCAGATTGCTTTCGGTCTGGTCGCCGGGTTCGTTGTCAATCTTCAAGTCAAGGTGCGAACGCCACAATTTCAGGCGCTTCCTTTTGCAGTTCGCGCCGGCATTCACACCAGCGCCGAAGAGGACGAGGAAAATCTCTGATGCGAATCAGAATCCGCCAAGTCACTTTCCTGCAGTCCGCTCTTCTTGGGATTTGTTTCTACACACTGGGGTGCGGCCTCACTTCCGGGCACCCCGGGTCAGGGCCTGAGGTGCTTCGGCCGGAACAAGTGCTCGATTTCGCAACACTTTATAAGACGAACTGCGCCGGCTGCCACGGGGCGAACGGGAGCCACGGCGCTGCGATCTCTCTTTCCAATCCGGTCTATCTCGCCGTTGCTGGAGAAGAGACGCTTAAAAATATTACCGCCAAAGGTGTTCCGGGTAAGTTGATGCCCGCCTTTGCGAAGGGCGCTGGTGGCACTCTTACCGATCAGCAAATCGCTGTGCTGGCCCACGGCATGATCCAGTTTTGGGGTAAGCCAGATCTCCTTACAAATCAGAATCCGCCTCCTTATAGAGCTGTTTTGCCTGGGGACGTTGCACGTGGGCAGCAGCAGTTCGTTGTTTCCTGTGCCTCTTGTCATGGAGAAGGTGGCACAGGAAAAGACGGAACAAAGATAGGCTCCATTGTCGATGAGTCTTATCTCGCATTGGTCAGCGATCAAGCCATCCGCAGTATTGTCATAGCTGGTATACCCGACCAAGGCATGCCCGACTGGCGATCTGATTTAACTGTTCCCCTGACTGATCAGCAGACTACAGACATCATTACCTGGATAGCGTCCAAGCGCACTGCCAATCCCCGACAGCCGTACCCGGTACATCCATGAATGCGATTTGTCCACTTGGCCAGCAAATGCAGCAGGAGGTAACGCAATGAATCAGGACAACGCACCAAGTCCGCAGAACCAGCCGGTAATAGCCGACGATGTAACGCGCGCAAAAGACGCGAAACGTTCACGGCGGACATTTCTGTTTAAGCTGTCACTGGTGGCGAACGGCGTAGTTGGTGCCGTGCTGGCCGTGCCAATTTTCGGCTATCTGTTTGGACCTGCTCTGAGAAAGACGTCGGCGGACGAGTCATGGATTAACCTCGGCAATCTCGACCGGTTTCCTGAGGGGGAAACCCGTCTGGCTACCTTCCGGAATCCGGTGACTACGGCTTGGGACGGGCAGACGGGAGATATTCCGTGCTGGGTGAGGCATGTCTCCGCCAAAAAGTTTCAGGTCTTCGCCATCAACTGTGCGCACCTTGGCTGTCCCGTGCGCTGGTTCTCAGAATCGAAACTGTTTCTTTGCCCATGCCACGGAGGTGCCTACTACCAGGATGGGGCGCGCGCATCCGGTCCACCGGAACGCGGACTGTTCGAATATGAACACAAACTACAGGGCGACGTGCTCATGATTAGCGCCGGCAAGATGCCGACATTGGCTTCAAAGGTGTCTACACCGGCACCGTTGACCCAAATTGCAGGAAGTAGCGGTGGCGGTGCTTTCAAAGCGGTTGAAGCGGTGAAGCCGGGGTGTGGATCGTGCCAAGGCTAAAGCAAACGGGAATCGGTCTTTATCACTGGTTTGAAGATCGCCTGGGCTTGGGTAAGCCTATCATCGATGCGGTGGTTCACGAAGTTCCAGAGAGCACCGCCAGTTGGTGGTACGTATTCGGAAGTGCCGCGACGGTATTGCTCGTTCTGCAGGTAATGACCGGCGTTCTCCTTGGACTCGTATACTCCCCTTCCGCAAGTCATGCCTGGAGCAGCTTAGAGTTCCTGGACCATAACGTGACACTCGGCTGGTTCCTCCGCGCTCTGCATGGTTGGGGATCTGATTTCATGATCGCCATTGTGCTCATCCATATGGCCCAGGTCTTCCTTTTTGGAGCCTACAAATTCCCCCGTGAACTGACGTGGATCGTCGGCGTGTTTACGCTGTTGCTTACGCTGGCTATGGCTTTCACCGGCCAGGTGTTGCGCTTCGATCAGGATTCGTATTGGGGTCTGGCCATCGGTGCCTCCATCCTGAGCCGGGTTCCATTCATCGGCGGCCCGCTGGTAAATCTAATGCTAGGCGGACCGATCATCGCCGGTCCTACGCTTACGCGCTTCTTTGCCTTGCACGTCTTCGTCATTCCGGGACTTCTTCTGGCACTGGTGGGATTGCATCTCTGGATGGTTTTGCGGCTTGGCATTAATGAGTGGCCCATGCCAGGCCGACTGGTAAGTAAGACTACCTACACCCGCGAGTATCAGAAGCTGACTAAAGATACAGGCATTGCTTTCGTTCCGGAGGCGGCCTGGAAGGATGCCATCTTTGCGGCTGCCATCATGCTTGCCGTCATCGCGTGCGCTTTCTTCTTCGGCCCTTTCGGCCCCACGGGACAGCCGGATCCAACCATCATCCAAACCGCACCTAAGCCCGACTTCGCGTTCCTTTGGGTCTTTGCCGTTCTTGCCTATCTCCCTTCAAGCTGGGAAACACCGGTTTTATTCATTGCGCCAGTGCTGGCCATAGGAGCAATGCTGCTTCTCCCTCTGCTATCGGGCGAAGGAGAAAAACACTGGTCCCGCCGCCCCATTGCCGTGCTGATGCTGGCGGTCATCGCCGTCACGCTCGGCATCTTCACCCATCTCGGGACGTACACGCCGTGGAGTCCGATCATGGATGCCTGGTCGCGCGATTCAATCCCTGCGGCCTACCTGCACAACCGCACTCCCCTAGAAAGGCAGGGCGCGCTGGTCCTGCAGAACAAGCAGTGCCGCAACTGCCATTCTTTAGGAGGCGCTGGCGGCCTTCGAGGTCCGGCTTTGGATGGCATTGCGACCCGCCTGACGGAAGATCAGATCATCCGTCAGGTTTTACAAGGTGGCGGCAACATGCCGGCTTACGGCAGTGCGCTCAATCCGCCCGAGACCACCGCCTTGGTGCATTTTTTGACCACGCTACATGATGACAATCAACCGGGCGCTACCGACGCCTCAAGGGCATTGGTGAACCCGGCCAACAGCGCGCGCTAATTTGTAAATGCAATCTGCATCCCAAACAATTTTCAAGGAGTGGTTGCCGCCGGTTCTTCTTACGGCAACGCTTATCATAGTGGCCCTGGTCTATTTGCGGGGCTGGTTCCTGATTCGCAAGACTCGCGAAGCCCAGTTCCCCGCGTGGCGTCTCGCTTGCTTTGTGGCAGGGTTGGCGACAATTTGGATCGCAATTGCGTCGCCGCTGGATGGGTTCGCCGATGCGCTCCTAAGCGCCCACATGGTGGAGCACCTGCTGCTCATGTCCTTCGCTCCGCCATTAGTGCTGCTGGGACATCCCGTGGTTCCTTTGCTTCGGGGCTTACCCAGAGCGGTCATCAAGTACATTCTTGGCCCTGTGATCCGGAGAGAGGCTCTTCGCCAGTTTGGGCACTGGTTGACCACGCCCCTTGTCGCCTGGCTCGCCATGAACCTGATGTTTCTTGGATGGCATATTCCCGCGGCTTTTAATTTCGCATTGGAAAACGAACACTGGCATGAGTTTGAGCACTTCTGTTTTTTAGCGACATCGATTCTTTTCTGGTGGCCCTTGATTAGACCGTGGCCAGTCCAGGCCACAACGCTTGGCTGGTTTGCGCTGCCATACCTTGTGATGGCGGACATCGTAAACACGCTGCTCTCCGCCTTCCTTGCGTTCTGCGATAGCCCCGTATATGCGTACTACCTCAAGGGACCAAATGCTTTCCACATTTCCCCTCTGGCTGACCAGAAAGCTGGAGCGGCCGCTATGTGGGTTATTGGGTCACTAGTCTTTTTAGTACCTGCGGTCTTCAGCACAGTAGGACTGCTGCAACGGTCGCGTTAGTGACGGCCATTGTTGTTGCCTGTTTTCAATAGCTGGTTATTTGATTTCGGTGTTGTGACCTGAACCCCTAAAACCGCACGAAGTCGAATATGATTTCGGACGAAGGAAAGGGGAAGAGGGAATGCCGAAGAGTAAACATAGTGATGCGGCCATAGTCGCCGCCTGAAAGCAGGTGGATGCAGGCCGGAGTTCTCTTAGCATTTTTGGGCGTGCTGGCGAATCATAAGCGCGTGTTCCGGGTTTACCGCTAAGCCGGTTTGGCAGTGAAGCGCAAGCAACGGAAACGGCTGGTGTGCATCGGGCGGCCACTTACGCCAGTGACGCAAGCTAATGAAGCCGAAGTCCAAGAAGCAAAGCAGCTGGCCTCCATCCCGCCGTACTTCGCCTTCCACGCATAGATCGTGTGGACACTCACTCCCACTTCCCGCGCGATGTCGGCTGCACTCCGGCCTGCATCCACCTGCTTTCAGGCGGCGACTATGGCCGCTTCACTATGTTTACTCTTCGGCATTCCCTCTTCTCCTTTCCTTCGTCCGAAATCATATTCGACTTCGTGCGGTTTCAGGGGGGCAGGTGTATAGCACGTAATCTCAAGCGAAGAAAATATTAGGTCAGGTGCCGGCTCTTGCAAGTTTCCGGGGTCGGGCCCTGCTCTCTCTTCAATCAAGCACCTGCTAATTTACTATCTGCTAAATCCGATACAGTAATGGTGAGCTCAATCCGCGCGGGATTTAGTAGCGTGTTGTGGATCAGGCAATGACGTACTGATTCCTCCAGACCGCCACGCTGTTCACTGTTGAGGTTGAGCGGCGATTCCACGGTAATTCGAAAATTGTCAAGACGAGGCGGATCTTTGACCTTTTCGGCCGTAACGCGCACGCGTACTCCTTCCATCGCTAGCCGTTGCTTTCGAAGGTACTGCGCTGCATAAAAAGCGGCGCATGACCCGAGTGAAGCGAGCAGGAGTTCTGGTGGGGTCATACCCTCATCGAAGCCACCATCCTCACTCGGCTGGTCGCTTATTATCGTATGCGTTCGCGCTTTAATCTCAAACTGTAAGGAACCCAGGTGCTCAACGAATACTTCCATCCCATATGCATGAGCAAACAACCAGCCGAAGTGACTCAACAGAGCGCTTTGGCAAATTGGGGTGAAGACAGCTTGGCCGTAAGAGTGCAACGCTGAAGCGTTTATGCCGACTAAATCGGGGATACTCCGAGGGGAACAACTGCGGAAGCACCGATGTGTTCGTTATCTCCCGCAGGTATTCTGTTTGATCTTTCTTCCGATTTGTCTCGGCGCAGATACCAGCACGGGGCTCGCTCAGCTCTTCGCGCAACAAGTGGACAGACGGCTGGATGTGCCAGCTGTCGAACAGAATAGCTACGGGGATTTGCTCGCAACCATGTTTGCGGACAAAGGAATTTCCGAAGCCCAGTATATGGTGGTCGTTGATAGAAATGATTATGTGCAGGCGGCAATGATCTACTGGATGACGCCAGAACGCGTGTTCAAATTCATCGGAGCTTCTCCGGTTTCGACGGGTAAGCCAGGCAGGTTTGATTACTTCACAACTCCCGTTGGAATCTTCGAGCACACGACGGACAACCCGGATTTCCGCGCAGAAGGCACGCGTAATAAACATGGTGTCCGCGGATACGGACGAAAAGGCTTACGCGTTTATGATTTTGGTTGGCAAACCGCAACGAGAGGATGGGGTTCAGGCGGCGAAAGCACTATTCGGCTGCAGATGCATGCCACAGATCCGGACCTTCTTGAGATCCGGATGGGCAGCGCCCAATCAAAAGGCTGCATCCGAATTTCGGCAACCCTGAACGCATTCATCGATCATTACGGAATCCTCGATGCGGATTATGAACACGCGATGAGTGAAGGTCAAACCTTCTGGGTGCTGGCGAAAACACGCGAATCGACACCCTTCTCGGGCAGATTTCTGGTTGTGATCGATACAGAAAGGAGCGAAAGGCCGGAATGGTCTCCCGGCCCCTTGAAACAATGACAACCTTGAGCACTGATCAAAACCCCGTGAAATACATCAAGTTGCCTGCTCCTCAATGAATCCTACACAGTATCCAACGGCCGAAAAACCTGCCCCAGTCTGGCTAAGGTACATAGTCTTATCGGCTTTGACAGTGCTGATGATCTATCTCTGCTGGCAAATGGTGACGCCATTTATCTCTGCCCTGACGTGGGCTTTAGCACTAGCGATCGCCAGCCAGCCGTTGCGGAATCGCCTGACTGCGCGTATGCCGTCGACACTCGCGGCGCTGCTGACCATAGGCATACTTATCATCGGCCTTGGAATTCCCGCAGTACTTCTCTCTCATCAGGTTGTACACGAATCAATCCGCGGTCAACAGGCGCTGCGCCAGTTTCTTCTCCAGGATCCTCTGAAACGAAGCCTACATTCCTACGTATGGATTCGCGCTGCATGGGATTGGCTTGCTCCACAGCTGGATCTTGGGTTCGCAGCGCAACAAATAGCAACGAAGTTGGGTGGCTTGGTAGCGCCCCTTGTTTCCGGTTCTTTCCTGGCTTTGTCCGAACTAGCAACGTCAATCTTTATACCTTTCTTCTTTTTTCGCGATCAGGATCCAATCCTGAAAACGCTGCGCGGACTACTACCCCTCGAACCCTCTGAGATTGATCAAGTACTGAATGGAATCAAGTCAGCCATCCATGCGGCCGTTTACGGAAGGCTGGCGATTGGATTTTTACAGGGTCTGCTGGGCGGCCTAATCTTTTGGATCGTTGGCTTGCCAGCACCTGTGTTTTGGGGCTGTCTGATGGCTCTGCTTTCCATCTTGCCTGTGGTGGGCGCTTTTATCGTTTGGGCGCCAGCAGCCGGGCTGTTGTTGGTTACGGGTGCTTGGGGCCAGGCGATCGGAGTTACCCTCTGGGGAGTGATCGTCATCCATCCAGTGGATAATATCCTCTACCCCGTGTTGGTAGGCGAAAAGCTTGGCTTACACCCACTCGTGCTATTCATTGCTTTTGTTGGCGGATTGATAGTCTTCGGCGCGCCCGGTCTGATTCTGGGACCGGCTGTTATTGCGGCGGCAATCGGATTGGTGGCCGTTTGGAAGGGAAGCTTTTCTATTCCGAAACCGGAAGGAGTATTGCTCCAGTGACGCTTTCTATCGCCCCAGTTTCCGAGCTTCCTGCAGCAACTCCGCCAAAGCCGGCATTGCAGCCAGCGCTTCCGAAAAATCAGTTTTTCTCGCGGACAACTACGATCGCTCTATTCGCCGCTCTGGGGATCGTGGCCTATCTGATTACCCGGTATCTTCTGCATCTGCGGTACAGCCAGTGCCGCTGGATCCTGATCGCAGTATTGGTAGTAGGAGGCGGGCCGTTAGTCTTTGACCTTGCCCGAAAACTGTTCGCAGGTCAACTTGGGTCTGACTTACTAGCGGGAATGTCCATCGTAACGTCCGCGGTCTTAAATGAATACCTCGCGGGTTCCATTGTTGTCTTAATGCTGTCTGGTGGTACGGCACTCGAAGAGTACGCCACTCGGCGGGCCTCCGCTGTGTTGGGAGCTCTGGCGAAGCGAATGCCGCGACTGGCTCACCGGCAACAAAGCGAGCAGATTGTGGATGTCGATATTTCGGAGATCCAGATTGGGCAGCACCTTGTGGTCTACCCCCATGAGGTTTGCCCTGCCGACGGGGTGGTCGTGGAGGGTCGCGGGTCAATGGATGAGTCTTACCTGACCGGTGAACCTTTCCAGATCCAGAAAGTGTCCGGTGCAAGCGTCCTCTCGGGTGCACTAAATGGAGAGTCCGTTCTTACGATCTCCGTCTCCAGCCTACCCTCTGATTCGCGCTACTCCAAAATCATGCGTGTGATGGAGGCGGCGGAAGCCAATCGGCCTCAAATGCGCCGCATAGCCGACCGCCTGGGCTCCTGGTACACACTGGTTGCTCTGGTAGTGGCTGGCATTGGTTGGGTGATCGGCGCAGACCCCACACGCTTCCTGGCCGTGCTCGTGATTGCGACGCCCTGTCCCTTGCTGCTCGCGATCCCCGTCGCAATTATTGGTGCCATCTCCGTCGCTGCCAGCCGTGGAATTATTATCAAAGACCCATCGATGCTGGAGCGGATTGACACCTGCCGTACCGTCATCTTTGACAAGACGGGAACCCTGACGTATGGTCGGCCGGCATTAACAGATGTTATCTGCGCGCCCGGCCAAACCCGAGAACAGGTTCTACAAATGGCCGCCAGCTTAGAGCAGTATTCGAAGCACCCCTTGGCCATGACAATCAAGCAGGCCGCGGAAAGCGAGTCGATTGAACTTACAACCGTGTCAGAAATCAGCGAGAAGCCCGGTGAGGGATTGACCGGCGTGATTGACGGCCGCCGTGTTCAAATCACCGGACGGAATAAGGTCTTGGCCCTCGGCGACGCAATTGCCTTGAAGCTTCCGCCACCCTCGCCAGGGATGGAAGGCATCCTACTTGTGAACGGTGATTACGCAGCCACTCTGCGCTTCCGCGACGCCCCCCGAAAGGAGAGTCGATCTTTTATTACCCACCTGGGGCCGCGGCACCAAGTCAATCGCGTGCTCCTTTTGTCGGGAGATCGGGAAGCCGAAGTCCGCTACCTTGCGGGCGAGGTCGGTATCACCGAGATACTTGCCAGCCAGAGTCCAGAAGAGAAAGTGGCAGTTGTCACCGCAGAGGCAAAACTTGCCAAGACTCTGTTTGTAGGAGATGGCATCAATGATGCCCCGGCAATGCAGGCGGCCACCGTTGGCGTGGCTTTTGGTCAGAACAGTGACATCACCGCAGAAGCTGCGGATGCCGTCATTCTTGAGCCTTCTCTCGGGAAAGTCGATGAATTGATCCACATTGGCCGACGCATGCGGAGGATTGCTATGCAAAGTGCGGTGGGCGGCATGGCGCTGAGCGTGATCGGGATGCTGCTCGCGGCCGCCGGTTATTTGCCTCCCGTAGCAGGGGCTGTGGCGCAAGAGGTCATTGATGTGGCGGCCGTGCTGAACGCGTTGCGCGTGGTATTTCCGTCTGACGAACTGAGCGACGATATCGCCGCAAGATCGTGATTAAATTTGACAGTTTAGGGTTGTCGAACTGGCATCAAGCTGGTGCAAGCAAGTGCTATTCCTTTTTATTTCTATTCAGGATCACAATTCCTCCGATAAGCGCCATTGCGCATCCCGCAAATCCATGTCCGGATCGTGATCGCTGCCCGTGTTCTCGTCGAAGCGATAGAAGCTGGCACGGCTCACATGCGCCAGCTTCAACATCCGCTTCACGGTCCGTTCGCTGCCCGCCTTCACTTCTTCCTTGATCTTCCGATAGATGGCGGATTCCCGGCCAGTGCCTGAAGCATCCGCTGTTCCTCGATGCGCTGCAACCAGCCCTTCAAAAAATCGATCTCCAGGGTCTGCTGACCAACCTTCCGTTCCAGTTCCGCCACGCGGCCATCCGACCAGCGTTGCTTCCCGTGGCCCGGAAACACGTTACCGGGCACCTCGCGCAGTTCGCGCCGCCACCGGTGCAGCACGTTCGGATTCACTTCCAATCCCCGCGCCACCTCGGCAATCGATACTTCTTGTTCCAACCGCCGGACAGAGGCCAGTTTAAAATTCCTTCGTGAATACCCGGCGTGACAACCCCATGACTCAATTCTCCGTTCAATGGATTTTGAGCCTTAGCCACTTGTCCCAAAAATGGGGACCACTTCACCTAGGAGTATTAACCTTAGTACTCCAGCCCCATACCGTAACGGCTTTGCAGCGAGAATTAGCTTGCAACCCCAGCCCGTCAAGACGTACACTCTCTTAACAGTAGGATCTAATCGGAGGATTTATGAATAGGAACACCTTCTCGCTGCTAGCGATATCCGCCCTTACAATAAGCGGAATCAGCTCCATGCAGGCGAGCAGCTTCAATAACAACATCGGCCTTTCCGGAGTGGGAATGACGCCGGCGTACACACTAACTTTCGATAGCGCCGGTTTGGCTACCAACGCGATCATCGGCAACCAGTTCGCGTTTGCGGGTGTGACGTTCTCCACGCCCTTGTTTTATGACGGCAACAGCGCTGGCGGCGGTTGCAAGTTCAACGATTTCAGCGGGGATTGCCTTACCAATTACGCAAGCGCGCCGGGATCTGGGATTATACAAGGTCCCACAACTCCTTTTTCTATTTTCTTCGCCACCCCGCAGGCTTTTGCGGCGTTCGCTCTGGTAACGGATAACAACGGCGTGAACAACACCACGCTGTCGGCTTTTCTCGGCAATACCTTAGTGGAATCTGCCGTTTTCACCACCGGTTCCAGCGTTGGCCAAGCTTCCACTGTCGCTAACTATTTCGGTTTCTACAACACGGCTGGCAGTTTCAATCGCATCACGATCTCCACCACCGGAGCAAACCTGGCAATTTTCGACAACCTGCAAGTCTCCAACATTCCTGAGCCCGGCACTATTGGTATGCTGGCTCTCGGTTTGGGTGGTGTTGTCGCGTTCGCCCGGCGCCGGCGCATTTCGTAGTCGTTTCCTTCGAATCTTCTCCTTTTCGTCCCTACGGGCCAAGCTGACACATAGTTAGCTTGGCCTTTTCTATTGGTGCCTACGCTATATTTAGAATTCCCTTCCATGGAACTTGAGAAAGTGTACGAGCCGCAGCGCTTTGAACCGCATTGGGCGCAGTGGTGGATTGATTCCGGCATTTTCCGCGCAAACGCACGCCCCGGGCACCGTGTTTTCTCCCTGGTCATCCCGCCGCCCAACATCACCGGCTCTTTACATATGGGCCATATGCTGGAACACACGGAAATCGATGTGACGGTCCGGTGGCACCGTATGCGCGGCGATGACACACTCTGGCTTCCCGGCATGGATCACGGCGGCATTGCCACGCATATGGTGGTGGACCGCCATTTGAAATCGGAAGGCACGGATCGCTTTCAACTGGGCCGCGAAGAATTTGAAAAGCGCGTTTGGGCCTGGAAAGAACAGTACGGCGACACAATCAAGCGGCAAATCATTCGGATGGGCGCTAGCTGTGATTGGAGCCGCGAACGCTTTACTTTGGACCCGGGCCTTTCGCGCGCCGTGCGGGAAGCCTTCGTCACTCTTTACGAGCGTGGATTGATTTACCGCGGCGAGTACATAGTCAACTGGTGCCCCAGTTGTATGACCGCCATTTCAGACCTGGAAGTGACCCACGAAGAGACCGAGGGAAGCCTGTGGCACTTGCGCTACCCCGTCACCGGCATGCCGGGAAGGTTCCTGACCGTCGCCACTACGCGTCCGGAAACGATGTTGGGCGATACTGCTGTCGCGGTGAACGCCCGTGACGCTCGCTATACTGACTTGCACGGCCGTTTCGTGACCGTCCCTCTCACCGGACGCGATGTCCCGATCATTCTGGACGATCTGGCCGATCCCCAGTTCGGAACCGGCGTCGTAAAAGTGACTCCCTCGCACGACCCCAACGATTTCGAAGCGGGGAAACGCCACAACCTGCCGCGCATCAAAGTCATCGACGAGCGCGCCGTGATGACCGAGGCCGCCGGCGTATACGCGGGGCTGGACCGCTTTGCCGCCCGCAAGCGCGTTCTGCAGGACCTGGAAACACTGGACGTCCTTGTAAAGACGGAGGACCACGCCCTCAACTTAGGGCGGTGTGCCCGCTGCAAGACCGTGGTGGAGCCGCTCACTTCAACACAGTGGTTTGTAAAAACGAAGCCATTAGCCGATAAAGCCATTCGAGCGGTGGAAACCGGCCAGATCAAGATCGTCCCCGAAAATTGGACCAAAACTTACAACGAGTGGATGTACAACATCCGCGATTGGTGCGTCTCGCGCCAGCTCTGGTGGGGACATCGGGTGCCGGCTTGGCATTGCGGCGATTGCGCGGAAATTATCGTGAGCCGCGAGGTGCCCGACCGCTGCCTGCGCTGCGGTAGTGAAAAATTGCGGCAGGATCCCGACGTTCTCGACACGTGGTTCAGTTCCGGTCTGTGGCCGTTTTCTACCTTGGGCTGGCCAGACGATACGCTCGATCTGCGTACTTTTTACCCCACCACGCTCCTGATCACCGGCTTCGACATTCTGTTTTTCTGGGTCGCCCGCATGATCATGCTGGGCCTGGAGTTTATGGGCGAAGTGCCGTTCCGCGAAGTTTATATTCACGGCTTGGTGCGCGATCAGGACAAGCAGAAGATGTCGAAGACCAAGGGAAATACTGTCGATCCTCTGGTCGTCACGGAAAAGTACGGAACGGACGCCGTTCGCATGGCGCTCCTGACTGCTGCCGCACCGGGCACCGACATTGCGTTTACCCCCGATCGCATGGAGAGTTCGCGCGCGTTTGCCAATAAAGTCTGGAATGCCGCGCGATTTGTCTTCTTCCATATGGAGCGTTCTCAGGTGGCACCCTGGACCCCGTTCGACCCCGCAAAATGGGTTCCCGAAGGCACCAACCTGGAGGATAGGTGGATCTTCAGCCGTCTGAACGCCTGTGCCGAACAAGTGAACCGCGCCATTGAGCAGCATCGCTATCACGAAGTGGCGCAATCGGTATGGCACTTTTTCTGGGGCGAGTTCTGCGATTGGTATCTGGAGCTGAAAAAGCTTCGCTTCGAAGAAGCTTCCGGCATCAATTCAGATTGGCGGAATCTGCTGGCGGCACTAGAGGCGTCATTGCGCCTGCTGCATCCCGTGATGCCGTTTATTACGGAGGAGCTCTGGCAGCGCTTGGGCACCGGCGGCAAGTCTATTGCATTGGCCGCTTACCCGCAGTACAATCAGGCGCTTTCCGATTTGGCGGCCGAACACGAAATGCAATTGCTTCAGGATATTATTTCGCTGGCGCGGAACTTGCGGGCGGAAATGAAAGTGGATCCGAAGCTAATTTTGCAGGGTATTCTTTATTCGCCGGGTGAAGCCGCGCGACTTGCCCGCACTTACGGAGACGCGGTTCGCAAACTGGCCAACGTCGAGCTTTCCATTCGGATGGAACACGCGCCTCCCGGTTCCGAAGCGGTGCGCTCCACACCCGCTTTCGATTTGGTGTTGCAGCTTCCCGAAGCTCAAGCCGGTGTGCAAAGAGCCCGCTTTCTGAAAGAGAGCGCCGAGTTGCGCAAAGCTATTGAAAATAGCGAACGGCAGTTGCAGGACGACGTATTTCGGTCCAAAGCGCCAGAGAAAGTCATTCAGGGCATGGAGACCAAACTGGCTGGGTATCGTTCTCAGTTATTGAAGCTGGACAACTCGCTGGCGGCGAAGGACGGCGCTCCCGCCGCCTGACTCACATGACAACGGCTCTCAAGAGCGCCATTACCGAGGCCGTGCGCGCCGCTTTGTCGGAAGATTTCGGTTCGGGCGATGTCACCACGGAAGCTTGCGTCCCCGCTGACCGCCGGGCCTTCGGAATATTCCTGGCGCGTCAGCCTATGGTGCTCGCTGGAACGGCCATCCTCTCGGAGGTTTACTCCCAATTCGGAGGAGTCGACAGCTTTCAATTGCTCAAGAAAGATGGCGACACCGTCGCCGCCGAGGAGGTCTTCGCGCGCGCGGAGGGCTTGGCCCGCACCCTTCTTTCCACCGAGCGTGTTGCCTTAAACTTTTTGCAGCGCCTTTCTGGCGTGGCGACGCTGGCGCGCAACTTCTCTGAGCGGGTGGCCGGCACCGGCTGCCGTGTTTTGGATACTCGCAAGACAACGCCGGGGCTCCGCCTGCTGGAAAAGGAAGCCGCGGCCGCCGGCGGTGTGACCAACCATCGCATCGGGCTGTGGGATGCCATTCTCATCAAGAACAATCATATTGCGGCGGCAGGCGGTGTGACTGCGGCTTTGGCCGCCGCGGCGCGATACTCCACCCTGACAGTCGAAATTGAAGTACGCACTGAGGCCGAGCGCGAGGAGGCATTGCAAAATGGCGCGCGGCACCTGCTGTTGGACAATCTAACGCCGGCTCAGGCTCGCGAATGGATCGTGGCCATTCAGGGCAGGGCAGTGGTGGAATTGTCCGGCAACATCACCTTGGACACGGTGCGTGCCTATGCCGAAACCGGTGCGCAGTTTGTCTCAGCGGGCGCCATCACGCACTCCGCGCCCGCAGTCGATATCAGCTTCCGTTTGAGCCTGCGGTGAGCGGCACAATTATTCGGCTGGATACGGTGGATTCCACCATGCACTATGCGGCGCGTTTGGCGGCCGAAGGGTGCTTGCATGGAACGGCGGTCACGGCGGAAACCCAAACCGCTGGAATGGGCCGCCATGGGCACGTTTGGCATTCCGAGCCTGGCACAGGCCTCTACGTTTCCGTGGTGTTACGCCTGCCGCTGCCTCTTGCGAATTTGCCGGTGCTGACTCTGGCTCTGGGGCTGGCCGCCGGAGAAGCCATCGGCCTTGCCACCGGGCTCGCCTGCGACTTGCGCTGGCCGAATGATATCCTGACCGGCGGAAAGAAAGTGGCTGGCATCTTAGTGCAAATCGTGGACGGAGCCGCCATCGCCGGTATTGGAGTAAATGTGAACCATGCCCATTTCCCGGATTGGATTGCCGCGGAAGCCGTCTCCATCCGAATGGCCATCGGGCGGGAGGCCGACCGCGAAAAGCTGCTGAACCAACTGCTCCAGTCGATTGAGGAGACCTGTAATGTGCTGGTGTCCTCCGGCAGCGCCGCGATACTCAAGCTGTTTGCCAATGCTTCCAGCTTCGCGCTCGGCAAGCACGTTCGCGTGGATTTGGGCGGCGGCAGAACCGTGGAAGGCTTTACCGCCGGCCTGACCGATCTGGGGTTTCTGCGCGTCCGAAAGCAGGATGGAACCCTCGAAACGGTGATCGCCGGGGGAGTGAGACCCGCCTGACATGCTCTTAGCTCTCGATGTAGGCAACACCAACGTCACCGTAGGCATCTTCGACGGTGAGCGCTTGGCCGATTGCCGCCGCCTGCGCACCGTGCGCGACCAGACCTCAGACGAGTGGGGCATTCTGCTTTCGAATCTATTCGCCCTCGGTTCGGTGGACATTCGCTCCGTGACGGGCGTGATCATCGCCAGCGTCGTGCCGCCCCTGAACGCCTCGCTGGCTGAAATGTCGGAGCGCTACTTTCACCTGAAGCCGAAGTTCGTTTCGCACCAAACCCAGACCGGCATTCGGATCCTGATCGATCATCCGCAGGAACTTGGCGCGGACCGGCTGGTGAACAGCGTCGCCGCGTTTGCCAGATACGGTGGCCCCTGTATCGTTGTCGATCTGGGCACCGCCATCACTTTCGACGCGGTCTCGGCAGCCGGTGAATATCTGGGCGGCGTCATAGCCGCCGGCGTGGGCATCTCGGTGGAGGCGCTGTTCAACAAAACGGCGCGCCTCCCTTATGTGGATTTCGCGGAGCCTTCGCAAGTGATCGGTAAGAACACGGTGGCCAGCATGCAATCCGGGCTTTACTATGGCGCGATCGGCGCCATCGACGGAATCATTACGCGAATGATTGCCGAACTGGGGCCTGACACCAAAGTGGTCGCGACCGGCGGCCAGGCCCAGATGCTGGCGCGCAACTCGCAACATCTCAGACATCTGGACGAAAATCTGACGCTGGACGGCCTTCGGATCATTTGGGACCGTACGCGTGGGATCGCACGCGCCAGCTGAAACGAGTGCTGAATTATTTCAACTACTTCACCGAAATCGAAGAGCACTTTCAGCGAGCGCGGGGCACCAGTCTGTTTCTGCTCTCTCCTCTCGATTGGGCACTGGCAGAAAGTTGGAAGAATAGCGGCGTGCCTCTTGAGGCCGTGCTGCGCGGCATCGACGCGGCGTTTGAAAAGTGGCGGGCGCGTCGCGTGAAAACGCAGCAGGTGAATTCACTCGCGTTCTGCGCGCAGGCGGTGCTGCGGGAAGCCCAACGTTCACCGGAAAATGCGGGCGAGCCGCGTCCGCCGGCCGCCGCTCCGTTTCCGGAAAATGCCGTGACCGAATATTTAAACGCCAATGCGACACTGCTTCGCGAGCGCGGTGCGGCTGAGTTCGACGCCATCGCGGAATCGCTTGATGTGCTCGCGCGCGGTGAACACTCCGATTTGGAAACGCTCGAACAAATGCTGAGCGTTCTGGAAGCAAAGCTGGTGGCGGTAGCAAGGCTTCGGCAATCCGAAAAGGAAGCGTTCGAAACACGCCGCGAGTTGGACGCGCAGCTTCGCCCTTACCGTGGCAAAATGACGGCCGCGCAACTATCCATGCTGGAACAGCAGTATCTGGAGCGGCGTATTCTGGAGATGAATCAGCTTCCGCGCCTCAGCCTGTTTTATTTACGCTGATTATATTGCTTGGGGCCAAGTAGAGGCGGAACCGCTCGCCTTGTTTGAATCCGCATTGCAGCCGCGTGCGCAAACCCTGCGGGCTTTGGATTCCGAGCAAAGTGCGCCCCGGCGCGCTATTCACGCAGGCGTACCGCAACAATTCCGCACCATAACCTTTGCGTCGAAATTCGGCAACCGTCGCACCCCAAGCCAGATAGTTGTACCGATCGGCGGGAAACTCCACTACTCCACCAACCGGCGTGTCTCCTTCGAATCCTACGTAGCCGTGCGCTTGGTCCTGAAACCGCTTGCTATCGAATAGCGGCCTTAACCACTCCATCGGTACGCTCCAAGCGTCGGCATTCAACTCTGCAAGCAGCGCCCAATCTTTGGCTTCGTTTGCACATTTTATTCGCAAGTGGTTAGGCTCGAGCGGTTCAATAGACTCCGCTTCTATGGCATAGGCATCCATCGCCAGTTGGAAACCCGAGTCCTGCAGATAGCTGTGCAGGACGGCGCGCTGATCCGGCGCGACCCACTTGTCGGGCACCACCAGGATCCAGGGTTCGCCCCGCGAAGCATAGAAGCCGCAGGCGCGTTCCAGACGAGAGCGGAAGCGGTTCACCTGTCGGATGGGGTCGGTAAGGAAGGCGACGTTGAGGCCAGCCCAAGGAGTGCCGCAACTGGTGGCGTAAATGCCCCCAAGGTCCTGCCGCCGGCCATCCGGGCAACACTCCGCATAAAACTGTTGCGTTTGGAGGTACACGGAGTTGATGTCTGTGATTTTGCCTTGGTAGCAAGGCAGGCAGAAATCCTCTTCCCACTGGGCCAACTCCGCCGAAATCATTCAGAACTACGGTACAGGAAACGCCGTATGCCTGGGAATAGGTACTTCGGTAAACTGAAGACAACTGGCGTGAAGTCTTTCTGGCTGTTTCTGTTCTGTCTCCCCCTGTTGTGCCAGAATTGCATTCCGCCCGCACCACTAAACCCGAACGATTCGCGCGCGGGAGAGCTAACGGCTTCCAGTTGCCAGCTCTCCGATTCCACTCGGGTCTCGGAATTTCGCCTGATCGCTCCCGCGAGGGGAACGCTGCAGGTGAGCGCCAAGAGTTCGGCGTTTACGCCCACCATACTGATTCGGGATGCGGATGGCCGCAAAGTGGAATACGGCGCCAACATTACCCGATATGTGGAAGCGGGCGAATATCGCGTCTTGGTGAACGGTTCCAGGATGGGCAAATTTACGCTGACCAGCACCTTCCAGCCGGAAGCAAACTTGTTGTGCGTGGCGTTCGGGCACCTGGGAGCGGGGCAGAGTGTTGCGGGCCAGCTATCGTCCACAAGCTGCAAGCTTCCGGATGGGAGTGTGTTCGACGGGTGGCAAACTACGGTTTATGGCTCGGGTACGCTCACCGTCACTATGCGTGCGACCGCCTTCGATTCGTTTCTGATGCTGCGGGCGGAGGATGGTACGCTGCTGGCCAGCGACGATAACGGCGGCGGGGGCACAGGCGGCAAAGACGCACGGTTTACGGTGTCCGTCAGTGGCCGCGAGACTTACACGATCCTGGCCGGGGCCGCCAATTCCAGCGCTAAACCCGGAAGCTACCAACTCACCACCTCCTACACGCCGGACCCCGATGAAACTTGTGCGGCTGTCAGAACGCTGAGCGAATCGACGCAGGTAAGCGGCAGTGTGTCTACCGCTAGTTGTAATTTCAACCTGCCTCGACGCCAGGATTCGTCGCTCTTCAACATCTACGCCATACAGGTGCCGGAATCCGGGACGGTTCGGATTTCTGTTCCTACCTCCACGTTTACTCCGCTGCTGCTTCTGCTGGATAAGGATGGAAACGCCATCGTGGAGGATTCAGAAAGCGGCGGCCTGTATACGCCTCTGATCACCCAGTCGCTGACGCCCGGAGACTATAGCGTTTTGATCTTCAACGAAGATTCTTTCGAAGGGGACTACACGCTGCAATACACATTTACGCCCGGACCAGCCCAACCCTGCGCGGTCCAAGACCTGAATGACAGCCAAGCTGTGGGCGGCTCCCTATCGGGTGAGACTAGCTGCCGCGTGGTCAAGCTGCTTTCCGACACCTATCGTTTTGCGCTTTCCACCGCCGCAACAGTAGACATTGGGCTTTCTTCCGGCGATTTCACTACTTTCCTGGAATTGCGCGATTCGAAAGATGGCCTGCTGGCCTTTGGAGACCAAACAACCGCAGGCTTGAGCGCCCACTTCAAAGGCGATCTGGCGGCGGGAACTTATGTCCTCTACGCGGCCAGCGTGGATCTACCGGGCAATTACAGTCTGAACGCTCAATTTACACCCAAGACCCTCTCCCCGTGTTCCTCGGTTCAAACCTTGGCGGTCAATACCGGTTTCGTGGGTAAACTCGGTCAGGCAAACTGTACGGGGAGGGCGGGAGAGCCGGTGGATTACTACCGGTTTACAACGCCCGCGGAAGGGACTGTGGCGATTGTTGCGACATCCTCTGAGCTGGACAGTTTTCTGACGCTAACGGATTCTTCGGGCAAGATCTTTCGCACGGACGACGGCAGTTACGGCCAGGCAGACGCCTTGATTGTTCACATTTTGAAAGCCGGCACCTACAAAGTGGAAGTGCGGAACAGAAACAGCTCGGGTGCCACCCGTTACCGCCTGGATCTGCTCTGGACCGCGGGTGCGAGGCCGCCCTTTTGCGCCGCTTCGGGGGTAAGAATTGGCGTGGTCAAAAGCGCTATTTTGACCTACACCGGCTGTCAGTATTACGATAATACCTTTGCCGATGTTTACCAATTCGGCGTTTTGGACGGCTTCAAACCAGTGGAGATTACAGCCACATCGTCGCAGTTCGATTCGTTCCTGATTCTGACCGATGCCAAAGGGAACGTGCTTTCGACGGACGATAACTCAGCCGGCGGTTCGGACGCAAAACTCGCTATTCTGTTGGATCCGGGCGATTATTACTTGGTGGTGAAACCCGCGGCGGACCCGGGCGAATCGGGAGCATACCAATTGAGCATCCAGCAGCCACAGCAATAGGCGTTGAAATAATTTGTAACTTATTGATTATTATTTCGTCTATAATACCGAGTAGATTAAGTTATTTTAAGTTTTTTGTACAAGTTGGTCCCGTTCCGCCGAGCTTGTTTTTCGGCGTGGAAATGGCGGGCCGGCCGGCAGGCGCACTCCTCCGAGCGTCTGCCGGTTTTTTTATGTGTAGGCTACTGAAATCCGACTGGGCCGCGTAGCGTAGAACAGGGCTCGACCGGGTACGAAAGGCAGCAGTCGTTCAGCAACGCCGAAATCCAAAGCTGTTCGCAGCAATTGGGAAGAACGTTGTTGGCCCCCAATAATGGCGCACCACCGTTTCCGGTGTGCTTCGGGGAGTGTTGCGTGAGCAGCCGCGCGGCCCGCGAGTATTCCGGAAGAGATAGCTCCCAACATGCCGGAACCGGTAAACGGATCAACAAAAGCCGCGCTGTCGCCCGCCGCGTAGCAACTTTCCGCCTGGTTGGCAACGCCGAATACTAAAGGCCCTGTAGTCAGCCACTCCATAGTGCGCGTCAGAGGCTGAATCCGTTCGCAAAGGGGTTGACAGCTTTGAATGTACTCATCGATACGGAAGCCGTTGCGGCCCAGATCAGCTTCCGATGCTACGCCGCAAACGTTTGTCACGCCGCCTTCCACCGCATTCACTCCCACGTAAGAGCCCTGAAAGAAGAACAGGCTCATGACATCATCGCTCGGTCCTTGAAAATGGGCTTTGAAGCCAAAAAGTCGATTGCCCGCCGGGCCCCTCGATTGCCGGCCATATGCCAACACTGCTCCTGGGGCAGCAGTTGCCGCTTCGCGATGGAACGATGCCCCACGGGTGATCGCGCCCTGAAGCAAAACGTGGTCCATTGCATAGCGGCTCAATCCTCGCGCGGCTTCCGATAGCTTCCAGGATTTGGTGTGTTTCCCAATGGAGAGAAACACTCGGCGGAGCGTTGCGGGTCGGCAGGCTTCGCACTCGCGCCAGATTCCCAATTCGTCCAGCAAGGCCTGTGCCTCCGGCGACAGAAACTCGCCGCAAACTTTGTGCCGGGGGAATTTGGATTTTTCAAAGATTGAAACTTCCGCGCCTTCCCGGAGTGCCGAAAGTGCGGCGCTGCTTCCCGCCGGCCCGGCGCCAATCACGGTCACATGCATCACTATTCGATGCCGGAAGCTGTCCGTTGCGTGGCGGAATTTAAGCCTTTCTGCGCACGGGGATCGCCGGGAGTCTGTTCCAGCGCACCATGCCATGCGGCGATTGCGGCATCCGCTTTCCCGGCGGCAGAGGCGCGTTTGCCCAAAGCGTCCAGGACAGGGCGCGGGTAGGAAGGAGGCTCCGTGTAACGCAACGCTCGTTCATGAGCGCCAGCCTCGGCTAAGAGCTTAAGTCCTTTTTCCGTATGCTTTTGCGCGATGGCAATCTGCCCAGCCAACTCTTCCTGCGCCACCTTCAAGGGAGGCGGTATTGGCTTATCCACCTTGGCCGGAAATTCCTTCATTGCCAGTTCCATCAATTTGTATTCGCCGCGCGCTTTCCGGGCGTTGCCTTTATTGGCGTAAGCCACACCGAGCGCCCAATGTCGCCATGCCTGCTCGCGTGGCTTATCCAAAACGGGAAGCGTCTTGCCGTCCAGGATTTCATTCCATTTTTCGAACGTCACCAGGGTCCGCATCAGCCCGAACCAACCCATGCGGTAGGCCGTGTAAGAATCGTCCAGGTCCGCCGCCTGTCGTGGATTTTCGGGGAACGCCATCAAGCCGCGCGCCGCGCTGACGGCTTCGTCGTACCTACCGTCGAAACCGTAAGTGGTGATCAGAAATTCGATATTGTGCGCGTGATGGTAGTTGCCGTATAGAGCGTCCGCGTTCATGTAGCCGATCTCATTCACGGCGGCATCCTGGAAGCTTTTCTCGCCTTCTTTCCAGCGGCCGGTTTGGGCCCAGATATGGCCGGGCATATGCAACGCGTGGGGAATATTGGTGACAAGCTGCGGGTAGCGTTCGCAACTGGGCCAAGCCTCCGCCGCGAAGGTGGCGCCTTCCCAACCGTGAATGATGTAGTGGTGGACACCCGCATGATCTGGAAACTTCACCGCCAGTGCGCGCAGCAGGTTGACCGCTTCCATGGTGCCTTCACGTGGGGCCCGGTCAGGTAATGTGTAGCCGCGCATCAGGTGAAGCGCCAAGTAAGTTCCCGCTTCCACTTCATCGGGGTAAGCCGCAAGGATTGCACGCAGGCCGGCAATATAAGCCTCGTTTAAATCCTTGGCCTGCCCATCCTTAACCTGACGGCGCGCCGCGATGGAAGCAATATAGAGCTTTTCGACTTCCGTGGCTTTGCCGGAAATTTCACTCAGGCGAACCGCTTTCAGCGCGGCTTCCTGGGCGCGCAATTGGCCACCCTTTAGTTCGATTGGCTTCGTTTTTGCGCCCGGCTTGGCGGGGCCATCGCGCTCCAACTGATGCCGGGGCCGATAATCGCCGGCCGCCACCATGGAAACGCCCCACCACGGCATGGGCGCGTCCGGATCGAGAGCAGCTGCTTGCAGAAAGCTGCGCTCCGCCTCGTTTGCCCAGAACGAATGCATCTGCGCGACGCCCTGATCGAAGAACTTCTGCGCTTCTGGGCTAGTAGTGGTGATGGCGAAATAAATATCACCTTGGCCCTTCATCAGGTGCGCGGGCAAAGCGGGCGCGATGCTGCCTGGAGGCGGCGAACACATGTCCTTTTCTTTGCCCGATTCTTTGGCCGATTTACTTTCGGCGGCGAATAGCGCGACGCACGCGAAAACCATCAGGGAAGCCTTGCGTATCATTTGCCCTCCAACTCGGCTGAAATCAAATCACCCAACTGCGAAACAGCGTAACCTGGACCTTCCACAATTCCCGCCAACCGCCCTGTGCGCCCCACCACCGCCGTTGCCGTGGTGTGCGTCAGGGAACCCTCTTCCGCAAAATAGAACATTCCGAACGATCGCGCGACAGTCTTGATCGTCGCGGGAGTTCCCGTCAAAAAGTGCCAGCTTGCCGGATCCGCATTCCAGAGTTTAGCGTATCGGGCCAGTACATCGGGCGTATCGTGCAGCGGATCGATGGTGATGGAAAGCAGAATAACGCGGTCTCCGAAGCGGCGCTGGAGGCGGCGGAAGTTCGCTGAAAGGCGCGGGCACACATCCGGCAGGGGACAGCGGGTATAGATGAAATCGACCGCCAATACTTGACCACGCAGCGCTGAAAGCGTAACCGTGTCGCCTTGTTGATCCATGAGGGTGAAATCCGGAATTGCGGAGCCGACGGAAGGTGGAGGCGGCTGATCGCGCGGATACTCTGCGGCTGGCGCCACTTTTTGGATATTCGAGATGCTTGACGCACGTTTCGAAAGCGCCAGGCGGAAGCGAATGCGCGACCCTGGCTCCAGCGTGTCCAGCGGTTCGTCTTTCGCCGCGGAAAACTCCATCGACATCGCTGGCATGTATCCCTGAATGTCACGGTGCGAAACTAAGACGGAGCGCCGCTGAGGGTTCACGCGCAACACCATGCCATCCACCTGAAAGTGGCGCGCGCACCCGCTCAGCAAAAGCAAAAATGCGCTACAGCTTACGAAGCACCATCGCGCTGTTCTTGCTTCCGAACGCAATGCAATTGGCAAGCGCATACTCGAAATCCAGCTTTCGCGCAGTTTGCGGAATATAGTCAAGGTCGCACTCCGGGTCGGCATTTTCGAGATTCAACGTGGGCGGCGCAATGCCAGCGCGCATCGCAAGAAGGATGGCCGCAATACCGGCTGCGCCACAAGCCCCTTGTGGGTGGCCGATCATGCTCTTTAGCGAGGAACCCGGCACTTTGAACGCATGGCCGTTGAACGCCAGCTTCATAGCGCGAGTTTCGATTTTGTCGTTCAACCCCGTGGCGGTGCCGTGGTAGTTGATATAGCCGATAGCTTCCGGTTCAATGCCCGCCTCTTCAATCGCCATGCCGATGGTGCGGGCGGGCTCTTCGCCGCATTCTTCCAGACGAACCCGATGGTAGGCTTCGCAGGTAGAGCCATAGCCCACAATCTCGCCATAGATTTTCGCGCCTCGCGCCTTAGCTCGCTCCATTTCCTCCAGCACGAAAAACCAGGCGCCTTCCCCCAAAACGAACCCATCGCGATCCACCGAAAAAGGGCGCGACCCGCGTTCCGGTTCCGCATTCCAACTTGTGGTGAGAATACGCATCAGCATAAAGCCGCGCAGGATCAGCGGCGCGATGGGCGCATCCACGCCACCGGTGAGCATGGTATCCAGCATGCCCGCTTGTATATTCCGGTAAGCGTAGCCAATCGCGTCCGTGGATGAGGTGCAGCCGGTAGAAACGATGTGGCTCATGCCCCGGAACCCAAAACGCATGGAAATCTCGCTTGATAGCGTGCCGATGGTGCCGGTGGGGATGGTGTAGACGCTGCACTGCTTGATCAGCCCCGCGTAATAGAGCCGGTATTGTTCTTCGGAAAATTCCTGGCTACCTCCGCCGGAACCCACAATCACTCCCACGCGGCGAAGATCCTCGCGCGACATGCTCTTCCAATCGAGCCCCGCGTCTTCAAGCGATTCGGCCGCTGCCGCCGCGCCGAGCGGCACTACCCGCGAAACATGCGGACGGTCCTTCGGCTCCACCCAGATTGTCTCGTCAAATCCCTTCACTTCTCCGGCGATTTGAACGGCATGCCCAGAAGGATCGAAGCGTGTGATTCTGCTGACGCCGCTCTTGCCTTGTTTGGTTGCTTCCCAAAATTTCTCTCTCCCGATTCCATTCGGGCTGACCGCCCCGATTCCCGTGATCACGACGCGGCGTTTCATTTATGATTTTTGCGCTTTTTACTATCGTCAGTATAGGCTGAACTCATGACCGCCCCACCCGGAAGCGAGCAATGAGCCGAAATGCGCGATACGCGTTAGCCGGCCTGCAAGCGGGAATCTCCGGCTCCCTCGGCCTACTCCTTTGGATGTCGCTCGGGTCGCGATTCTTCGGAAAAAGTGTATGGTGGGCTTCCAACCTGATGAGCAGCGTGTTTTACGGCGAAGCGGCTCTGAATTACAGCTTCAGCCGATCGACTCTGACAGGCGCCGCGCTAGTCTTTTTCGTCTATGGGGGACTGGGGATTTGCTTCGGATTGCTCTGGCGCGAACGCCCCGGCGGCGCAAGATTGCTGACCGCCGCACTGCTCACTGGCGGTTTAGCGTACTACGTGCTGGTGAAGTGGGCCTGGCGCAACTTCAGTCCGTTGGGCGCGGTCTATGCTCCCGAGCGGCAAATCTTTATAGGCCATTTTTTCTTCAGCCTGCTTTTGGCGCGCTATCCGCACTTCCGCGACCGCCTGCTTCCCCCCGACCGATCAGGAAGCCAATAGATAAAGCGGTTGATCGGGCACAAGCATGCGGTGCGCAACGGCGGTCTGCAGCAGACAACTTTGATTGCCGGAACGCCCTTCGACGCTGGTACGCCCCTGGGCGCGCGTGATGCGGTAACTGGAACTGTTCAGGTGAATGGTAATGTCTTCCGGTTCGTCAGACTGCCGGGCGACTTCGAACATCTGCTGGGCATTCTTCAGAAAAGCGGTCATAAAGCCTCATCGACCGCTACCGACGCAAGTTTTAGAGAAAATTTACTTGGCTTTCGCCGCGCTGAGGATGTTGGCGAATAACCGGTACGCGCCGGGTACGCCCGCGGGCAACTGACGGAACCAGGAATAGGACGAAAAGATATACGCGCCGTTGCCGTACCGGGTGAACAGGGTCCCACCGGGCAGCCCTTTCTCATTCGGATCGTGAGTGGAGAGCACCGTCTCATAGCGGGGGTCCCATTCGGAGGCGAAGTAGAGGCCGCGCTCCTGCACCCAACCTTCGAAATCCTTGGCTGTAATGATGTTGGGAGCGCGCAGCAACGGCCCTTTAACGCTCATAAATTCCATGGGCGCTTCTTCGACGGTGACACGGTCGCGGCCGATCTTAAACGGATACGGGCCCAGGCGATCCAAACCCGCTTCCACGCGCGGGTTGAAACGCCGGTCTTCCACCACGTTGTACTGCACGACTAATGTTCCGCCGTTGCTCACGTAATCCAGCAGGCGGCCTTGATTCGCCAGCAGATCGGAGCGCAGATTGTAGGCGCGAACACCTGTCACGATGGCATCGAACCGCGAGAGGTTACCGCTCGACAGGTCATCGCGCGTGAGGAGCGAGACTTCGCAGCCCATCTGCCGTAAGGCTTCAGGCACCTCATCGCCCGCACCCATTACGTAACCCACGCGCTTCGAAAGCACTTCGAGCGGCGCTTTGCGAAACGAACCCACCGAGGGGACAATCAGGGTTTGCGGCTCAATATGCGAATACGCAATTACCTGGACGCCGGCGCGAACCTCAGTTTCACCGAGTTTCGCCGCCGCGCGGAAATGAGCGGGCACGGCGCCGGTTTCCGGACCGAATTCAAGAGGCGTCACCGTGAAGGTGAGTTCCTGCTGCTCGCCGGTGGATTTCAACTGGAAGGTTCGTGAGGCAGGTTCAGCACGCCAACCTGGGTCGGTCTCCAGGCGCACTTCACCCTGGGTGGCACCCACGTTCGATTTCACCTGAACCACCAGAGGCCGCGAATCACGGTTGGTGAAGACCAGCACCGGGTTGGGCAAATCGACCGCCACCGGAGGCACGATGGTGAGAGGCCGAACCAATTCTCCCTGCAACCGGTCCACGTACCGGTAATGCACGGGCCGGGAGAAATGCAGCTCTTGCCCACCGGCTTGGACCGTGAATTCGGCGACCATGGCGGGCACCGGATCGGGCCGCCCGATGAGCAGTTGATCGCTAATTTTGTAGCGGCTGCCATCCGGCTTTTGGGCGAGCCAGAAAGGCTCAGAATAAGCGGCATCGGCCGGAAGTGTGAGTTCAATTTTCTTGTTAACCGGTTGGTTGTCGGCAAGGGACGAAGCTACGTCAAGCGCCTTACCAGACACTGTCGCGCGAACGGGGCCAATGGGATATGGCGACCGCGTAATCGCATTCATGGTGGCGGTCACTTTGCCGCCCGGAGTGGCCGCGTAACGGTCGGCTTCAGCATCCAACCAAAGACCGGCGCAGAGAGCCACGGCCTCATCCAGATCGCGCAGCTTACGTGTCGCCCAAATATTTCCGGCTTCCGCCAAGGGTGCTATCAGGGGCCTGGCCTCAAGCAAAAGCGGAATGGATTTTTCGGGATGCGCCGGAATAAATTCGCGCGCGGCGCGCCCCAGCGAGTCGCCGATCTTCGCGCCACCGGGCACGCGGGCCCAGGTAATATCGATACCGTCCAGCAGATCTTTGTGCGCGGGGTCGCCGGCGATGGTCACCAGGGTATTCTTCGAGGAACCTCGCCGTTCGGGAGAACCCATAGCCTGGCTGCGATGCTCATCGCGACTGAGCCCGGCAATTTCGCCATAGGATTTTCCCAGCACCGGATTATATTCGCCCGTATCGAACTCAATCCGGTTCGGCATGGCGGCGGCTTCCTTCTCCATTTCGGGCGTGAAGTTGAAGGTGTTGAACATCAGGCGTTTCGCCGCCCAAGGCTGAACATATTTCAATTGTTCGGGGAAGCGGGTTTTGTCGGCAGCGGCGGAATACGCCTCTTTCCCCAGGATGGCGGACGCCTGATGCTGGCCGTGACCATCGCGAGGCGTCCCGGAAAAACGGAGCACCACGACATCGGGCTGGTACCGCCGGATCACCCAGACGATATCGGAAAGAATTTCGTCATGACCCCATTTGGCGATGGTCTCCTGCGGCGTTTTTGAGAAGCCGAAGTCAATGGCGCGCGTGAAGAACTGCTCGGCTCCGTCCACCCGCCTTGCGCCAAGCAGCTCCTGCGTGCGAATCACGCCGAGCAGATCGCCCTGCTCAGAGCCGATCAGATTCTGGCCACCCTCACCGCGCGTTGCGGAAAGATATGCAGTTTGCAACTTGCGACCGCGAGCCCAGTAGGCCAGCGCCGCCGTGTTCTCATCGTCCGGGTGAGCGGCAATCATCAGCACGCTGCCGAGCACCGTCAGGCGATCAAGCGCGAGCGAAATTTGCGGCGTGCCGGAGAGGTTGCGCTGCGCAACAGCGGTTTTGGAGTGAGCCGATAAGAGTAGCGTGAGAACGATTGCCGCGCTCGAAATGTTCTTACGCATGAGCTACGAGAGCCGAAGCACTTGCTTCAGGGTTCCGGTTTCCGCCTGGATTTTATCCTGCAGCATCAGCAACGCGTGAATCAATTGTTCGGGCCGCGGCGGACAACCGGGGACATACACGTCCACCGGCACCACCTGGTTCACGGGAATCAAAGCATAGTTATTGAAGACACCGGTGGAGGTGGCGCACGCCCCCATGGAGATGACCCATTTCGGTTCCGGCATCTGCTCATAGAGTGTCCGAATCACTGGCGCCATTTTGTTCGAGACGCGGCCGGCGATGATCATCAGGTCGCTCTGCCTTGGTGAGCCGCGAAACACCTCGGCGCCGAAGCGCGCGATGTCGAAGCGCGACGAACTCATCGACATCATCTCAATGGCACAGCAGGCCAAGCCGAATGACATGGGCCAGATGGAATTTTTGCGAGCCCAGTTGATGGCCTGATCAAGCCGCGTGGTCACAATGCCTTCAGCCGCGGCGGCGTGCTCTACAGCGGCGTTATCGATGCGAGCAAATAACTCCGCCGGCCCGCTGGCCAAAGGTGTTTTCATACCCCGATTCTCGCACAACCCGTTGCTAGACTTGAGTTACGCATCACGCCCGCGGACATGATATTTCACTCCTATGAAGACGCTCTAAACCACGCGGCGGAACAATGCTGCATCGAACCTGAATTTTGGGACATTTTTGGAAACCGTCATGTGGCTTCCAGTGAAACCAAGCGCGCGATTGTGGAAGCGTTGGGGATCGACGCGGATTCGCAAATGAAGATTGAATCCGCCATGCGCGCAGGAAGCGACGTTGGCGCGAGTGAGTTGATTGAGCGTTGCCGCGTGGCCAGCGTGAACCAACAACCCATTCGCTTTCCGGTGCATGGCGGGGGCGAGACGGTAGAGGCGCGCCTGAAGCGGGAAGACGGCGATACAACGCAATGGACCGCGCCGGTTGATTCTCATGGCGAAATTCAATTGCCTGAGGGTCTGCCCCTGGGCTATCACGAACTGACGGTCCGTTCCGGGGGGCGCACCTCCCTATGCCAGTTGATTGTGACGCCGGACCGCGCCTACCTTCCGCCGTTCCTCGAACAAGGCGGCCGCTCCGCCGGCTTCGCGATCACACTTTATGGCGTGAGGTCAGTGCGCAACTGGGGATGCGGCGATTTTCGCGACCTGCGGGAACTTTCGAAGTGGGCCGCGACTGAATTGGGCGTGAGCTTCATAGCGCTGAACCCGCTACACGCCATTCACAATCGGCAGCCTTATAACGCGAGCCCGTATCTTCCGAACAGCATTTTTTACCAGAATTTTATCTACCTGGATCTGGAAGCTTTTGATGATTTCGCGGGCGCGATCGACTTGTTTTACGCCGCCGAAACGCAGACTGAAATTCGTGAGTTGCGCGAGACCACTCATGTGGAGTACGAACGAGTTCACGCACTTAAGCTGCGTTTCCTGCGGCGGATGTTCACCTGGTTCCAAACTCATGGCGAGCGCGAAGGATTCAATCGCTTCCTTGACGCAGAAGGCGACCTGCTGCTGCGCTTCGCCACCTACAGCGCGCTCGATGAAAAGCTGCATAGCGAGAATGCCGATCTATGGGTTTGGCCGGACTGGCCTACGGGATACAGAGACCCGGAATCCGCGGAAACGAAGCTATTTCAGAAAGAACACGACGAAGACATTCTGTTCTACAGCTACATTCAGTGGCTGATCAGCCGCCAATTGACGGAAGCGCAACAATTCGCGATTGATGAAGCAGGCATGGCGATTGGGCTGTATCACGATCTTGCCCTGGCGACTGACCGCTGTGGCAGCGATTTATGGGCGCACCGCCCTTTCTATGTAAGCGGTTGCCGGGTGGGATCTCCGCCTGACGATTTCTCGCCCGCCGGCCAGGATTGGGCTTTCCCACCCCCCAATAAAAATCATCACAGGGCCACCGGCTATCGGCTGTTCGCCGAATCTATCCGTAAGACCTGCAGGCATGGTGGCGCGTTGCGAATCGATCATGTGATGCGCTTCTTCCGGCTGTTCTGGATACCGGGCAAGGCCACTGCGGCGGAAGGCGCGTATGTACGCGATTTCTCACGCGATCTGATTCGCATTCTGGCGCTGGAAAGCGTGAGGAACCGAGTACTGGTAGTGGGCGAAGATCTGGGAACCGTGGAACCGGAGACTCGCGAGACGCTGGCCCGCTTCGGGATTTTGAGTTACCGCCTGTTCTATTTTGAGCGGCGGGAAAACGGCGAGTACAAGAAGGCCTGCGAATATCCGCGACAGGCGCTGGTCTCCTCAACCACGCACGATTTACCCGCGCTTGCCGGCTTCTGGACATTCGTAGATATCGAAAGCCGCCGCCGTGCCGGAATGCTGGATGAAGCCGGGTACCAGGCGCAAAGGGCCGACCGCGTTCGTGAAAAGCAGAAAATGCTGAACGTGTTATGGGAATCGGCCTTGCTGCCCGCGTATGTGCCGCGCGATGCCGAGCAGATTCCCGAACTGACTGGTGAACTGCATAACGCTATCGCAGGGTTCCTGGCATCGACACCTTCCATGCTGTTGGTGATCAACCAGGAGGATCTGTGCAAGGAGAGCGCGCAGCAGAACCTGCCCGGCACCACGGCGCAATACCGCAATTGGAGTCTGAAGATGAAGTTCACGCTGGAACAGTTACAGCAGAGCGGGGAAGTGAGTGGTTACGTGGCCATGTTCCGCGACCGCTTAACAGAATCCGGCCGCGTTCAGAAACACCAAGCGGCTTCGCCCGGACCGACTGCGTTGCGAATGGCTTGAGCCAACTGTTGCGATGTAAACGGCTTCTGCAAAAAGCCAGCCAGGCGTTTGCCCGCGAAACGGCGCACCGCTTCCTGCTCGTTAAACCCGCTGGTCAGCACCACCGGCACATCCGACCTGACGCTCTGGATGCGGCGCAAGGCTTCCTCGCCCCCCATCACCGGCATGGTTAGATCCAGAAGCACAGCGGAGAAAATTTCAGGCGATTCTTTGAACCGCTCCACACCGCGCAACCCGTTCTCCGCCAGTTCCACTTCATAGCCGAAATGAGTAAGGGTCAGCTTCGCCGTGGTGCGGACCATATCCTCATCGTCTATCACCAGCACCGTGCCCCGGCCGTTCAATCCGGCGCTCGTCGAATTTACCACCTGAAGAGTGCTCTGATCTTTCGCAACGGGGAGGAATACTTTAAACGTGCTTCCCATGTTAAGGACGCTGTACACCTTGATGGTCCCGCCGTGCCCGCGCACAATGCCCAGCGCCGCGGCCAGACCCAAACCGCGACCGGTGAACTTGGTGGTGAAGAAGGGATCGAAGATCTGCCGCTTCGTTTCCTCGTTCATACAGCAGCCCGTGTCCTGCACTTCGACGAACACATAAACACCCGGTTGCATCTGATCGGAGGCGAACCCGGGCGTGATATCGCCTTCTTCCAACTGCTGCGTGCCTGTGGTGACTTGCACGGTTCCGGCTTCTTCGCCCATGGCTTCGCCATTGATGACCAGGTTCATCAGCAACTGCTGCAACTGGGCGGCATCAACTTCCACCAGCGGCAGATCTTTCTTTAAATTCATCTTCAATTGAACGGATTTCGGCACCGAAAGCTGCACCAGTTGCCGTGTTTCTTCCGCCAGGGCGGAAAGGCTCATCGGCTCCACAATGAAGCGGCCCTTACCGGAATAGGCCAGGAGTTGGCGCGTGAGATCTGCCGCGCGCTCGGCGGCTTTTACCACCTGTTGAAGCAGCGGGCGAACCGAACTGAACGGACCCACGGAATCGAGCGCCAGGCTGGCATTTCCAAGAATTCCGGTGAGCAGATTATTGAAGTCATGGGCCACGCCACCGGCAAGCACGCCCAGGCTCTCCAGCTTTTGCGCTTGCAGTAGCTTGCCTTGGAATGCTGTGGCTTCCGCCTGCAACATCTTCTGATCGGTAATATCGGTTTGAATGAAAGACAGGAACTTTTTTTCTCCGATTTGTGGCAGTTCACGCGCAACAAGGAATAAAAGGTGGAGCCATCCTTCCTCACGGAACGGACTTCCTTTTCCCAGAAGCCGTCCCTGTCAGCGTTTTCTCCGATCTCGGCCAAGCTTGCTTCACGTTCCTGCTCGGAGCCGGCTTAAAGGTTGACCGCTGGAACGCCGATCAACTCTTCGGCGTTATATCCGTGCAGCCCGGCCATGGCCAAGTTGACCGATTCGATCTTTACACTGGTGTGCGAGACGGTGGCAAAGCCCTGCCGCATGGTGGCGATAATGTGCTTCAAATCCAACAGCGCGGCGTTCGCCCGTCGTTCTTCAGTTACGTCCCGCAGCACGTAAAGTTGCCCTATCCCCACCAGTGGTTTAGTGAAGCGCTCAATCACAGAGCCGTCCCTGCGCTCCAGCACCTGACGATCTTCCCGCGCATGCCCTTCCCATTCCAGCGCGAGGGTGGCACCAAGCATTGTGAGTGCGGCGGAATTATATGCGAGTGCTTTACCATCTTGGTTCGTGAGTAAAATTCCCTCCGAAACAGAATCCAGCACCGGCTGGTTCCACATCATGCACATGCCGTGTGGGGCAAAGATGGTGTGCGATATTTCAAAATTGTCACACGCACAAGTACCGCGCTGCTTGGTTAAGTAAGAAGGGAGTTAGGCTTTCTTTCCGACTGCTTTTGTATCGGCTACCTTGCCCATCTTGTCCATCTCGTTGAAATAGATCTTACGATCTTGTTCCATGGCCATGTTCGAAAGGATGACAGCGGTGGAATCCGCCAGACCCACTTCCACGTCGGCTGCGGGTTTGGCGCCAGACTTGACGCATTCGAAGAACTTATCGAACTGGATATCCACCGGGTTACGGCCTTCCTCGGGAACTAGCACACCTTTGCTGTAAAGATAGCGGCGGGCATACTTCATTTCACTCGTCAGGAAGCTGTCGTTCGGATGGTTAGCATCTTTTTCCAAAAGAATCGGAACGCCCTTTTGAGACCCGGCGGCAACCATCGTCGCCCCGGCGACATGAGCCTCTTTCACCGCTCCCGCTTTGGTGACGGTGGGTGGTGGAGTCGGTTCGCGGAACCATGTCGCCAACGCCGGATTGTTATCGTCGCCGACTGTGATTTCAACGGAGCCGGCAGTGCCCATGATAAGTTCGCCGAATTCGGTACGGGTGGAGTTGAAATAAGGCAGGTGCGAATTTGTCGAGATGTAACTGCAGGTTAGTTTCTTTGAGCCTTTGCCATCCGCACGAGCCGGATACTTATAGATCATCTGGATGTTGTCCATGATGTCCCGGCCATCGAATATGAAACTTTGATCTCCCACGCCCATGACGGATTCCGGCGCGGAGCCGAACATCCAATCCGCGACGTCCAGTTGATGGGAGGCAAGCTCACCAGCCATACCGGCGGAATAATCTTTATACAGGCGCCAGTTCTTTAACTTCTGCTCGGCCGGATCTTTATAGGGGCTCATCTTCCAGCCCGGGTTGCGGTGCCACTGCGCCTGCATGTGCGTGACTTCGCCCAGAACACCTTTATCGATCATGTCCTTGACTGCCTGATAAAAGCGGCTGTACCGCCGTTGCAGGCCGACTTGCAGGATCTGTTTCGAATGGTCCTTCGCCAAGGCTCGGAGGGCGTGAACTTCTTCGGCTTTGAACACCATGCTCTTTTCACAGAAGGTGTGCTTGCCGGCCATGAGCGAATCCCGCGTCATGGGGAAATGAAGAAATAGCGGGGTTGCAATGAGAACCGCGTCCACATCCTTGCGGTCCAGCAATTCACGATAATCTTTGAACTTGGCCGGATTCGTTCCGATGGTCTCGGCGGCCCGGTCGAGATGGCTTTGATCGACATCACAGAGTGCCGTGCAGCGCCCGGTATCGATATTTTTGAGATGTTTGGTGTGGTACCACCCGCGGCTGCCCAGGCCAATGATGCCGTATTGAACGGTATCGTTCGCGGCTTTCACCTTCTGTATCCACGGCGCGCCTTCCACCAGCTTGCTGGTTCCCGCGGCTGCGGCCGCACCTGCACCCGCTAGTTTCAGTGCGTCGCGACGGGTAAGATCTGGTTGTTGTTCGGGCATGAGGAAATCCTGTCTCCTGGGGGAATCTAAACGAGTAGTCTATTCCTTTTGATGCAGACCACGCAAACTGGGATGTTCAATGTGCTTTTCGATGTGCTGTGTGATTTGCAGCCTGATTCAAAGCCTCAGGCCGCGTGGCGCCCGCGTCGTCGCAAGGTTAGAAACGTGACAAGAATCGCTGTGCCCAGCAGGCCTTCAAACCATGTACTTGGCTCTGGAACTTGAACGTGAGAGGCATCGTGGCGATCTGCATCGGCGCGGCCGGTATCCACTCGGGGAGCGATGGAGATGGCCGGCACAAAATCGCCAATCCCCAGATGAGAGGTATTCTCAAGCGGCAACAGAGCCGGAGGCACAGGGTTCGGCGGCAATGCCGGTGGTACACGAAAGCTAGGGGCGGGCCCCACTAAAAAAGTGTCCATGTTGGAACCGGCCGGTGGCAGCGCTGGCACATACCACGTCGCCTGAGTATTTTGAGGCGGAGGAAGCGCGGGCTGGACCGCGCCGGTGGTGCCGACCGGGGTGCCTGCCGTGCTAGTTGGTGCCACAAATAGCCCGGGAACTGGCACTTTGGTTTGATCGATTCCTATCGTCTGTACCGGGCTGCTGACAGGCTGCGAGTTGCCGGGTGCCGATTGGGACGGGGTTCCTGTGCTGCCTGTGCTCCCGCCAGGCGAGGCCGCTCCCGACGACTGTCCGCCCCCACCGAATCCTCCCCTGGCACCCGAGCCAACTCCCGCATTTTCACCGGAAACCAGCGCGGGCCCGAAGGTGGCGAGGTACTTGTCGGGACTAACAGCGGCAACGCGAACGGGAGGGGCAGGCGTTTCGGATGGGCGGCTCCATTCAGGGTGACTGTCTGCATCGTTCCCTGCTGATACGGCAGTGTCGAGGGTCTTTTCGTCCGGCTCAGGCGTTCGGGAATTTCCCTGGGGGGTGTCTGCGATTCTGTTCCCGCAGCGAGTTCGTGCTTGATGGATGCCGTCACTCAGGATCGTCTCACCCGCTTTTAATAGGATGCGATTACGTGTCCAGTAAACCCGATCCGCCACGCGATAAGAAACGAATACCAGACGGGGCTTTGCGACGATCTCGAGCCGTGCGCGCTCTACGGAAAAATCCTGGTAGTGGTCCGCGGCAACTTGATCGCGCACCACCACCCGGTGCAACTCGGCGTTCGAAAGCACTCCTCCCGGGATGACGGAATACGGATACACCGCGCGCTTCAGAAGGGGCGGGTGGATACCGGCTCTCACTGCTTAACCGGGCAGGGTTTGCGGGCCGCGTTTTTGCTCCCCATGTAAACGCAAGGGCTGCGACCACTAGAGCCAAACAAAAACTGGCGAACTTGTATTTACGCGCCAAAGCGCCGAATGGACCCATGCTACGGGAGTGTTCGGCGGAGTTGGCGAAAGTCTTTAGGGCACTAACCGCGGCAACGTTACTTCTTCCTCAGAATCAAGCGGTCTTTCACTTCCGGCTTATCAAACTTCATGGGAAAGCTGGTCCCTTTGTAGTAGGCGTTCCACTCGTCTTTATAGTGGCGCGAGAGCACATGGCCAGATTGCCCTATGGGGATGTTGAGCAGCGAATTGTCCCAATTTCCCAAATCGGCATTGAAGCGCTCCGAAGGACCCAGCCGGGGCGTAGTCTGTTTCACGGTCGTGGAATCGCCCGACATCGCGACCGGCCCCACGTCGAAGTACTGAGCC
>Ga0123338_10000581_pt1 | contig 37061 bp, 29 predicted proteins | sample grotaG_FD_89793 | JGI IMG/M metagenome (GOLD analysis project Ga0123338, IMG submission 89793) | Glacier valley bacterial and archeal communities from Borup Fiord, Nunavut, Canada, to study Microbial Dark Matter (Phase II) -... | ecosystem: Environmental > Aquatic > Freshwater > Ice > Glacier ...
AAATGACGCCATCGTGGCGGCATCGTCGACGACCGAGGAGCACGACGGGGATACACCCATACGCCCTCCCCAATATGCTGCTTACCTGGTAGCGTGCCTTGTCGACGCTGCAAGTGTGGCCTTGACCGATGGCTTCGTAATAGAGGTCATCGCATCGGATGTTTTCTCAATTGCGCTAGCGAGAACGGATCACGAACGACGGCTATCATCATGCAGGGATAATCAGCCGCCCGAGCCTGAGCGACTGTCCGCCAATCGGCACCGCTGCCACGCGACCCCTCAAGAAGTCTCCCGAGCAATGATTTCCCAGCCGACTGGTAAGGTGCGCGCCAGCAACTCGTCGCGAGCGGGCTCACAAACTTCGCGGTTTTTCTCCCATTTCTGGGGGTCCTAATCGGTGCCGATTGGGACCCTGCCAAGGAATGACTGTCGTAAATAACTTCAGTATCTTGCGCCACCCAAGAGCGGTGGTTCCGGTTCTACGCTTATCCCCAGCTTACCACGAGGCAACTATGAGTCGGATGGCTTGCGCAGCCTTGCGCAACAGAATCATGACCGCTAATGCCGCCGCCGCGCTCATTGCCTCGGGCAGCACGGTTGGCCTCAGCGGTTTTACCGGCTCGGGATATCCAAAGGCCGTGCCTATGGCTCTGGCGGCGCGGATCGAGGCGGAACATGCCGCCGGCAATCCGTTCCGCATCCGCGTGTGGACCGGTGCCTCAACAGGCCCCGAGCTTGATGGCGCGCTTGCCAAGGCCGATGGCATAGAATTCCGCCTGCCCTACAATTCGGACCCTACCGCGCGCGAGAAGATCAACCGCGGCGAAATGGAGTATTTCGATATGCACCTGAGCCAGGTCGCGCCAATGGCATGGCAGGGCTTCCTGGGGCCGCTCGATACCGCAGTGGTCGAGGTAGCCGGCATCCGCGCCAACGGGTCACTCATCCCCTCCTCCTCGGTCGGCAACAATAAGACCTGGCTCGATCGTGCCGACCAGATCATCCTCGAGGTCAACAGTTGGCAGAACGCGGCGTTAGAGGGGATGCACGATATCTATTACGGCACCGCGCTGCCGCCACACCGGGTGCCGATTCCGCTGATCCGTCCCGATGATCGCATCGGTGAGGCTTATTTTCGCGTCGATCCAGCCAAGATCGTTGCTATCGTCGAGACCGAGGCACCCGACCGCAACCTGCCCTTTGCCGCACCGGATGCCGCCGCGCATGCCATCGCCGGGCACCTGATCGAGTTCTTTCGACACGAAGTTGCCCGTGGTCGCTTGCCCGCATCGCTACTGCCCCTACAATCGGGGGTCGGCAACATCGCCAACGCCGTGTTGACCGGACTCGTGTGGGGGCCGTTCGACGATATGACGTCGTATACCGAAGTCATTCAGGACGGGATGCTGGACCTGCTCGATTCCGGCAAGCTGCGCATAGCGTCGGCCACCGCGTTCTCGCTCAGCCCCGCTGCCGCCACGCGACTCAACACAAATATGGCAACGTATCGCGACAAGATGATCCTGCGCCCACAGGAGATCAGCAACCATCCCGAATTGATCCGGCGTTTGGGCTGCCTCGCGATGAACGGCCTGATTGAGGCGGACATCTACGGCAACGTCAATTCCACCCACATCATGGGATCACGCATCCAGAATGGCATCGGCGGTTCAGGCGACTTCGCCCGCAACGCCTATGTTTCGATCTTTATGACGCCGTCAACGGCAAAGGGCGGCAACATTTCAGCGATCGTGCCGCAGGCGAGCCATGTCGATCATATCAGCCAGGATGTGCAGGTGCTAGTGACCGAGCAGGGCCTGGCCGACCTGCGCGGCCTCAGCCCCAAGCAACGCGCCCAAATAATCATCGAAAATTGCGCGCATCCTGATTTCCGCCCGGCGCTCGCCGACTATTACCGCCGCGCGCGCGAAGGATCATATGGCCAGCAATCGCCGTCCTTGCCGGGGGAAGCGCTATCCTGGCATCAGCGCTTTCTCGACACAGGCACGATGCGGTTCTGACCAATTGACGGCTCTTCCGCGCGGCGTAGAAGATCTCGTCACAGCGCGGAACTTATATCAACAGAGCTGGAAAATGCGTTCAGCAAGCAGCTGCCATCTCGCAGTGCTCGCCCGTAAGGGATGAAGCCTAACGGCCTCAATGCAAATTTGAACGAGGGGCCGTCTGATTGCGGAAAGACAAAGCCGCACAGCCTGAGGGTTATCCGACACCCTCCCAGAAGTGCGTGTTCTCGTTCCGCCCCTAGTATCGATGCGATGTGTCGGGCAGACGTCGGGAATCAAGTCAGGCCGTCCGAAAACTCGTGATCTGGCTGGTCGGAACGGAAGTTGGAGACGGCAACGTCCATCGCGAATTAGAAAAGCGGCTGCCCGCGCGGTAACGTCAATTTTGCAGTCAACGCCGACCTGTTATGGTTGAGGCTATTGCGCTTGGCGGACAAATGTCCCGGTCAGGCTGGTACCGCTTTTATTAACGCGGGGACGCCGACAATAGTTATGGCGCGCCGGAGATTATAAGCGAACGCCGTCAGGCTGAACTCGCCGCGAACCTTGGCGAGGCCCTTCATCAGGAACGCGCCTTGGTTCATCCATTGCTTGATCGAGCCGAATGGATTCTCCACCGTTTCACGGCGCGTGTCGAGAATACCAGGGCGGGCGGCAAGTCGCTCCGCCATTTTGTCGAGCACCGCTTCACCCTCCCAGCGTTCGATCCGGCGCGCGTTACCAGAAGTGCATTGAGGCTTTAGCGGGCAGCCACGGCAAGCCGGTCTGTTACTGTAGTAGATCGAGCGATGCCCGTTTTTCTCCGAACGTTGCAGCGGATCAAGGCGATGTCCGCTCGGACAGCGGTAAAAATCATCCGCTGCATCATAGGTAAACTCGTCCTTGGCGAAGCGCCCTGCAAAAACCGCCGCGCCACGCTGTGGTCGTGCCACGTAGGGAATGACACCTACCTCATCGCAGGCCGCGATGTCCTCGCCCTTGTAATAGCCTTTGTTGGCGACGGCATCGATGCGCTCGACGCCGAGCAGTTCCCGTGCAGCCCCCGCCGTCTGTGCCAACAGGCCCAGATCGCTACCGGCGTTGGTAACATGCTGCTCGACGATCAGCTTGTGCTTTGCATCGACCGCGACCTGCGCGTTGTAGCCAACGCCGACCTTGGGATGGGTCGCCATGCCGCGAGCATCGGGATCGGTTAGCGAGATCTGGCTTTCACCGCTTGCAACGAGGTCCGCCAGCATCGTCGTATGCATCTGACGACGCTCTCGCATTCGCGCGATCTTCGCCCTCAGCGTGGCTGCGCGCTGCGCGGCACCATCGGCCTCAACCTCGGAGCGGTCGGCGCGATCGAGATGGGTCAAATACTCTTCGATCCGCTCGTCGGCCAGCTTGATCCAGTCGGCCAGCTTCTGCCGAGTGAAATTGCGCCGACGGCTGTTCACCGCCTTCAAACGTGTGCCGTCCACCGCCAGCAGCTCGCGCCCGAACAGATCGAGCCGTCGACACAACAGCACGAAAGCGCGAAACACGGCTTTGAAAGCAACCCGGTTGTCGCAGCGAAAGTCGGCGATGGTTCGGAAGTCTGGTCGCAGACCGCGCAACAGCCAAATAACCTCGAGGTTGCGACCGGTTTCTGCCGCCAGCATTCGGCTAGATCGCAACCGGTTGAGGTAGCCATAGAGATAGAGCTTCAGCAGATCACCCGGCGCGTAGCCGGGTCTTCCCGTCGCTTTCGGCATCGCTCGCGCGAAGCCAGCCGCAGCGAGGTCAAGGTCGTCCACGAACGCCTCGATGAACCGCACCGGGTTCTCAGCCCCTACGTAATCCTCGACCGATGCTGGTATCAGCAGCATCTGCTCGCGAGCGTGACCCTGGATATATGCCATGCCGAGATCATAGCTCCTCCATCAGCGGCATGGAATCCGGTTCGTGTTTTCGGACGGTCTGAAGTGTTTTTCGTCAGGGCACGCCGCATACGTGTTCATCTAATTCTCACGGCTGTTCCTCTGGCCGCCCTTCGGCGACAGGCTGAAAGGCGCCGAGCTAGCCCACGCGGAGCGAAGACGCGGCGAGATCGCGTCAAAGCTCGCGGAGGTCGACCTGGACGGCCTGGCGGACGGGTCGAACCCGGATGGTCGCGACTTGCGACCGTCTCCTCGCGTTGGCCGACCCCGATGCCGGGCCAGCATCGAACGCGCGGGCGCGGACGGCATCGGCGGGATCGAGGGGCAACCGGAGCCCGGCTGAGGTCCGCGCGCATTCGCGGATGCTAAAATGCAGCACGTCGACTGGCTAGGCTGGTCCGTCCAAAATCAGCCCTGCAGTTCCTCTGCCGTTTTGCCTTTCCTACTAGTGAGATTGCAGCCGAAGTGCAGGGCTATGCCATCTGCTAGACGTGCTGAAGGCCTGTTGCCCCGCGCGGCATGAAAATCGGTATGACAGACCCCGCACGCCTCGGTTTTCACGAGGATCTGACCGGGGCCGGGCACGGGGATGTCGCGCTCGCGCAATGCCAGCGGACGACCGAATGCCTCGACGACGACGGCGTGCATTGTTGTTGCCATGGCTCGGCTTCCCGATCAGGCGAACAGGGCGTGTTCGCCGCTGGCAGCGCAGGCCGACGGTATCGCGAATTGGTCGTGATCGCTGTGCCCAGGTGCATGACCAGAGAGTACCGCACCGTGCGGACCCGACAGAGTGGCGTAGCCCCATGGCGCAAATGCAAGCTGCCAGAACATCTTCTACCAGGCGAACTGCGCCACGATCAACGTCTGAAGGGGCCCCGTGTCGGCGAGAGGTGCAGGGACTCGATGAGTTTTGATGGTCACTTGCGCCTCGCTGCGTAGCCACGCGAACGCTAGGTTCGGCGCTTGGCAAGCGATATTGTGGAATCTACGTGCTCGATGCGAGTTTCGTTCGTCGCGTCGCTGCTTATCGACTACAGGAGCAACGGGGCTGGCGGCGGGGGCCGAAGGGACCCTCACTCCGTGGTTGCCGCCGGACAAATCGATCGACCCCGTGGCCGACGGTCGAACGCCGCGAGCCCCGCCAATCGCGTTGATTCGACCCGCGCCGACGAACGCGGTCTGCTGATCGACGGCGCCGCCAACTACGCAATCTACCTGCTCGACCCTGAAGGGCGGGTAACGATCTGGAATCAGGGCGCCGAACGCATCAAGGGCTGGCGCGAAAGCGAGATCATCGGCCCGTTGGGGTAAATCACTGGGGGCGAGCGATGCGAGCTGTTACCAGTTTAGGAAAACTATCGTCGGTGGAGCAAGCGACACCATGAGATGACCGACATTCGCAAATCAGCTGACCTGCAGGCGGTCTTGCGCAGGCTCGGGCTCGAGCGGTCCTCGCCCTGGTCGAGCGCCGAGCCGGTCCGAGAGGAGCTGTTCGGAGTCGAGCGGCTCGAGGATCACGCGCGCAGCCTCGCGCACGCGCAGGCGACCGCCAGCGGACCGACGCGCGGCCTATCGCTGACCGCGCGGCTATCCGACAACGAAGCCATCCTTCGCAAGGCATTCCGAACGACGATCCACGCGGTCAAGGCGGACATCGCGATCACCCCGGCCGCCGAATGGCTGATCGACAACTTCCATCTCGTTGAGCGCCAGATACGCGAGATCCGCGCCGACCTGCCGCCCGGCTATTACCGCCAGCTGCCCAAGCTCGTCGGCGGGCCGTTCGCGGGCTACCCGCGCGTCTTCGGCGTCGCCTGGGCCTATGTCGCGCACACTGACAGCCGCTTCGATCCCGACCTCCTCTGCCGCTATGTGTGCGCGTATCAGGAGGTCCAGCCGCTTACCATCGGCGAACTCTGGGCGGTGGCGATCACCCTGCGCGTCGTGCTGATCGAAAACCTGCGCCGCTTTGCGGTCCTCATCGAACAGAGCCAATCCGATCGCAGCGAAGCCGATAGGCTCGCCGATCGCCTGCTCGGTCTCGACGCCGACGGCGTTCGCGAACCGGCGGCGAAGGTGCTGGCCAACCGCCTGCGCGACCCCGTGCCCGACGATTTCTCAGTGCAGTTCGTTCATCGCCTGCAGGATCAGAATCCGGGCGTCGCACCGGCTCTGACATGGCTCGACGAACGGCTGGCCGAGGCGGGCACGTCGACGCACGCCGCAACTAGCCGCGTTCATGACCGGCAGGTCAGCGCGACCGTCACGGTTCGTAACATTATCTCGAGTATGCGGCTGATCTCGGAGATCGACTGGCTCGAGTTTTTCGAGCGCATGAGCCCTGTCCACGACCTGCTGAGCACGGGCGCGCTGTACCTCGCGATGGATTTCCCGACGCGCAACCTATATCGGACGGCGATCGAGGATCTGGCGCGCAGTTCGCCGTTGTCGGAGGTCGAGATCGCGGCGGCGGCTCTGCGCGCCGCGAGCCTCGCCAGGGTCGCCGACGGCGCGACCGATCGGCGGCGCGCCGACCCGGGCTATTACCTGCTCGCCGCCGGCCGCCGGACCCTCGAGGCGACGATCGGTTACCGGACACCCGTGCGCCACTGGGCGCAGCGTCTCAGCCGGGCGGTCGGTATCCAGGGCTATGGTGCGGTCATACTGGTCGTCGCAGCGGCGATCCTGCTGGTCCCGTTGCTGGCGCTTTCAGGGGCAACCGGCAGTGCATGGCTGTTCCTGCCGGTCGCGCTCGGCGCGATCCCGGCGCTCGATGCCGCCGTCGGACTGGTCAACGCCGCGGTGATGCGGAGCGTCGGCGCGACCTTCATGCCGGCGCTCGAATTGCGCGACGGCGTTCCCGCCGAACTGCGCACGCTGGTCGGTGTCCCGGTGCTGATGACCTCCCTCGCCGGGGTCGCCGAGCAGATCGAGGGGCTGGAGATTCATCACCTCGCCAGTCTCGAAGGCGACGTGCATTTCGCGCTGCTTTCCGACTGGGCCGATGCCCCGACCGAAACCGTCGCGGGCGACGATGCGCTGCTGACGGCGGCAACGGCGGGTATCGCTGAACTCAACAGCCGCTATCCCGCGCTACCGGGTGGCGACCGTTTCGTGCTCCTGCATCGCCGCCGCGTCTGGAACGCCAGCCAGCAAAGCTGGATCGGCTGGGAGCGCAAGCGCGGCAAGCTGCACGAGCTCAACCAGCTGCTGCGAGGCGCGACAGGCACCAATTTCATCACGGCGGATGGCAGTGCCGCCACAGCGCCGCGCGACGTGCGCTTCGTCATCACCCTCGATGCTGACACCAAGTTGCCGCGCGATACGGTGCGCCGCCTGATCGGCAAGCTCGCGCATCCGCTCAACCGGCCGCGCTTCGATGCCAAGTTCGGCCGCGTCGTCGAGGGCCACGGCGTCCTGCAGCCGCGCATCACGCCGTCGCTGCCGACGGGCCACGAGGGCTCGCTGTTCCAACGCATCTATTCGAGCCATAGCGGCATCGATCCGTACGCAGCGGCGGTGTCCGACGTCTATCAGGACCTGTTCGGCGAAGGCTCTTACGCCGGCAAGGGGATCTACGACGTCGATGCGTTCGAAGCCGCGCTGGCCGGGCGGGTTCAGGATTCGACGCTGCTCAGCCACGACCTGTTCGAAGGCGTCTTCGCCCGCGCCGGCCTCGCCTCCGACGTCGAAGTCGTCGAGGAGTTCCCCGACCGTTACGATGTCGCGTCGCGCCGCCATCACCGCTGGGCACGCGGCGACTGGCAGCTGCTGCAGTGGATCGTCTGGCCCGGACGCGGGCCCAATGGCGCGGTACCGATGACCGGCCGCTTCAAGATGATCGACAATCTGCGCCGCAGCCTGACCGCGCCGATGTGCGTCCTTGCACTTTTCACCGGCTGGGCCATCCTGCCCTTGCCCGCGGCAGCGCTGTGGACTGGCTTCCTGCTGCTCGTCATGGCGGCACCCGCGCTGATCCCGTTCTTCGACGGCCTGTTGCGCTGGCCGACGGGCGGCGACGTGCGGGCGCGGATCCAGGCGCTCGGCGACGAACTGCAGCTGGCGTCGGCGCGCTGGGCGCTGACGATCGTCTTTCTGGCCGATCAGGCATGGGTGATGAGCGACGCGATCGCGCGGACGTTGGTGAGGCTGCTGATCACCCGCCGTCACCTGCTGCAATGGACACCGGCGGCGCAACTGGCGAAAGACCTGACCCTTGGCTTTGCAGCATTCTATCGCGGCATGGCGGGCGCGTTGCTGATCGGCGCACTCGGTGTCGGGGTCGCCTGGTACTGGGGCAGCGGCACGTGGCCGCTGGCGCTTGCCTTCGGACTGCTGTGGTCGACGTCGCCCGCGATCGCACGCCGGATCAGCACATCGCCGCCGCGACCGGACCGGCTGACCGTCATTCCCGACGATGCCCGCACCATTCGACAGATCGCACGGCAGACCTGGCGCTTCTTCGAGTTCGTCGTGACGCCGGCCGACAACATGCTGCCCCCCGACAATTTTCAGGAGGTACCGGCTCCGGCGATCGCGCATCGCACCTCGCCGACCAACATCGGCGTCTATCTGCTGTCGGTCGTCGCAGCGCGCGATTTCGGCTGGCTCGGCACCGTCGAAGCGGTCGAACGGCTCGAGGCGACCTTTGCCACGCTCGATCGCATGCCGCGGTTTCGCGGCCACTTCTACAATTGGTACGACACCCGTGACTGCCGCGTGCTCGACCCGCAATATGTGTCATCGGTCGATAGCGGCAATCTGGCCGGACACCTGATAACCCTTGCCGTCGCCTGCCGCGAGTGGCGCGACGCCGCTCCGGGCACGGCAGCGCGACTGGCGGGCGTGGGCGATGCGCTCGACCTCGCTCGCGCCCAATGCGTTCGATGCGGCAAGGGCGACACGGCGGCGCACTTCCACCTCGAGACGGCGATCGACAAGCTTTCGACGCTCTTACGCACGACGAATGGTCGCGCGACGACCGATTGGGCGGGGGTCAAGGCGCTCGCGAAATCCGCCGAAGACGCCCTGTCCGAAACGTCCGACGACGCCGATGCCGACCTGCGCTTCTGGATCGGTGCTGCGGGCGCGACGGTCGACAGCCACATCGGCGATCTCGGAGCCGATGCGAACGTAGTGGCGGCCCGCCTTGCGAGGCTCGAGGCGATGGCGCGAAAGATCGCGCTGGAGATGGATTTTGCCTTCCTGCTCGATACCGACCGCAAGCTGTTGTCGATCGGCTTTTCGGTCGCCGACGGGACACTCGACGCCAATTGCTACGATCTGCTTGCGTCGGAGGCTCGGCTGGCCAGCTATTTCGCGATCGCCAAGGGCGACGTGCCGGCCCGCCACTGGTTCCGCCTCGGCCATGCCGTGACCCCGGTCAGAGGCGGGCCGGTGCTAATCTCGTGGTCGGGATCGATGTTCGAGTATCTGATGCCCGCGCTGATAATGCGCCCGCCCGCCGGCAGCCTGCTCGAGCGCACCGAATGCCGCATCGTCTCGCGGCAGATCGACTATGGTCTTCAGCTCGGGACGCCGTGGGGCATCTCCGAGTCCGCCTACAACGCCCGCGATCTGGAACTGACCTACCAGTATTCGAACTTCGGCGTGCCCGGCCTCGGGCTCAAGCGCGGGCTGGGCGACGATATGGTGGTCGCACCCTATGCGACGGCCCTCGCCGCTATGGTTCAGCCGCACGCCGCGCTGCGCAATTTCGAGGCGCTCGAAGCATCCGGCGGCCGCGGCCGCTACGGCTTCTACGAAGCCCTCGACTATACGCCCGCCAGGCTGCTGAAGGGCAGCCACGTCGCCATCGTGCGCAATTTCATGGCGCATCACCAGGGAATGACGATCCTGGCGCTCGCAAATACGGTCCTGGGCGGCATCATGCGCGACCGCTTCCACGCCGAGCCGATGATCAGGGCGGCCGAGCTTTTGCTGCAGGAACGCATGCCGCGTCAGATCGCGGAAACCTTCCCGAGCGTCGCTGAGGAGGGGCGTCTGGCGGGGCAGGTCAAGGGAATCGAACCGCCGGCCGGCCGACATTTTGCCGACGCCGATACGCCCGTACCCGCAACGCACCTGCTCTCGAACGGCCGCTATACGGTGATGCTGACGGCGGCGGGTTCGGGGTTCAGCCGCTGGCGCGACCTCGCCGTGACGCGCTGGCGCGAGGATGCGACCTGCGACGACTGGGGCGCGTACGTCTTCTTGCGCGATTGCGGCGACGGCAGCGTCTGGTCGGCGGGATTTCAGCCGACGGGCCTCGAACCTGATACCTACGGCGTCACCTTCAACGAGGACCGCGCCGAGTTCGTGCGCCGCGACGGCAATCTGACTACGACAATGGCCGTGCTGGTCTCCGCCGAGGACGATTCGGAGGCGCGCCGGATCAGCGTCGCCAACGCCGGCACAGAGGCGCGCATCATCGAAATCACGTCGTATGCGGAACTCGCGCTGGCACCGCAGGCGGCCGATCTCGCGCATCCGGTGTTCTCCAAGCTGTTCGTCGAAACGCAGCACCTCGACAGCGGCGCACTGCTTGCGCACCGCCGCCGCCGCGATCCAGCCGAAGCCGATATCTGGGCAGCGCACCTCGTCGTCATCGATGGCAACGCCATCGGCAGTGCCGAGTTCGAAACCGACCGTGCGCAGTTCCTCGGGCGGGGCGGGAGTGCGCGGCGACCGCGCGCGATCATCGACGGGCGCTCGCTGTCGGGGTCGACCGGTACCGTTCTCGATCCGGTCTTTGCGCTGCGCACGCGCGTGCTGATCGCACCCGGCGCGACGGCCCACGTCACCTTCTGGACAATGATCGCGGCGAGCCGCCAGGCCGTACTCGACCTGATCGACAAGCATCGCGCGGTGACCGACTTCCAGCGTGCCGCGACACTCGCCTGGACGCAGGCTCAGGTGCAGCTGCATCATCTGCGGCTGAGCGCGGGCGATGCGAACCAGTTCCAGCGTCTTGCGGGTCGCATGCTGTACGTCGCCCAAGGCCTGCGCCCCGCGTCGGAAACGATCGCCGCGGGAGCCGGTCCGCAGTCGGGGCTCTGGTCGCTCGGGATCTCCGGGGACTTGCCGATCGTCGTGCTGCGCATCGCCGATGTCGAACATCTCGGGGTCGCTCGTGATCTGGTCCAGGCAACCGACTATTGGCGAATGAAGCGCCTCGCTTTCGATCTGGTCATCATCAACGAGCGCGGCACGTCGTACATTCAGGACCTTCAAAACGCGCTCGAAGGCCTCGTTCGCGCCAGCCAGTCGCGCGCGCAGTTCGGCGAACGCGCCGGTGGCGGAGCTTATGTGCTGCGCGCCGACCTCGTCCCCGACACAACGCGTGCGCTGCTTCTGTCGGTGGCGCGGGTAGTCCTCGACGCGCAATACGGCCGCCTCGCAAGCCAGCTCGATGCGCGCCGCGAACCGCCCTTGCCACGGCGACTGCCCCGTCGGCGCGATCACGCGGTCGTTCACCCCCCGGCCGTGGCGCGCCAGCCTGGGCATGAGTTTTTCAATGGCGTGGGTGGCTTCGTCGACGACGGCCGGGAGTATGTCGTGACGCTCGGCCCCGGACAGACGACGCCGGTGCCGTGGATAAACATCATCGCCAACGCTGGGTTCGGTTTCCAGGTCTCGGCCGACGGTGCCGGCTTCACCTGGGCTGCGAACAGCCGCGAACACCCGCTGACGCCCTGGTCGAACGATCCCGTACAGGATTCCAGCGGTCATGCCTTCTACATCCGCGACGACGAAAGCGGCGCGTTGTTCGGCCCGACCGCGGCGCCGATCCGTGACCCAGGCGGCACCTATGTCGCGCGCCACGGCTGGGGCTATAGCCGCTTCGGGCATGCCGTATCGGACCTCGAGCTCGATCTGCTCGAATACGTGCCGCGCGCCGACCCGGTCAGGATCTCGCGCCTGACGATCCGCAACACGTCGGACCGCGCGCGGCGGTTGACCGTCGCCGCTTATGTCGCGTGGGTGCTCGGCCCGTCGCGCGCCGCGGCCGCGCCCTTCACCGTCACATCGATCGATCCCGCGACGGGCGCGCTGTTTGCGACCAACCGGTGGTATCCGGCGTTCGCCGACCGGACGGCTTTTCTCGATCTCGGTGGTCTTCAAAACAGCTGTACGGGCGATCGGCGCGAGTTCATCGGGCGCAATGGCGAGCTCGATGATCCCGCCGCACTCGCCGGGCGGTCCCCGTTCTCCAACCGCGTCGGGGCGGGCTTCGATCCGTGCGGCGCGCTGCAGACCCAGATCGAGCTCGCCGCAGGAGCCAGTATCGAACTCGTCTGCCTGCTGGGCGAAACCGACAGCGCCGACGCGGCGCGCATGCTAATCGAGCGTTACCGCGTCACCGATCTCGACGCCGTGCTCGATGATGTGAAGCACGACTGGGAGTCGGTGCTGGGCGTGGTTCAGGTGCGGACGCCCGATCGCTCGCTCGACATCATGCTCAACGGCTGGCTGCTCTATCAGACGCTGGCCTGCCGCGTCTGGGCGCGATCGGCCTTCTACCAGGCGAGCGGCGCCTACGGCTTTCGCGACCAGTTGCAAGATGTCGCGGCGCTGCTGACCGCGCGACCCGATCTGGCGCGAGCGCAACTGCTGCGCGCCGCGGGTCGCCAGTTCGTCGAGGGCGATGTTCAGCATTGGTGGTTGCCGCAGACCGGCAACGGCGTCCGCACGCGCTTCGCCGACGACCGCGTCTGGCTGGCTCTGGTCGCGGCGGACTATCTGTCGGTGACGGGCGACACGCCGGTACTCGACGAGACCGTGGCGTTCCTCGGCGGCCCGGCGCTGGCACCGGGCGAGGCCGAGAATTTCTTCCAGCCGACCCCTTCGGGACAGTCCGCCAGCCTGTACGAACACTGCGCCCGTGCGCTCGACGCCAGCCTCGCGGTCGGCAGCCATGGCCTTCCCCTGTTCGGCGGCGGCGATTGGAACGACGGCATGAACCGCGTCGGCATCGAGGGTCGCGGCGAGAGTGTCTGGATGGGCTGGTTCCTCCATGTCGCGCTCACCGCTTTCGTGCCCGTGGCGGCGGCGCGCGGCGATGCACCCCGTGCGGCGGTCTGGGCGGCGCATGCGACCGCGCTGGCGACAGCGCTCGATGCCGAGGCGTGGGACGGCGCCTGGTACCGCCGCGGCTGGTTCGACGACGGTTCGCCGCTGGGATCGTCGGCGAGCACCGAATGCCGCATCGACTCGCTCGCCCAGTCCTGGGCGGTGATCGCAGGGGCCGGCGATCCCGAGCGGGCACGGCGCGCGATGGCGGCTGCGGAGCGCGAGCTGGTTTCACCCGAAACCGGCTTGGCCTTGTTATTCACGCCGCCGTTCGACCAGACGCCGCACGATCCCGGCTACATCAAGGGTTACCCCCCCGGCATTCGCGAAAACGGCGGCCAGTACACCCACGCTGCGCTGTGGTCGGTGATCGCGCACGCCCGGCTGGGCGAGGGAGACAAGGCGGCGGCGTTGCTGGCGATGCTCAACCCGATCAACCACAGCCTGACGCCGTCCGAAATGCACCGCTACAAGGTCGAACCCTATGTCGTCGCCGCCGACGTCTATTCACGCCCGCCGCACGTCGGACGCGGCGGCTGGACGTGGTACACGGGTGCCGCAGGCTGGATGCAGCGTGCCGGCATCGAGGATATCCTCGGGTTGCGCATCGAAGGCGCGTGGCTTCGCCTCGATCCGTGCATTCCCAGGCACTGGCCGGGCTTCGAGCTGACGCTGCGTCACGGCGGTGCGGTCTACGAATTCATTGTCGAGAACCCCGATGGCGTCTGCCGGGGCGTCGCGCGCGCCGATTGCGACGGCGTCGCGTTGGCCGTTCGGCCTTTGCGCATCGCGGTTCGTGGCGACGGCAAGACTTGCAAGATTCGCGTCCGGCTTGGCTGACCACGGAATAGCGGGGAGCCATCGCCCGATGCCGACAAATGTCGATCCCCGCGCCGGCAAACTGCTGCCGGCCCGTTCGCTCATCCACCTGCTGGCACTCATGTGCGCCTAGCATACGGGTCGCCCCGATATCGCGCAGCCCGCCCAGCGCGTCAGCTTCGGGACGTCGGGTCACCGCGGCCCGGCCTTCGACAATGCCTTCAACGAGGCGCACATCCTCGCGATCGCGCAGGCGATCTGCACCGATCGCCGGACGCGCGGCATCGACGGCCCGCTGTTCGTCGGTATCGACACGCACGCACTGTCGGCTCCCGCGCTGAGCACGGTGATCGAGGTGCTGATCGCCAGCGGCGTGACAACGATGATCGATGCCAACGAGGGTTTTACACCAACGCCTCTCATCTCGCATGCCATCCTTGGCTACAACCGGTCGCGGACGCGCGGGCTGGCCGACGGGATCGTCATCACGCCGTCGCACAACCCGCCGCGAGACGGTGGCCTCAAGTATAGTGCGCCACATGGCGGACCGGCCGATGCCGCGACGACAGGGTCGATCGAGCGCACGGCCAACGATCTGCTGACAAGCCGCCTCGCGAGCCTCCGCCCCATTCCGTACGAGCGCGCCCGCGCAGCGGCTGAACTGCACCGCCACAACTATGTGACCGCCTATGTTGCCGATTTCGCGAGCGTCCTCGAGATGTCAGCGATCGCCGCAGCGGGCGTCAGCATCGGCATCGATCCGCTCGGCGGGGCAGCGGTAAAGTTTTGGGAGCCGATCATCGACCGCTATGGCCTGAACGCGCGCATCGTCAGCGACGTGGTAGATCCGACCTGCGCGTTCATGACCGTCGATTGGGACGGGCAGATCCGGATGGACTGTTCGTCACCCTACGCGATGATGCGGCTGGTCGGATTGCGCGGCGACTTCGATGTGGCTTTCGGCAACGATACCTACGCCAATCGGCACGGCATCGTCACGCGCTCGCAGGGGTTGATGAACCCCAATCAATATCTGGCGGCGGCAGCCTCTTACCTGCTCTCCGCGTGCAGCGGCTCGCCGAAGTCAAGCGCGATCGGCAAGACGATGGTGATCAGTGCGATGCTTGACCGCGTTGCCGTCAGGCACGGGCGCGCATTGGTCGAACCCCGGTCGGCTTCCGCTGGTTCGTTGACGGCCTGTTGGACGGCACGCTCGGTTTCGCAGGAGAGGAAAGCGCCGGCGCTTCCTTGCTGCGCCGCGACGGCTCGGTGTGGACGACCGACAAGGACGGCCTCGTGCTCGGATTGCTGGCGGCCGAGATCGTCGCCCGAACGGGTCGCGATCCCGGCGAACTCTATCGCGACTTGGCAACTGAGTTGGGGGAATCGTTCTACGAACGCATCGGCGCCCGCGCCACCTCGGAACAGAAGGCGTTGCTGAAAACCGGTGGGGCACGTCAACTTGAAGTCGCGCAACTGGGCGGCGATCCCGTGCTAGCGATAGCGACCAGCGCGCCGGGAAGCGGCGCTGCGCTCGGCGGCGTTCGCGTCACCGCCGCAAATGGCTGGTTTGCCGTGCGCCCGTCGGGCACCGAAAACGTCTACAAGATCTATGCCGAAAGTTTTGTAGGCACCGACCACCTGCGGCCCATTCAGCGCGACGCTCAAGCTGGGGTCGGCGGCCTGATCGGTGCATCCGTTGTCGCGAATTCAGGCGTTTGACGACACGCATCGGAAACGCTTCGCCAAGCCGGGCTACGGGTATCTACGGATGGCTCACTGCCCGCAGCAGCGTCACTCTCAGCATTCGGCCACGACGCGCTGGAACCCAGGGCGGGCCACCCCGTTTGATCATGGAGCAGCGGCGGCGGTCTACAGGGAGCATCCACGGCCATGATCATCTTCAGTATCGTCAAGGAGCCGTATGGCTGGGCAGTGCGCCGGGACGCGCAGATGATGATGCCGGCGTGCAGCCGGGCCGTCGCCGTCGACGAAGCGAAGCGCATGGTCGCGGTGCTGCGCCGAGACGGCCAACTGGCGCAACTATGCTTCGAGAGTGAGGCAGCTTTGGAACAGGCTGCGTAGCAGGTCTTCGGTGCGCGGTGAAAGCACGCACGCCGCCGCTGTTTCATCTTTATGAAATAGGCCATTCGTTACGGCAATCCTCACCTCGTCGCTCACTCCGACGATCGGTGGCTTCGCGATGGCGGAAGCGATCCGTCCTCTGCCGCTATTGCGGCCGCGCCTCGTGCCCGATCGACAGCATCGGCGGATGGATATGGACGACGAGGCCGTTCGCGGCTGCATCTTCCCACAACCATTCCGCTTTGGGCTGTCGAGATAGGGTGCGCCCCGCGCCGTCGCCGTAACTCGACGACACAGCGATGGGTTTGCCGCAGTCCTTGGTGATGAACGCCTCGACGATCGGCCGGCAGCTTTCTTCCAGCGCATGCGCGTTAGCCATCAACGCGAACTCGCCGGGAAAGCGGGCGCTTGCCGCCAGATACTCGTCGTTCATGAACTTGATGGCCTCGCCCGTGCTGACCCTCAGCAGGTCGTGCGCGATCCACTCTATCTCGCCGCCGTTACTGGCGACACTCATCGTCACGCCAGCCTTGCGCTGCTTGGGCATGGCATAGTCGAGATCGACGAAGTCGCGGTGGCAGACGAAATCCAGCGGGTTGATCTGCGGGAACGGCAGCTTCGGGTTGTAGAGGCCAACTGCCGCCATCTTGGCCGCGAGCTTGGGGCCGACTACGTGCCGGTGTTTATCGACAACAGCTCGCGGTTTAGCGCCCTTCGGTGTAGGCACCGAGCCGACAGGCTTGACGGTGGTAGCGCTGACTGAGGGAGTGCCGAGTAACGATATCGCCGCCATCAGGCCAAGCGCACTTCGACGATCGAGGTCGGACTTTTCGTCCCGGTGATGCTGTCCATCGTCGATCCTTCACCGACTGTCAGGATCGGTGATAAGCAGTCTAGATCTGCCCAAGTAGGCTTGGAAAATACTCACGTCTGCCTATGGTTAGTCCTAAAGAGGCGACTTGCAGGCCGAGCCTGCGACAGGCGATGGTCTACAGTTCCGCGTAATGCTTGCAGTCGCCGCGGAGTCCGGAATCAGGGCTTGTCGAGGTTCACTATTTAGGGCCTGTTGATGCGTACGAGTGTTTTCGGTCGATGCTTGTTCGGATGAGCTGCCAGTTCTGAGCGCGCCAAGGATGGAACGTCGATGACGCAGCGTATGCACGAGTTGGCCGACGAGATCGTCCGGCTCCAGGTCGAGCTGGACCGTGAGATCCACAAGCGGCGCGAACTGCTGGGCTTTCGCCTGAATGCCGGACTGGTCGAATTCGAGCATGATGTCATCGTCGAACATCGGCGGCTCAGGCTGGGGCTGGCGCGCTTCGTGGCGCGCGCCCCGCTCGCCACGGTGCTCAGCGCCCCGCTTATTTATTCGCTGATCATCCCGCTCCTCACAATCGACGCCTGGGTGAGCGTCTATCAGGCGATCTGCTTCCGGATATACCGGATCCCGGGCGTGCGACGGGCCGATTATATCTCAATCGACCGTCGACACCTCGCCTATCTGAACAGCATCGAAGCGCTGAATTGTGTATTCTGCGGCTATGGCAACGGCGTCATCGCCTATGTCCGCGAGGTGGCCAGTCGCACGGAACAATATTGGTGCCCGATCAAGCACGCGATCCGCATCGCCGACCCACACCAGCGCTACTACGAGTTCCTCGAATACGGCGACGCTGCCGGCTACCGCGCGCGACTGGACGAGTTTCGCGATCGCCTGCGAACCGTGCAACCGGAAACCGCGGCAATGCCCACAGCAAGCTGACCGCTCCTGTCACCCAGCCTCGTCGAGGGTCGGATAGTCGATGTATCCGTGCGCACCGCCGCCATAGAGTGTTGCGCGGTCCATCAAAGGATTGAGCGGCGCATCCTCGCGCAGCCGCCGCACGAGATCCGGGTTGGCGATGTACAACCGGCCAAACGAGACGAGATCGGTGCGGTCATTGGCAATCTCATCTATCGCCTGGCACGGTCATAGCGGTTGTTCACCATCCATATGACCGTAGCCTGCCGTGCGTGATCGGTGGGGCCGGCAATGTTCGCGTGCTCGCGCCCGAACACAGCGAGGGCGAACTCGATGCGCTGGCGAAATCCGCCCAAGCTCTGCGTATGGCCGCCGCGACCCTTGCCGGCGTCGCGCTGCCGGTCGGCTCGAAACCGCCGCGTGTCGCGACCGGCTCCCCGCCGACTGCGGCGTGGCCGCCAGCGTTCCTCACTGCCTCAGCGAGCGTGTAGGTAGTTTCCGATGCTGCCGGACAGCCCGGCTTGCCACCTAGTCTGCCGGGACGATCATTCCTGTCGGCCGATCATCGGCCCGCGTCGGCTCGATCGGCTGGAGCAAGCTATGCTGACCGACGAGCAATTGCAGCACCGGGTGGTGGCCGGCCTCAACTGGGCACCCGACGTGACCGCCGCGCATCTCGGCGTGAGCGCCCGGGATGGCATCGTCACGCTTACCGGCCAAGTCGGCAGCTATGCCGAAAAGCACGCTGTAGAAAGTGCGGCTAGGCATGTACATGGCGTGGCGGGTGTCGCCGAGAATATCGAACTTCTTCTGCCCTTCGATCGCCAGCGGACCGACGGGGAAATCGCAGCCGCCGCGGTCAACTGCCTCGCCTGGGACGTTTCGATCCCGCGGGATGCGTTGACGGTGGTCGTCGAGCACGGACAGGTGACGATCACCGGCGACGTCGAATGGCGCTACGAGCGCGACGACGCCGAGCAGGACGTTCGTCGCCTGATGGGCGTCACCGGCATCGTCAACCGTATCGAGGTCAAGCCGGCGACGACCGCCGAACGCATCGGTGATGATATCACCCACGCTTTGCATCGCTCGTACTTCTTCGATCCAAAAACCATTACGGTGACCGCGGTCGACGGCAGAGTCGTGCTGACCGGTACGGTCAAGTCGTGGAACGACTGGGAGGTTGCGGCGGCCACGGCGTGGGGCGCGCCCGGCGTTCGTGCGGTCGATAACCTAATTACGATCATCTGATCACGGACCGGATCCGACATGGGCTACCGTACGCTTCTCGTGCATCTTCAGCTGGGCAGCCCCAATACAGGGCTGCTGAACATCGCGGGCGAACTGGCACAGCGCTACCAGTCGAAAGTGATCGGTATCGCTGCGGGTCGACCATTGGACTTCGGCGTCACCGATGGCTTCGCGGCGGGTATCGTCTATATCTCCGGCGAGGCGATCCAGGAAGATCGCGACGAGATGGACCGCGAGATCGCGGTCGCTGAGGCGGACTTTCGGGCTGCGCTTGCCGGCCGGGCGGAGGCGATCGAGTGGCGCTCCTCGGTTACCTATGAAGTGCTGAGCGACTGTCTGGTGCGGCAGGCACGAAGTGCCGACCTGATTCTCAGCAACGTGTCGACGGCCGGTTTCGAACCAATGCGGCGGGTCGACACCGGCGATCTCGTCATGCGATCGGGCCGGCCGGTGCTGATCGTGCCGCGGAAGCAGCAGTCGCTCAGCCTCGATCACATCTTGGTCGCGTGGAAGGATACGCGCGAAGCCCGGCGGGCGGTCGCGGACGCGCTGCCGCTGCTCAAGAAGGCTGCCCAAGTCACCGTCCACGAGGTGGCGCGCGACGACGATCTCGATTCCGCGCGGGCTCATGTCGAGGACGTCAAGGCGTGGCTGGCGCGGCACGGCATCGGTGCCGTCGGCAGTGTCTCAGCGTGCGCCAGCGACGACGCGGCGCGCCTCGATTCGATTGCCGCCGAGGCCAAGGCCGACGTCGTCGTCGCCGGCATCTACGGCCACAACCGAATGCGCGAATGGGTGTTCGGCGGTGTGACCCGGGACCTGCTGCTCCGCGAACATCGCTGTGCGCTGGTCTCGCACTGATTACCAGCGACGAGAAAAACGGCATAGGCAAGATCAGGACCGCAAATGAGCGCCACGAACGCCACGCGATCGCGGCGAGCCGGCATCAATCCAATTCTACCGCCGTGTCGAACGTGGCCGCTAAACCGGCAAAAACCCCACCGCCAGCCGAGGCTACCTAGGTAATTTCCGACGCTGCCAACCTCGGCCAAGCAGGGTCTAGGGTCGTCGCACCTTCAGGAACCAGGCTCGCCAACGACGAGCATTTGCTGGCGGCATCGACCCGGGAACGTGCCGTCGCGGTCCTCCGTGCAGCATTCGCCTTCCGGCCATTCGAGGACATCATCATGACCACAGACAGTCAGCTCCAGCAGGCCGTGCTCGACGAACTGAGCTGGGAGCCCAGCGTTACCGCAGGACATATCGGCGTCTCCGCCAAGGGGGGTGTCGTCGGGCTCTCCGGCCACGTCGGCAGTTTCGCCGAGAAGTTCGCCGCCGAAATGGCGACCCGCCGCGTCAAGGGCGTCAAGGCTGTCGCCGAGGAGATCGAGGTCAAGCTGCCGTTCAGCATCAAGCGCAGCGACGAGCAGATCGCCGCGGCTGCGATCGACAGCCTGTTGTGGGATGTTTCGATTCCGCGCGACGCCGTCAAGGTCACGGTCGAGAAGGGCTGGCTGAAGCTGACCGGCGAAGTCGAGTGGCAGTATCAGCGTAATGCCGCTGAGCAGGATGTTCGCCGCCTGCAGGGCGTCGTCGGCGTCATGAACGAGATCACGATCGAGGCCAGCGGCGTTAATACATCGACGATCAGCGATGACATTCGTCATGCGCTGCATCGGACGTGGTTCGACCCGAAGACCATCACGGTCACCGCCCACGGCGGCCGCGTCAAGCTGAGCGGTACCGTCCATTCGTGGCAGGATCGCCAGACTGCGGCGACAACCGCGTGGAGTGCGCCGGGCGCGACGATGGTCGAGAACGACATCACCATCAACTGACCGGCCCGGTCCGGCGGCAGCGACAGGCTGCCGCCGGTGCTTGCCCATGCGCGAAGCGGTTTTTCGTCGACACGCTATGCCGTGCGGTGACAGCAGCCGCCGACCGACAGTTTTTCAGGTTGAAAGATAACGCTATTACGCTCTCTGGGGCGTCGTTCCGGAACCGGCGGACCGCTTGCGTTACGAAAACCTCGTTTGGAAAAAGCTGGGCTTGCCATAAACGCGGCTGACGTGAGTGTTTTCCGAGGCTGCGGGCACGCAATGCGTCGCTGTTAGAAGTGACTCGAGCAAAAGAAATCGCTGCACCCGGCGGGGATAACTTCGCTTTTAGATGTCCATTGCTGCCGACTGATCGTGCAACTTGTGTAAGGCGATAATATCATGAGCAAACATTATTTTGTCGGCAGCGGTATCGCTTCCTTGGCAGGGGCTGTCTTTCTCATTCGGGATGGCGGTATTTCCGGCAAGGATATCATTATCTTCGAGGAGAGCCACGCCTTCGGCGGCGCGTTTGATGCGCATGGCGATGCCGAGCACGGCTATTTCATGAGCGGCAGTCGGATGTTCGAAGCGATGTACCAATGCACCTTCGATCTGATGGCGTCGATCCCGTCGGTCAGCAATCCCAACATCTCGGTCAAGGAAGAGACCGACCAGGCCAACGCCAAATGGCCCTGGCACAACAAGGTCCGGCTCGTGGATCGGGAGGGACACATTCCCGATTTTCACAAGCTGGGTTTCGAGGAGCGCGACCGGATCGATCTGGTCAAGATCATCGCCGAATCGGAGTTCATGCTCGACGGGAAGCGCATCACCGATTGTTTCGGCGCGCATTTCTTCGAAACCAACTTTTGGATGGAATGGTGCACGCTGTTCGCCTTTGAACGCTGGCACAGTGCGATCGAGTTCAAGCGCTATCTGCAGCGCTTCATCCACCATTTTTCAACGATCGATACGCAGGAAGGCGTCTACCGGAGCCTGTACAACCAGTACGACAGCTTCATCGTGCCGCTGATGAACTGGTTGAAGGACCGAGAAGTTGATTTCCGGTCAAACGTCCGGGTCACCGATCTCGGCTTCACGTCTGACAGCGATGCGATCACCGTTACAGCGATCGATCTCAGCACGGCAGGCGTTTCCGGACACATCGAAGTCGGCCCGACCGATCTGGTATTTATGACCAACGGCTCGATGACCGCTGACAAGACGTTCGGCTCGATGACGACGTCGGCGCCATTCGACCGAAGCGGCGAATCCGGCGCCTGGCAGTTGTGGGAAACGCTGGCCGAGGGCCGCCCGCAGTTCGGCAATCCGGCCGCGTTCAACGGCGTCATCGCTGAATCCTCGTGGATTTCCTATACCGTGACCGTCAAGGAACCATTGTTCTTCGACCTCATGGAGAAATTCAGCGGGCAACCCGCCGGTGCCGGGGGCTTGATCACCTTCAAGGATTCGAACTGGCTGATCACGATCTCGATCTACCACCAGCCGTTCTTCGTCGGGCAGCCTGAGGGGGTTTTTGTGTGGTGGGGCTATGGCCTGTTTCACGACCGGCCCGGTGATTATGTCAAGAAACCGATGAACGAGTGCACCGGTGCCGAAATTCTCGAGGAGGTGCTCGGCCATTTGCACTTTGGCCAGGCCGATACCGATGCCATCATGGCCGCATCGAACTGCATCCCCTGCACGATGCCGTACATCACCAGCCAGTTCATGGTGAGGACCGGGAAGGACCGCCCAAAAGTCGTGCCCGATGGATCGACCAACCTCGCGTTCATGGGGCAATATGCCGAACAACCCGACGACGTGGTGTTCACCGTCGAATATTCGGTGCGGTGCGCGATGACAGCCGTCTACACGCTGCTCAAGCTCGATAGGAAGCCGCCGGCGGTCTATAAAGGCCTGCATAGTCCGCAGGTCATCGTCGATGCAATCCGGACCATGCACCGCTGAGCGGATGCCTCCCGCTGGAGTTAAACATGACCATGAAAGACATCGGGCCGCAGCCGCAGCTTTTCGACATTGAGAGCGCGACGCGGGACAACGGCAACTACCGTTCGGTTGCCTGGAGCGGGCGCTATCTGCAGGTGACATTGATGTCGATCCCGGTCGATGGCGACATCGGCCTGGAAATGCATGCCGAGACCGACCAGTTCATCAGGCTGGATGCCGGTCGCGGGCTGGTCCAGATGGGCAGTTCTAAAGACCAGCTGACGGTCCATGGCGAGGTCTCGAACGGTTGGTGTGTATTGGTGCCGGCCGGCACCTGGCACAATATCACCAATACCGGGACCGAGCCGATGCAGGTCTACACAATCTAAGCGCCTGCGCATCATGCGCCTGGGAGAATCCAGAAGACGGCATCCGACGCCGCTGCCGACACGGGCGATGTGTCGGCCGAATGGTCGGTTCAGCCGCCCGTTGAAGCAGCCGACCAGCATGGCTGAGCGGTTGGCCAGCGCGGTATTCGAGGCAGCTTCGACGTCAACAGCTGGTTAGAACGACAGGCTGATGGCGATTTGTGGCGCGACGAAGGACGCCGAGTTGCGACCGGCGGCCGAGAACGCGACGCCGGCGATGATGCCCGCGTCTGCCGACCAGCTATATTCGACGGCCGGCGCGATTGCGAAGCTGGCGCTGGACGGCGAGCGGGTCTGCAACCGAATGCCGTCTGCGCGGGCGCCGTTGAGCGCAAAACCCTGTGCCGTGTCATAGAGAAGATCGAGCGCCAGCACCCACCGCTGGCTAAGGGCATAACCGACGGACATGCCCACTTCCGCGCTGGCGCCGGGCAGGACGTGGCCGGCGAAGCCATCTTCCGTGCCATAGACGCTCACGTCGCGCACGGAGACGCTAGCGACCGGTATCGATACCGAGCCGTACAAGCGGACGCGCATCGCGTGGTTGTCGCCGGTGTTGAACAACGACTGCGCTAGGATTCCGGCCTTTGCCGACCACGCGCCGCTGCCGCGGCCGTTGAGGGGATTGCGCAGGTGATCATGAACGCCTGTCGGCAGCCGGATGCCGATGCTGGCGGTAACGGACGGAGCGCCCGTCGCGACGACACCGTCCTGCAGCCGGTATTCGAGTTCGATCGGCAGATCGCCGAACCCAGCGTCGGTCGACTCTCGGCCACTATTCCAGCTGCGGCTGAAGGCCGGGGTCGTCGCGATCGTCAGCCGGTCGGTCAGGCCAAATTTCACGACTGTCAGAAGTATCGCTTCATCGGTGCCATCGCTGCTGGCGTGATGGACGCCATCAGCATCGAAACTGCCGGTATTGCGGCTGTAGATGGCATAGGGCTCGATCGCCGTGGCGCCAGCGTGCGACAATGCCGGAGACACCGCATAAAGTGATCCAGTGAACCATTGTCGGCTCGCGGCATCCACCGGCTCCTGTGCCGCTGTGCCAGTCGCGATTGCCAAAGCGATGATCAGCAAAGCCCGGTTCATCGCCTCGGTCACTTTCGGCAGACTCCATCGAACATGATGGGCAGCTGGCTGTCTTAGCTAGTTGCGGACACGGCCGAACATCGCCGGAAACTACGCAGGCCATGGGAGCATCGTTCGGCGGCTATAACGCCACGCCGTGGGTAGTTTCCGATGCTGGCGACGCAGCATTGCTTCACCGCACTATCGGCACCAGCACGCGGCATTCCTGTTGCTGGCCTAGTCAGGATTGCCGAGCTGATGGGATATGCGATCGGCCTCCAGGGGATGACGACGTGGTGACACTCGTCGCTCCCGCCGACAAGGCGATAGGCCAGGCGCCTGCAGCATTCGCGGTGCCGCACAAGCTCGGCCTTGGCGCCCTCACAGCGATGGTCATCGGCTCGATGATCGGGTCGGGCGTGTTCAGCCTGCCGCAGAACATGGCCGGCGGGGCCGGGCCGCTTGCCATCCTGATCGGCTGGGGCATCACCGGCATCGGCATACTGGCCTTTGCTTTCGTCTATAAAAGCCTCGCCATCCGGCAGCCGACGCTCGACGCCGGGCCCTATGCTTATGCCAAGGCCGGCTTCGGGCCGTTCATCGGCTTTGCCAGCGCCTGGGGCTATTGGATCTCGGTTTCGGTCGGCAATGTTTCCTACGCCGTCGTCATGTTCAGTGCGATGTCGTACTTCTTCCCCATCTTTGGTGCCGGCAACAGCTGGCAGGCAATCCTTGGCGCCTCGGTGGTCTTGTGGGTCATCCACGCGCTGATCCTGTCGGGAATGCGGACGGCAGCTCTGGTCAATCTCGTCACCACGATCATCAAGATCGTGCCGATCCTGCTGTTCATCGCCGCAGCAATCGTCGCCTTCAAGGTCGATATCTTCACGCTCGATTTCTCGGGCGCTGCATCGGTCGGTCTCGGATCGATCCTGACGCAGGTGAAGAGCACGATGCTGGTGACGCTCTGGGTGTTCATCGGCATCGAAGGTGCCAGCGTCATTTCGGGTCGGGCGGCGCGGCGACAGGATGTCGGCACGGCGACCATGCTCGGCTTTTTCACCTGCCTCGCCATTTACGCGCTGGTATCGCTGCTCTCGCTCGGGATCCTGTCGCAACCCGAGCTCGCGGCGTTGAAGAACCCGTCGATGGCCGGCGTGCTCGAACATGTCGTCGGACGCTGGGGGGCGATCGTTATCAACGTCACCCTCGTCATCTCGGTGCTCGGCGCGTTCCTGTCGTGGATGATCCTTGCGGCCGAAGTCCCGCACGTGGCGGCGCGCGATGGGACGATGCCGACATGGTTCGGCGGCGAAAATGCCAATGGCGCGCCGGCGGCTTCGCTGTGGATCACGAGCGGGCTCGTCCAGATCCTGCTGATCGTCACACTATTTGCCAGCGGTGATTATTCGGCGCTGTTCCGCATCGCGGCGACCGCGATGCTTATCCCCTACATCTTCTCCTTCGCCTTTGCGGCGAAACAGGCCTTCGCCGGGACTGGCTATGCGCCGGGCGACGGCCGCCGCCGCGATGCGGTCATCGCCAGCGTCGCCACGGCCTATTCGCTCTGGCTCGTCTATGCGGCGGGTGCCACCTACGTGCTGATGGCGGCGATCCTCTACGCCCCGGGCATCGTCATCCACATCATCGCGCGACGTGAACGTCAGGAACGCCTGTTCTCGCCGCTCGAAGCGATTGTCGCTCTGATCATCATCGCGGCGGCTGTCACTGCGATCGTGGTGCTGCGCAGCGGCGGCCTCAGCCTGCACGGCTGACCAATTCATCTCCACCACCAACTGACTCGCTCCAAGCGAAGGAAAAGATCATGCCGACCAATCTCCACGCCCGCAGTGTACTTACCATCGACGACCTCACACCGGCCGAGCTGCGCTATCTCCTGAAGCTGGCCGTCGAGCTCAAGGCCGCCAAACAAGCCGGCACCGAGCAGCAACGCCTCAAGGGCCGCAACATCGCGCTGATCTTTGAAAAGGATTCGACCCGCACCCGGACCGGGTTCGAGGTGGCTGCCTATGACCAGGGTGCCAATGTCACCTATCTCGGCGCCAGCGGCAGCCACATTGGCCACAAGGAATCGATGAAGGACACGGCGCGTGTCCTTGGCCATGTCTATGACGCCATCGAATATCGCGGCTTTGCCCAAGCCAATGTCGAAACGCTCGCCAAGTTCGCCGGCGTGCCGGTCTACAACGGCCTCACCAACGAGACGCACCCCACGCAGACGCTCGCCGACTTCATGACGATGGGCGAGTTTACCCACAAGCACCTGTCCGACATGGTGCTGACTTTTCTGGGCGATGGCCGCGACAATGTCGGACTGTCGCTGGCGATCGGTGCCGCCAAGGTTGGCATGGACATGCGGATCGCAGCGCCAAGGGCCTATTGGCCGGATGCCGCCTTCATGGCGCACATCAAGGACATCTCAAAGATGACCGGCGGCACATTGACCGTGACCGAAAGCGTGGAGGATGCAGTGAAGGGAGCCGATTTCCTCTACACCGATGTCTGGCTGTCGATGGGTGAGGATGATTCCGCCTGGGCGGAGCGGATCAAAGCGCTGACGCCGTATCGCGTCACCATGGCGATGATGGCGCTGACCGGGAACCCCTACACGAAGTTCCTCCACTGCCTGCCGGCCTTCCACAATGCCGATACTGTCGTCGGTGCCGACATCGCCAAGCGCTTCGGGATCGACTGCATGGAGGTGACCGACGAGGTGTTTGAATCGCTTGCCTCGGTAGTGTTCGATCAGGCCGAGAACCGTATGCACACAATCAAGGCAATCCTTGTCGCCACGATCGGAGGATGATCCGATGCGCATCCTGGTGGCGCTGGGCGGCAATGCCCTGCTGAAGCGCGGCGAGCCGATGACGGCGGCGACACAACGCGCCAATGTCGATACGGCAGCAGTGGCGCTGGCGGCGCTGATTGCGGCGGGGCACCAGCTGGTCATCACCCACGGCAATGGCCCGCAGATCGGGTTGATCGCGCTGCAAGCCGCTTCCGGCCCGGCCGATGGCGTCTATCCCCTTGATATCCTTGGTGCCGAAAGCGAGGGCATGATCGGCTATTTGATCGAACTGGCGCTGCGCAACCTGTTGCCGCCGGGAGCATTGGTGGCGTGTTTGCTGACCCAGACGCGGGTCAGCGCAACGGACCCGGCGTTCCAGCATCCGACCAAGCCGATAGGCCCGGTGTATGAGGAGGCCGAAGCCAAGGGTTTTGCCAAGTCGCTCGGCTGGAGCATTGCACCCGACGGGCCGAAGTGGCGGCGCGTCGTGGCTTCGCCCGAACCGCTTGAGATCCTTGAGGCTCCCGTCATCGCAATGCTCGCCGATGGCGGCGTGACCGTCATCTGTGCCGGCGGCGGCGGCATTCCGGTGGTTGCCCACGCTAAGGGCGGTTTGGCCGGCATCGAGGCGGTGATCGACAAGGACCGCGCCAGCGCCTTGCTGGCGATTTCGCTGAAGGCCGGCATGCTCCTGCTGCTTACCGATGTCGATGCCGTCTACAGCGATTTCGGCAAGCCCGACGCGAAACGCATTCCGCACCTCAATGCCGGCAAGATCGATCCACAGGCGTTTGCAGCAGGATCGATGCGGCCGAAAGTCGAAGCTGCGGCAATCTTCGCCAAGGCAAGCGGCACATCCGCGATAGGACGCTTGCAAGATGCGGTCGCCATAATTACCGGCGCCGCTGGAACCACAGTGAGCAGAGTGAGTTAAAAAGGTCACCTGGCCGAATACTATTCCCAACTTTTGCCGAGAGCGGTCGCTCGCCAGTTGACCCTTCTCTGGTTCATATTGGAGATAGGTCTGTGCCCGAGCTGCCGGATGCCGAACAAGAACTGATTGAAGCCAATCGCATCCAGGCGGCGGCAGCCCTGAAAGTCGCGGTCCTGCGCTGTGCCGCTTCGCAGGCGCACGGGAAAGGCAATCCCTGGACGGTCAATCCGCAGGCTTTCCCGCCGCCAATGGTGCAAGAACAAACCGTCTGGATCAGCAGTGCTGCGCACGACGATGACCGCGCCATCGTATTTGTCGTCGATCACGATTCGCAGGTGCGGTCAGCGCTTCGTCGCCTGCTCGAATCCAACGGCCTGCGCGCCGAGGCCTTCGCCGATGGTTCAGCCTTTCTGGAGGCCTATCACCGCCAGGACAATGCTTGCCTGCTGGCCGATACGGCGCTCAGCGACCTTGGTGGTCTATCACTGCTGTTAAAGTTGGGGGCGGATGCCGACCCGATGCCGGTTATTATGATCACTGACAATAGCGATATTCGTATCGCGGTCGGCGCGATGAAGGCCGGAGCTGTCGACTTCCTCGAGAAGCCCATCGGCGGCGAAGAACTCATCACCAGCATTATGCGGGCTCTGGCAGGCGGACGTCTGGCTTCAGGCAAGGAGGCGGATCGCGGCGAAGCACTGCTTCATTTCCAAGGACTGACACCGCGCCAGCGGCAGATCATGGTCCTCGTGCTGTCGGGTCACCCCAGCAAGAATATCGCCGCCGACCTCGGAATCAGCCAGCGGACCGTTGAAAGCCACCGCGCCGCGATCATGCGCAAAAGTGGTTCGAAGTCGCTGCCGGCGCTGGCAAGGTTGGCGCTCGCAGCTGGTGAGACGTTGCCCAATTGAACCTGCCCGCCCGAGGGCCTGCTCTGCGTAGTTTCCGATGCTCACGGGGCCGTGCCTGGTAAGCTTACACCCGGTCTGCGTTGCAATTCCGCGGCGCAAGGGTCTGCCAATGCGGCGCATCATGACCGCCCTCGCCGCCGTCTGGCTCGCCTCCCTTGGCATTATGGCAGCAATGGAGATGTCGCGCCACGTGGCATCGGCAGCAGCGATGAGCACCCCGAAAGGTACACCGCCGTGACTGAGGCCTCCAACAACCATAGCAATCGCAAGCGCGGCGATGGGGCCTGGAACGACCGTCCCGACCGACGTTTTCACCTCGTTGGCGGCGGCATCGCCTCGCTGGCGGCCGCCGCTTTCCTGATTCGCGATGGCGACGTACCCGGTCACCGCGTCACCATCTTCGAGGAATCGGACAGCATCGGCGGCGCGCTCGATGGCGCCGGCACGCCCGAAGCTGGTTATGTGCTGCGCGGTGGCCGCATGCTCGAAAGCAAATATGTCTGCACGTTCGAATTGTTCGATTCGATCCCGACGCTCGACATGACGCGAACCGTCACGCAGGAAACGCTGGCGTGGAACAAGACGATGAAGACATCGTCGAAATCGCGCCTCGTGCGGGATGGCATGCGCCAGACAGCGCCGGCGTTCGGCCTTAGCGAGCGCCAGATACTGTCGCTGGAACGGCTGGTCTTCGAACCCGAAGTGCTGCTGGGGCACAGCGCCATAACCGACCAGTTCGATGCGGCGTTCTTCAGGACCGATTTCTGGTTCATGTGGTGCACGACCTTCGCCTTTCAGCCCTGGCACAGTGCCGTCGAGTTCAAGCGCTATCTGGTGCGCTTTGCACATATGATCGGCGGCTTTGATCGGCTCCAGGGCATCATGCGCACCGTCTATAACCAGTATGATTCGCTGGTGCGCCCGCTGCACAAATGGCTCGAGCGACGCGGCGTCAAGTTCGAGATCAACACGCGCATCGTTGATATCACCTTCTCCGATACGCCGGGGCAAACCACCGTTACCGGCCTGATTCTGGAGAAAGCCGGACAGGCGAGCAGCGTCGCGGTCAATGCCGATGAGCTTGTCTTCGTCACACTGGGTTCGATGACAGAGGCTTCATCGCTTGGCGACATGGACACGGCCGCAAAACTGGCGGCCAAATCCGATGGCGGCGCCTGGACATTGTGGGAAGCTATCGCCTGGGGCCGGCCCGAGTTCGGCACGCCAGCGACCTTCGGTGCCCACATCGACCAGTCGAAATGGCTGTCATTCACCCTGACCATGCGCGACGAACTGCTGCTGCACACGGTCGCCGACTTTACCGGCAATGTGCCTGGCGAGGGTGGCCTTATCACCTTTCCGGATTCAGCCTGGCTGGCGTCGATCGTCATTCCCTATCAGCCGCACTTCATCGGTCAGCCCGACGATGTCTCGGTGCTGTGGGGCTATGGCCTTTCGGTCGATGCGATTGGCGATTTCGTCAAGAAACCGATGGCCGATTGCACCGGGCGCGAAATATTGACCGAAATTCTCGGCCAGCTTCATATTGGCGTCGAGGATGCGCGATCGATCCTCGCAACCAGTATCTGCATCCCGTGCATAATGCCGTTCATCACCAGCCAGTTCCTGCCGCGCGATCGCGGTGATCGTCCGCAGATCGTTCCTCGGGGTTCGACCAATCTCGCCTTCATGGGGCAGTTCTGCGATATGCCCGACGATGTCGTGTTCACCGTAGAATATTCGATCCGGTCGGCGCAGACGGCAGTACAGGCGCTTGTGGGTCTGAAGCGCGGCCCGCCGCCGGTTTACAAGGGCGAATTCGACCCGCGCGTACTGTTCAAGGCGTTCCGAGCGCTGCACGACCTTCATGCCTGAAGGCTCGAGTACCGTCCCCTTTTGGGAGACATCGGCGCCAGACTGGTTAGCCCGTCTCGGGTGCTCGGTGAACGGGCTGACGCAGGACGAGGCCAAGGCGCGTTTGACACGATATGGCCGGAATGCAGACGCACAAATTCGCGAGGCCGGCACCATAGCTGCGGTTGGACGCCGGCTTCTTGAGCCGATGTGCTTGCTGCTGATTGTTGCCGCCATTGTCTCGGGTGTGACCGGGGATATAGCCAGTGCGCTCATCATCCTTGTTATCCTCGCCGTGTCGATCTTGCTCGACACTCTGCAGGAAGGCAGGGCCAAGCGCGCCGCCGAACTGCTCAGGGAGTCGGTTGCCGTCACCGCCGACGTTAAGCGAGATGGTGTGTTTGGTCCGGTGGCCGCCGACACGGCCGTCCCCGGCGATGTTTTTCGCGTCGGCGCCGGCGACATTATCCCGGCCGATGCGGTGGTAATTTCGGCCGATGCATTCACGGCGAACGAGGCCGCGCTGACCGGCGAGCCCTATGGCGTGCCGAAGGGACCAGCCATGGTTGGTACTGCGACTGCAGCGGCAGCGGGCAACGCCCTGTTTCGGGGTGCCGTGGCGCAAACCGGTGAGGCGGTGGCGCTGGCGGTTGGCACCGGGCCCGACACGCTGTTCGGCAAAGCGGCACTCTCGTTAGGCGCCGCAGCGGAAATCTCGCCATTCCAGCGCGATCTTCGGCAACTGGGGTTGCTTGTGGCGCGGGCAACGGTGGTGCTGGCGTTCGCTGTGCTGGCCGCCAATATGGTTTTCGGCCGGCCGCTCATCGAATCGCTGATGTTCTCCGTTGCGCTGGCGGTGGGCTGACGCCGGAACTGCTGCCGATGATCACCACGGTGACCCTGTCGCGCGGCGCGGTTCGGATGGCACGTAAGGCGGTGATCGTCAAACGGCTGTCGGCCATCCACGACCTGGGCGCGATGACTGTCCTGTGCACCGACAAGACTGGCACACTTACCTCGGCGGAGATCACCTTGGCGAACAGCTTTGGGCCTTCGGGAGCTTCCGATCCACGGGCAGCGATGCTCGCGGCAATTTGCGCACAGCTTGGCGGTGACAAGGGTTCGCTTGATGCAGCGCTCGTCGCTGCTAACCCTGATGCGGCCAAGGGGTAGACCCGTAACGGCCAGTTGCCGTTCGACTATCAGCGGCGGGTAGGGGCTGTGCTCGCCGTTGGCACCGACGGCATGTTGCTGATCGTCAAGGGGGCGCCCGAGGCCGTTCTGGCGCTCTGTGGGACGATGGGTGGAACGGCGCTGGATGCCAGCGGACGCGCGGCTGTTGTCGCCAGGGCAACGGCGCTGGCAGCCGACGGGGTTCGCTCGGTCGCAATCGCTTCGCTGCCATGGACGGGTGCTGCCCATAACTTGGTGGCGGCCGATGCGGTGGGCCTGACCTTTGATGGCCTCTGCACGTTCAGCGATCCGCCCAAGCCCAGCGCACCGGCGGCGGTGGCGCGGCTGCTGGCAGCGGGCGTGCGCGTCATCATCCTGTCCGGCGACGATCCGCTCGTCGTCGCGCGGCTCGCCAAGCTGGTTGGCATGCCCGAACAACGGGCCATCACCGGGAGCCAGCTTTCAATACTCAGCCGGGCGGCGCTGCGGGTTCGGGTCCGGAACACCGACGTCTTTGCGCGGCTCGCGCCCGATCAAAAAGTGCGGGTGGTCGAGGCGCTGCGTTGGAACGGTGCGATCGTCGGCTTCATGGGAGACGGCGTCAACGATGCGCCTGCGTTGAAGGCCGCCGATGTCGGGCTGTCGGTTGCCAGCGCGACGGCGGTCGCGCGCGCTGCGGCCGACATGATCCTCCTCAAATCCGACCTCGCCGTCGTCGCCGATGGCATCGAGGAAGGTCGACGCACCTTCGCTAATATCATGAAATATCTTCGCATGGGCGCCAGCTCAAACTTCGGCAATATGCTATCGATGGCGGCAGCCTCGCTGTTCCTGCCCTTCCTGCCGATGCTGGCGACCCAGATATTGCTCAACAATCTGCTCTATGATCTGTCGGAGATCGGCATCCCGTTTGACAATGTCCGACCCGAGGACCTGGCGCAGCCGCCGCACTGGCGGTTGAACGACATCGTGCGCTTTGCCGGCGTCATGGGGCCGTTGTCATCGGCGTTCGACCTAGCAACCTTTGGCCTACTCTATCTGGTGTTTCAAACGAGTCCCGAGGAATTTCGCACGGGCCGGTTCATTGAATCGATCGTCACGCAGACGCTGGTGGTTTTCCTGATCCGCACCCGCGGACGGGCGTGGCGCGACATGCCAAATCCGAAGTTAACGGCGTCGACGCTCGGCGCCCTGGCATTGGCACTCGTCATCCCGTTCTCGCCACTCGGCGCCTGGTTCGGGTTCGCCGCGCCGCCCTGGCACGTCATGGCGGCGCTGGGAGCGGTCGTTACAGTCTATCTGGCTACCGCCGAACTGATCAAGCCGCTGGCAATGAATAGCGTCCTGAAACTGGCGACAAGCGCCAAGCCGCCACGCCGCCTGGCGAGACACCGGGCCGGCAATTAGAGTTTGGCGGGTACCGGCTGATCGAGCGTGCCAAGGGCCACGCGCAGCGTTGCCGCTGATCGGGAGAGAGCCGCCAATTCCGCCTCGTCGAGATCCGGTAATAGCACGTGTTCGACGCCGGAGGCACCGAGGATGCACGGCAAACTGAGATGAAGGTCGGAGATCCCGAATTCGCCCGATAACCGGCACGACACGGGCAGCACCATATGCTCGTCCCGCTGGACCGCCTCGCAGATACGGACAATAGCGGTGGCGATGCCGAACGACGTAAAGCCTTTGCCGTCAACGATATCATAGCCTTTCCTGCGCACTTTTATAGCCAATGCCGACTTGTCGGTGTTGGTCATGGCCGGTTCCCAAGATCGCAGAGGCAGCCCGCCGATACGAACCGACGAAAACGCACTGACCGAGCTGTCGCCGTGTTCGCCGAGGACAAAGCCCTCAACAGCCATCGGTGCGACCCTGAACCGTGCCGCAAGCTCCTGACGCAAACGGAAAGAATCGAGCAGCGTTCCGGTGCCGATGATCCGGCCGGCAGGAAGGCCGGCATGGCGCGACGCTACCAGCGCCATCAGATCGACGGGATTGGCCGCGACGATGATGATGCCGCCAAATCTTGCGGCCACTAGCGCCTCGACACAGCTCTGAACGATCGCAGCACTGCGGGCCGCAACATCGAGCCGACTTTCATCGCCGTGCGTCGCGGCCCCGGCCGTAATCACGGTAATCGTTGCGCTTGTCGTGTCGCTGTAGGAGCCCGCCCATATCCGCGCGGGCCGACCCAGCGCATTGGCGTCGGAGATGTCGGCAGCCTGCGCTTCTGCCAGCGCCGCATTGGCATCGATCAGCACAATCTCGCTGAATAGCCCGCGCAGCATCAGCGCATAGGCCGAAGTCGCGCCGACATGGCCGGCACCGATGATCGCGACCCGCGCATGGGATGTCATTTCAGGTTCGGACATTGGACATCCTCGCAACGCAACCCGGCCGCACCTCGTCGGTTGAAGCAGTTGAAGCGAAGGAGCAGATGCCATGGCCAAGCTGACCACCGATGAGCGGAATGCTCTGCCGGCTCGCGAATTTGCCGAGCCTGGCAAGCGCGCCTATCCCATCGAGGACAAGGCGCATGCACGCAACGCCAACGCCCGCGCCGCGCAAGCGGTGAAGGCAGGCCGAATGTCGCAGGCCGAAGCCGACCGTATTGACGAAACGGCCGATGCGGTGCTCCACCGACCCGGAAAGTAAACCGCGCACCGGCGTCATGATCCGGCCGTTTCCGGCAAAGCTGTCATTGCCGGCTCAGCTGTTTCATCCAGCGTCGGATAGTCGGTGTAGCCATGCGCGCCGCCGCCATAGAGTGTCTCATGGCCCATCAACGGATTTAGGGGCTTATCCTCGCGCAGACGCTGTACAAGGTCGGGGTTGGCGATGAACAGTCGCCCGAAGGCCACCAAGTCGGCGCGACCGCTGGCGATCTCGTCAATCGCCATGGCGCGATCATAGCCATTGTTGGCGATCCCGACGCCGTGGAAGCGCTGCCGCAGCGCCGCATAGTCGAACGGCAGATTGTCGCGCGCGCCGCCGGTATCGCCTTCAACGACATGGATATAGGCGGGGCCGACCGCATCAAGCGCCGTCACGGCATGGTTGAACAGCGCCTGCGGATCGCTGTCCACCGAATCGCCGGCGGTGGAGACCGGGGAGAGGCGGACGCCCGTCCGGCCGGCGCCGATCTCGGTGGAGATGGCGGCGGTGACCTCGACGAGCAATCGACTGCGGTTGGCAAATGACGCGCCATAGGCATCGGTGCGTTTGTTGGTACCATCGCGCAGGAACGCATCGAGGAGATACCCGTGTGCGCCATGGACTTCGACCCCGTTGAATCCGGCGGCCATGGCGCAGCGCGCGGCATGGCGAAAATTGGCGATGATGCCCGGCATTTCATCAAGGTGCAGCGCCCGCAGTGCCGAAACATCGACAAAGCCTTCTCCCGCGACAAAGGTCTTGGCGTTGGCCCGCAGCGTCGAAGGGCCGACCGGCGGCTCACCGTGTTGGAACACCGTGTGCGAGATGCGGCCGCAGTGCCAAAGTTGCAGGAAAATGACCCCGCCCCGGGCATGGACAGCATCGGTGACGACCCTCCATCCCGCGATCTGCGCATCGGTGTAACATCCCGGCGTGTCGGAATAGCCCTGCGCCTGCGCCGACACCTGGGTGGCTTCGGCGATGATCAGGCCGGCACTGGCGCGCTGGGCATAATATTCCGCTGCAAGCGGCCCCGGCACCAGACCAGGCCCGGCGCGGTTGCGGGTCAATGGCGCCATGATGATACGATTGGCGAGACGCAGATCGCCAACCGTAATCGGGTCGAACAATGAGGCCGGACCATGGGCGTTGGTCATACGGCGGCGATCACTTGGCATCGACAGTAGCGTGCTGGCGCGCTGCAATCGCCTCATAGGTTGCCAGTTTGGCGTCGGCGAGCGCTGCCTTGGCAAGGATCACCGACGACCGTGCGCTTGCTTCCGCCCGATCGGCGTGAACTTCGAGCTTGCTCCGATCCCATTGTTCGCCAAGCTTGTCTTTCCATTCCTTGATCACCGCTTCGCCGGCTTCAGTCTTGGCGGCGACCCAATGACGAACCTTGATGCCGGCGGCTTCGACCTCGCTGCGCTGGCCTTCGACAGCCGTTTTAGCTTCGGCGAGCTTGCGATCAAAGGCGTCGGCGCCGTCCTTTTGCGCCTTGCCGATGTCGCTCTTGGCCTCTTCGAGCTGTGCCTCCATGCCGTTCAGGCTGACCCGCATAGTTTCGCAGAACTGGTCGATCTTGGTGCTCATGGCTTGGCCTTTCCTGATGCGGGAGCGATTGGCGAGCACGCGCCGGCAGCAATGGCCCGGCGAATTGCTCGTTTGTGGTTGTGGTTGGCGGTTCTCAGCGTGCCCATGCGGGACGGTCCTTGCTGTTTCGAGCCGCAGTGTGAGCCAGCGGGCCCTAGCGCAACAGCGCCGGAAACTACGCACGCGGCCGCCCCGGCGCCGCGTGCCCGCAGCGGGCCGGAATGGGTGTTTGCCGAACCTGTCGGTCAGCCGTCGCGGCGCGGTAGAAGCCGTCGTTGATACGCCATGGACGTTTCGCCAAAGGATCCACGATCGATATTGCAACACCTGTAACGGAGCGGGCGACACCGACGAAGCCGGAGCTAGCTACCGGCGGCGCATACGCGGTCTGGCACTGGCTGCTGGCGCATCGCTGGCTGACGCTCGCTTTCGTCATCATCGCTGGGCTGGCGCTCTGGCAGGGCTACCGGCTTTTCGCCGGCACGCGCGTTCCAGTCGATGCGGTTGCGCGCGGCGATCTTGTCGAGACGGTCGTCGCCAGCGGCCATGTCGAAACGCCGTATCGCGTCGAGATCGGCAGCCAGATGACCGGCACCGTGGTGAGCGTTGCGGTGCGCGAAGGCCAGGCGGTCAAGGCCGGGCAGTTGCTGATCGCGCTCGATATGCATGAACTCGCCGCCGGCGTCGTCCAGGCGCAGGGCGCCGCCGCCCAAGCCATGGCCCATATGCGCCAGTTACGTGAACTGACCCTGCCGAGCGCGCTTGATACGGGTCGTACGGCTGAGCGGAACAGAAAAGTGTCATAAGGAGCCGTTTGGTTCGATGCAGCGATAGATGGTTGCCGGATGGACGTTGAAGGTCCTGGCAACGGCGCTGATGGATTTGCCCTCGAGGACGAGCTGGCGGGCGAGTTCGGCCTGATCGGGGCGCATTTTCTTTGGGCGGCCAAAGGACACGCCACGCGACATTG
>Ga0123338_10000582_pt1 | contig 37050 bp, 32 predicted proteins | sample grotaG_FD_89793 | JGI IMG/M metagenome (GOLD analysis project Ga0123338, IMG submission 89793) | Glacier valley bacterial and archeal communities from Borup Fiord, Nunavut, Canada, to study Microbial Dark Matter (Phase II) -... | ecosystem: Environmental > Aquatic > Freshwater > Ice > Glacier ...
AGCGAGTCGCTGTCGAATGCCAGCTCGAACGATGCTTTCCGATCGTCCAACTGATCATCGAGCGGATGGTTGATCGGATGGTTGATCGGATGGTTCATCGAATAGTTGATCGAATGGTTCATCGAATAGTTGATCGAATGGTTCATCGGTGTCTCCTCGGTCATGTCGGCGTCAGCGCGTCCGGCTCGGTCAGCTCGGTGGATCGAAGCGGCCGTCGGCTGCTGTCCATCCGCCATCGACGAACAGCGTCGAGCCGGTGACGTAGCTGGCGGCATCGCTCGCCAGGTAGATGACCGCGCCGACCATTTCCGACGGTTGTGCCCATCGACGCAGAATGGCCTTGTCGGCATACGCCTGATGCCACGCTGGTTGCGAGGTGATCTGTTTCGTCAGCGGCGTTTCGACGACGCCCGGCGCTACGACGTTGGCGCGCACACCGGCGGGGCCGAGTTCAGCGGCAAGTGTCTTGAACAGCATCACCGTCGCTGCCTTCGTCGCTGCGTATGCACCCTGGCCCGGTTCGGTCGTCTGCGAGCGGACGGAGGAGAACCCGATCATCGAACCCCTGCCGGCATCCGCCATCGCCCTGCCGAACGTACGGCACAGCTTGAACGTCCCTTTGAGGTTGAGATCGACGACCCGATCGAGTTCGACGTCGGTGTAGTCGATGATCCGTTTGCGGACGTTGACGGACGGAGTCGTCACCAGTACGTGGGGTGCACCGATCTCGACCAGCGCCGCCTCGATCGACAGGGTGTCCGTCAGGTCCAGTTCGATCGATGTGGCGAGACCACCGATTGCTATTGCGGTCGCCGCTGCGGATGCCGGACGCGCATCGGCGCAGACGACGGCAGCACCCATCTGCGCGAGCCCGTTCGCCACTGCCTGCCCGATTCCACTGCCTGCACCGACCACGAGCGCCGAGCGGCCATCCAGGCGGAACTGCGACGTGTAGTCGATGAGGGGAGCGTCGCCGGCGGTCTGAAGCATGAACGCGACAGTATCTGGTTGTCACCGGAACGTCGAGAGCGCCGCTTTCAACTCTGCTCGATACGCGATGGCGCGTCGTTGCTTGATGCCTTCGTAGCCGCGAACCTGGTCAGGCAGTTCGGCGAGCGTTACAGCTCGATCGATGTTCGAGGCGGTCAAGCGACCGAGGACCGTGTCGATCGCTGCGATGTATTCGCCGACCATCGCCCGTTCTGTACGACGAACCCGGCTGTACCCGAACGGGTCGATCGGCGTACCACGCAGCCGCTTCATCGAGCGCAGGCTCGCCAGTGCAGGCGTCGCCCACGATCCGAGTTCGAGCTTGTTCTTCATGCCCAACGCTCGCAGGATCGGCGGATGCAACTGCCACACCACTTTGGCACCCGGCCCACCGATCCGTTCAGCCTCCTGCTGCGCTTCGGGTGACAACAGCAGCCTGGCAACCTCGTACTCGTCCTTGTAGGCCATCAGCCTGAAGAGGTTCTGGGCGACAGCATCGCTCAGAACCGTCGAGCCGGGGATCAACGCCGACTCCCTGGTGGTGGCTCGATCGACCACGGACCGGAACCGTGCGGCCAGCGACGCCGACTGGTAGCGGACGAGTTCGTCAGCGAGCCGGTCGAGCGGGCGGACCGGGAGCGGAACCGGTCCCGATCCCAGGAGTTCGGCTTCGACGCCTGCGCTGTCGGCCACCCACTGACGCCCGAGCCGGAAGGCGGCAATATTGCGTTCCACCGCCACGCCGTTGAGACGAATTCCGTGTTCGATCGAGCCCGTCGTCAGTGGGATGGTCCCAGCCTGCACAGCAGCGCCGACGACGACGAGGTTCGTGACAGTCTGCTCGGCGAACATCGCCGTGGCCAGACCTGCAGCGTCCAGATACCGGTTGTGGCTACTGCGCGAAACACTGTCCATCCGGCTGCGCAGATCGTCGAGCGAGGGATAGATCGTCTCCGGATGGATGATCATCGTCCCGGTCGCGGTGGCCGATGTCGATGCCACGACGACCGTGCGCGTCGGGTCCGCACCGACGATGTTGGTATCGCTCGCTCCGACGAGCAGATCGAAGCTGAGGAACAGGTCGACCCCACCGATTGTTCCCTTGTTGGAGGCCGGCGCCGCTGTCCGGCTGAAACGCAGATCGCTGACGACGGGCCCGGCTTTCTGGGAAAGACCGGTCTGATCGAGCCCACGAACCTGGTATCCGTCGAGCATCGCAGCAGTACCCAGGACCTGACTGACGGTGACGACGCCGGTGCCGCCGATGCCTGACAGCCGAACTGTCCAGTCGGCATCGGGAACGATCAGATGCGGTTCTGGGAGTGGACGATCGAGCAAAGCATTGGTGCCGGTCGTACCAGAGGTCGCTGTCCGCTGGTCGGTTCGTTCCCCGGGTTGCGACGATCTCGTCGATCTCCCCGATCGCAACCGCCACTTCTTCGGTCGCGCCGGCGTCACCGTCATGAACGACGGGCAGTCCCACTCGACACACGAATAGTCGAAGTTGCACGACGCCTGGTCGATACGGGTCTTGCGTCCGAACGGCGTCTCGACGGGCTGGACCGACAGACAATTGCTCTTGGCACCACAATCGCCGCACCCTTCACAGACGCGCTCGTTGATGACGACATGCGTCTGAGGTGCCGCTGTCCTCGTGCGTTTCCGGGCGCGGCGCTTTTCTGCGGCGCACTGCTGATCGTGGATGAGCATCGTCGTTCCGGGAATCGCAGCGAGCAGTTCCTGCGCTTCGATGATCCGCGAGCGATCCCACACATCGACCCCTGCAGGCAGGGTGGTGCGCTTGTACTTGGCGACGTCATCGCTCGTGATCAGCACACGCCGCACTCCCTCGAGTAACGACATCTGGGCAACCGTCGAGACATCCTTGACCCCGACGGCATCCTGACCACCCGTCATTGCGACCGTTCCGTTGTACAGCAACTTGTAGGTGACGTTGACTCCCGCAGCGACGGACGCGCGGATCGCCAGGCTTCCGGAATGGAAGAACGTTCCATCGCCGATGTTCTGGAAGATGTGATCGGTGTCGACGAACGGTGACATGCCGATCCATTGCGCGCCCTCGTTGCCCATCGCCGTCAGACCGACGAGATCTCCGACGCGTTCCGGCTCCATGAACACCACCATCGAATGGCACCCGATGCCACCACCCAACTTGGCACCATCTGGTACCTGCGTACTGATGTTGTGTGGGCAGCCGGAGCAGAAGTACGGGACGCGGTTCGCCGTCAGTGGGATGAGTTGCCGAGTCGACGATGTGCGTGCCGTCGTCAGGCGTTCTGGAGCTACACGCTGCAGCAGTCGCTGGCGTACCGGCCCGACGATCGTGTCGGCGTCGAGCGTGCCGGTGACGGGGACGAGTCGGTGACCGTTCGGGTCGCGCTTTCCGGCAATCGCCGGACGCTCGGCCTGGGCGTACAGCGCCTCCTTGATCAGCGATTCGAGCGTTGGATTCTTGTCCTCGATCACCAGGATCTCCGCCAGTCCAGCCGCGAACTGGCGGACGAAGTGGACATCGAGCGGCAGTGGCATACCGAGCTTGATCAGTCGAATGCCGACGTCGGCGATCTTGTCAACGGTATCGAGACCGAGCAAACTCAAGGCTTCGACGACCTGATGGTACGTGTAGCCGCAGGCGGCAATTCCGATCCAGGCATCCGCTGAATCGACAGTGACCCGGTTGATGCCGTTCAACGTCCCGTATGTCGTGGCGATCTCCAGACGGATCTCCTGAAATTCGCGTTCGACATCCAACGTCGTCGGTGTCATCAACCGCCCGTTTGGACGAGCAACGAACTGCGTGCCGTTCACCAGGAATTCAGGGATGCGGGCGTTGATTCGGTCAGGATGCAGATCAACGGTTCCGCTGCCATCGGCGACAGCCGAAACGATCTTCAGAGCCGTCCACAGGCCGGCCCCGCGCGACAGTGCGATCGCGTGGCGACCGAGGTCGAGCGCCTCTTGGACGTCGCCGGGATGGAACAACGGCATATGCAGATCGAGCGCCGTCGCGTCGGACGAACTCGGCAGTGTCGACGATTTCGCCGCTGGGTCGTCGCCGATGATGGCGACCGCTCCGCCGTGTGCGCTTGACCCGGCGAAGGTGGCGTGGCGAAGGGCGTCCGATGCCCTGTCGAGCCCTGGTGCCTTGCCATACCAGACACCGACGACACCGTCGTGGCGGAACCCGTCGATCGTCGCCGCCACCTGGCTTCCCATCACCGCCGTCGCCGCCATTTCCTCGTTCAGGCCCGGCTGGTGGACGAATCGCAATCCAGCGGCGTCGGCGATCCGCTTCACCGCTTCGATGTCACGGTCGTAGGACGCCAACGGTGAGCCCTGATAACCGGAGATGAACGCCGCGGTGTTCAGGCCGACGCGACGGTCGGCGCGCAGTTGTTCGAGTGGAAGCCTGGCAAGCGACTGGGAGCCTGACATGAATACCCGCCCGAGGTCGCGCTCGTAGCGGTCCTCCAGTTGGTAGCTCCGTGTCGTATCCCCTGCCGGCAGCTCCGAACGCTGCCCGGACGCCGTGACGTGAGGCTGCGGGAGAGCGGTCCGCGATCGGACAGTATCGGTCATATCAACTCCATGGTGCTCAGTCTGCTACGTCAGCGGCGTCGCGCCGGCAAAAGTGGTATCGACCTGTCTGGTGGTTGACAAAATGTAACGTTGAGGTCTCATCGGTAGGAAAGGCCACCCCCATGCATCTCGCCCGTCGACTCGATCGCCTCGGCACCGAGACAGCGTTTGCTGTTTCTGCTTCGGCTGCCGACTGGGCTGCACGCGGCAATCGTGTCTTCCCGTTCCATCTCGGCGATCTCGATCTGGCCACGCCGAGCAACATCGTCGAGGCAATGGACAGAGCGATCGCCGACGGCAGGACGGGCTATTGCGCAGGCGCCGGCATCCTGCCGCTGCGTCAGGCATTGGCGGATGACGTCGGGTCCCGCAGGGGGCTCTCCTTCGGTCCGCAGAATGTCGTCGTGCAACCTGGCGGCAAGCCGGTGATCACGAAGTTCATCCAGACGGTGATGAATCCCGGTGACGATGTGCTGTACCCGAACCCGGGCTACCCGATCTACGAGAGCCAGATCGAATACTTCGGCGGCAACGCCGTGGGGTACGCCTATGAACCAACGACGACAGGTTTCGAGATCGACCTCGATCGTCTCGCGGCGTCGATCACACCACGGACGAAGGCGATCATCTACAACGATCTGCAGAACCCGATCGGTTGCGAATCGAGTGAGGCGGAGCGTGAGGCACTCGCCGAACTTGCCCAGCGAAACGACCTGTGGGTGCTCTCGGACGAGGCCTACTTCGAGATGCGCTATTCAGGCACCAGTACATCGATCGCCTCGATCCCCGGGATGCTCGAACGCACCGTCATCCTCTACACCTTCTCCAAGAAGTTCGCCATGACCGGCTGGCGCCTCGGCGCAGCGATCGCCCCGCAACCGGTCGCCGAGATGATCGCCAAGCTCAACACGAACGACGAATCGTGCACCACGCACTTCGTGCAGTACGCCGGCGTCGAAGGCGTGCTCGGCGAGCAGAAGGAGACCGCTGCGATCCTCGAGACATTGCGTCAACGCCGTGATGCGGCGTTCGCTGCACTGTTGGCGATTCCGGGTTTCAGCGTGACGAAACCCGAGGCGACGTTCTACCTGTTCGTCGAGGTCACACAGGCGATGCAACGGCTCGGCATCGGAGATGTTGCCGAGTTCGCCGCGGCAGCGCTGCACAACACCGGTGTTTCGTTCTGCACGCGTCGCCATTTCGGTCGTCCTCAACCGGGTGAGACACGCCAGTTCATCCGGCTCGCCTACTCTGGCATCCCGATTACCGACATCAACGATGGTCTCGGTGCGCTACGAGTCTGGATCGAGGGACACTGATGGCCAGGGTGGTGGTGACCGGGAGGATCCCGGATGCGGGCCTCGACATGTTGCGTAAGAACCACGATGTGTTCGCCTGGGCCGAAGACTCCCCGATGCCGCGTGAGAAGCTGCTCGATGTCGTCGACGGTGCGACTGCGATCGTCTCGCTGCTGACCGAGAAGATCGACGAGGAAGTGCTGCTGGCTGCCGGCAATCAGCTGCGGATCGTCGCCAATGTTGCTGTCGGCTTCAACAATATCGACGTCGCAGCGTGCGCCGCCCGCAACATCGTTGCCACCAATACGCCAGGCGTGCTGACCGAGGCGACCGCCGATGTGGCGATGGCCTTGATCCTGATGACGACGCGCCAGCTCGGCAAAGGCGAACGAATCGTCCGTTCCGGCGAACCGTGGCAGTGGGGAATGTTCTACTTGCTCGGCACCAGCGTCCAGGGACGTCAGTTGGGAATCATCGGTCTCGGACAGATCGGTGTCGCCCTCGCCAGACGGGCGAAGGCTTTCGGTATGACGATCGCCTATTCGAACCGCCGCCCCGTCGACCCGACCATCGGCGCCGAGCTCGATGCAACGAGAATGGATCTCAGAACGCTGCTTGCCAGTAGCGACGTCGTCTCCCTGCACTGTCCGTATTCGCCGGCGACGCATCATCTGATGAGTACCGAGCAGTTCGAGGCGATGAAGCCGACGTCGTACCTGATCAACACCGCTCGCGGACCGATCGTCGACGAAGCAGCGCTCGTCGAGGCGCTGCAGAACGACACGATCGCCGGTGCAGGACTCGATGTCTTCGAACGTGAGCCACTCGTACACCCCGGGCTCATGCGGCTCGACAGTGTTGTACTGCTCCCCCATCTCGGCTCGGCGACGATCGAGACGCGGACTGCGATGGCGACGTTGGCGGCAGCAAACGTGATTGCCGTGTTGAACGGCGAGACCCCACCGACGCCGATCAATCCAGTCGCTTGAGCATCGGAAGGCCTGGGCGTTGAACGTCGTCGTCGTCCTTGCCCATCCCAGTGCCGGCAGCCTCAATCATGCAGCCTTCGACACGGCGGTCACATCGCTGACCATGGCGGGTCATCACGTAACGGCGCTCGACCTCTACGCGATCGAATATCCGGCACTGATGTCCTTCGACGATCGCCACGCCTATCACGGCGACACGCCGATCATCAACGAGATGACGCTGCAGCACGCCAGTGCGGTCAAGGCGGCGGACACGCTCGTCTTCATCTATCCGACGTGGTGGTCCTCGCTTCCGGCGATACTCAAGGGTTGGTTGGAAAAGGTGATGGCACCGGGCATCGCCTTCGTCTTCGACGAGGCAACCGGCAAGGTCAAGCCGGGCCTCAAGAACGTCAGACGAATCATCGGCATCAGTACGTACGCGTCGCCGCTGCTGGCCGTCAAGGCTGCGAACGACAATGGCAGACGCACGCTGCTCCGGGCACTCCGGCTGTGCACGGGCGTGCGGACGCGGTCGAAGTGGATCGGCCTCTATTCGGTGCCGGCATCGACGCATGAGCAGCGAACAGCCTTCCTTTCGAAGATCGACGCAGCGATGGCGGCACTGTGATCAGCGGCACCGTGATCGGCGGGTCGTGAACGTTCTCGTGGTCTATGTGCATCCAGACCCCGCCAGCTTCGTTGCGGCGATGCGCGACCGCGTGCTGACCGGGCTGACGGCAGGCGGCCACACGACGCAGTTGATCGATCTGTATGCCGACGGATTCGATCCGCTGTTGACAGATCAGGAGCGTCGTGACCACCACCATCCGCCGGTGCTTCGTCCGCAGATCGACGGCTATGCCGCACAGTTGCGATGGGCTGAAACCGTCGTCCTGGTCTATCCGACGTGGTGGTCCGGGCAGCCGGCGATGCTCAAAGGGTGGTTCGACCGTGTCTGGACGAACGGCGTCGCCTACGAACTCGCTGCTGGCGGGCGCCCGAAGCCGTTGTTGCGCAATATCAAGCGGCTCGTCGCCGTCACCAGCCACGGGTCTGCGAAGTACACGAACGCCATCGAAGGCGAAGGCGGCAAGCGCGTCATCAGCCGGTCGATCCGCCCGATGTGCAACCGACTCGCACGATGTACGTGGATCGCGCTGTACAACATCGATCGCCTGGATTCGCCCGCACGGATCGCGTTTCTCGACCGGGTCGAAGCGAGAATGCGCCGGCTCTGAGAGATCAGCGGCGGTTGATCGTCGGTCGCAGTCGATCGTCAGTCGCGATCGAAAACCCGGTAGGTCGCGTCGATCAATGATTGGCCGCGCTCGTTGAGCAGTATGCCTGGTCCCATGCGGTTCATCGTGTACCCGAAACTGATTGCCTGCGCCGGATCAGCGAAGCCGATACTGCCGCCGGCGCCGACGTGACCGAACGCACCGTCCGGGATCACCACGGAGTCCTTCTGGCGCTTGTCGCGGTTGTCCATCCTGACCATGAAACCGAGGGCGAAACGCGTCGCCATCCGCAGAGTCGCGTCGCAGTTCGTTGCCGATGACACCCGGCGCATCCGCTGCAGTGTCGCCGTGTCGACCAGCATCGCGTCGCCCGCTGCGAGCGGCGTGTACATCCCGGCGAGGCCACGGGCGTTGGTGATGCCGCCGGCTCCGCCGATCTCGGCGGCGTGATACTCCCTGCTGTTTGCGTTCGCCGATGACATGTTGGCGACGGCGAGCGCCGGGATCGAGGTTGGCTCGTTCAGCAGTGTCAGCGCGAACTCCGAAAGCGGCTCGCCCTTGGATCGAACATACGGGATCATCGGTGCGACGCGCCCCTCGAGCGACTCCGGCAGCCCGATCCAGAAGTCGAGACCCAATGGCTCGGCGATTGTCGTCCGGAAGAACGAACCGAGCGATTGCCCAGCAACACGGCGGACGAGTTCACCGACGGTCCAGCCGAAGTTGATCATGTGATAGCCATTGCGCGTCCCGGGCTCCCAGAACGGCTGCTCCGCTTCGAGGCGGTCGATCACCCTGTCCCAATCGTAGAACTCACCGCGCTCGACCGGATCACGGAACACCGGAACGCCGACAGAATGGTCGAGCATCATCCGGACCGTCGCCCGTTCCTTACCCCGGACGGCGAATTCCGGCCAGTACTCGGCGACGGGCGCCTCGATGTCGAGCTTGCCCTGCGACGCCAATACATGCGCACACAGTGCCGTCGCTCCCTTCGTGCAGCTGTACACGATCGACATCGTCTCGCTCGTCCACGGACGCGAACTGGCGGCGTCTGCCGTCCCGCCCCAGACGTCTACTACGGTGCGTGCGTCGTGGGTGATGCACAGCGACGCACCGACTTCGCGCCGCTCCGCAAAGTTGCGGACGAACTCCTCGATCACCGGAGCGAACCGGTCATCGTATTCCCCGTGCACCTGCCCGGTCGGTACGGCACGTTCGATCGTCGTCATCAGCTCGGTCCTCCGTCTGGCAGCGATTCGCCGACCCGGTCTCGCGATACTGGTCGATGTCCCGCTACGGACGCGTGTCGGGGGACGCACCGTCATCCGCTACACGGCAACTGGAGGCACGATGATCGACGAGCAACCCGAACGTGGTGGAGCGGATACGTCCGGCTGGGACCTGGCAACACTGCAGCAAGCGATGGAGATCGCCAACGTTCCGACCCTGCTGATGGTGCTCGTACAGTTGACGGGTGAGCGGAAATGGATGGCAGACCCGTATCGCCCCGTACGTGCTCGCGGCATGGGCGACAACGACACCGGAGGCCTACCGGAGGCAACCGTCGCCGAGGTTCGCGCAGCAGCGCTCGAGGCCATCGAGGCATGGCGCGAGGGTCGCCCGGTCGCCATTGCCGACCCGTCACCGGAGTTGCTCGTCGAGATGCTGAGCTGGGCGATGGGAGAGGACGTGCCCCCGGAATACGGCCCGATGACCAAGGCACAGCTCGGATTGCCGCCGGATTCGTCATCGGATGCGTCATCGGATGCGTCATCGGATTTCCGTGTCCCAGACGGGTTCGAGGCGTTGATCATCGGTGCCGGTGTGTCGGGGATGTGCGCTGCAGTTGCGCTACAGCGAGCAGGCATCGAGTACTCGATCATCGAACGCCAGCCGGATGTCGGCGGCGTCTGGCAGGAGAACCACTACCCGGGCGCCGGTGTCGACACGCCGAATCACCTTTACTCGTATTCGTTTGCGCCGTACGACTGGACGCAGTACTTCTCGCTGAGAGACGAGCTTCACGCCTACCTCGTTCACGTCGCTGACATCTTCGACCTGCGACGCCATATTCGGTTCGCGACGTCCGTCGAGTCGGCTGCGTACGTCGAGGACGAACAGCGCTGGGCCGTCGATATCCGCAATGATGACGGCACGACCGAAACGCTGCGATGCAACGTGTTGTTCAGCGCCATCGGTATCTTCAACCCGCTGAAGATGCCGGATATCCCCGGTCTCGATCAGTTCGAGGGTCCGATGTTCCACACAGCGGCATGGCCTGACGACCTCGATCTCACCGGCAAGCGAGTGGCAATCATCGGTAACGGCGCGAGCGCCATGCAGACAGCGCCGGAGATCCAGCCGATCGTCGAATCGCTGACGATCTTCCAGCGGTCACCTCAGTGGGCTGCGCCGTTCGAACACTTCCGCACGGCTGTTCCTGAACCGATCAGGTTTCTCCTCCGTGAGGTTCCGCACTATCGGGCGTGGTACCGGGTCCGCCTCGGATGGACGTTCAACGATCGAGTCTTTCCTTCGCTGCAGAAGGACGATTCGTGGCCACACCCCGAACGGTCGCTGAATGCGATCAACGACGGGCACCGAGAATTCTTCACCCGGTACATCAAGTCCGAGGTCGGCGATCGCACCGACCTCCTCGACAAGATCGTGCCGACATACCCGCCGTTCGGCAAACGCATGCTGATGGACAACGGCTGGTACAGGATGCTGACGAAGGACAATGTCGAACTCGTCACCGATCGGATCGCCGCTATCAGCGCCGACGGCGTGATCGTCGAAGACGGTCGTGAGTTCGGGGCCGACGTACTCGTCGTCGCGAGCGGCTTCGATGTCCTGCGGTTCCTCTCCACATACGAGATCCGTGGACGCTCCGGTCGTTCGCTCCGTGACACCTGGTCGGACGATGATGCGCGTGCGTACATCGGCATGACGATCCCCGATTTCCCGAATCTCTTCGTGCTCTACGGCCCGAACACGCAGGCGGGCCACGGCGGCAGCTTGATCTTCCTCATCGAGATGCAGATGAACTACATCACGGATCTGCTGCGCCAGATGTTCGCCAACGACATCGGCGCGATCGAATGCCGCCCCGACGTCCACGACGCCTACAACGAGGCGATCGATCGAGCACACGAGCGAATGGTGTGGACGCATCCCGGCATGGAGACGTACTACCGCAACGCACGAGGGCGAGTCGTCGTCAACGTTCCGTACCGCAACGTCGACACGTTCGAACGCACGCGTCACGCCGACCTCTCCGACTTCGTCACTGAGTTGCGTCGGACGTCATAACAGGGAGCGGCAGCGCCGTTGCTGCGAGACTGAGTCGATGAGCACCGAGCAGCAGGCGTTGACCGCCCACACCGAACGGGCGTTGTCGGGGAACCTGCATCGGGAGGTGGCAAAGCTCGAACGCCAACACAAACTGTTCGTCCGCGACCGGCTCGCGCTGCTGCTCGATACGGGGACGTTCGTCGAGGATGGCCTGTTGGCGAACACGATGGCAACGGACCTTCCGGCAGACGGCGTCGTCACCGGCATCGGCAAGGTCGAAGGGCGTCCGGTCTGCGTGATGGCCAACGACCCGACTGTCAAGGCCGGCTCGTGGGGTGCCAGGACCGTCGAGAAGATCATCCGTCTCACGGAATACGCATTGCGCCACGAACTGCCCGTGTTCTGGCTTGTCGACTCGGCCGGCGCACGTATCACCGACCAGGTGGAACTGTTCCCTGGCCGCCGCGGGGCCGGCCGCATCTTCGCCAACCAGATCAAGCTGTCTGGCAAGGTGCCGCAGATCTGCTGCCTGTTCGGCCCGTCCGCCGCCGGTGGCGCATACATCCCGGCGTTCTGCGACATCGTCATCATGGTCGAGGCGAATGCCTCGATGTACCTCGGCTCGCCACGGATGGCCGAGGAAGTCATCGGTGAGACCGTCACGCTGGAGGAGATGGGTGGGGCACGAATGCACGCCACGGTGTCGGGCTGCGGCGACAACCTGGCCTCCGACGACGCCGATGCCATCGCCCAGGCGAAGGAGTTCTTCAGCTATCTGCCGACGAACTGGCGGGGCCTTCCGACAGCCTTCGAAGCCAACCGACCGACCGACGGACTGACACGTGCGGTGCTGCCGCAGGACGAAGCTGCCGGCTACGACATGCACCGGTTCCTCGATCGACTGATCGATGACGATTCGTGGTTCGAGATCAAGCCGCTGTTCGCGCCGGAACTGATCATCGGCTTCTGCCGCCTCGACGGCAACTCGGTCGGGATCGTCGCCAGTAACCCGATGCACAAGGGAGGCGTGCTGTTCGGTGACTCGGCCGACAAGGCAGCGCGGTTCGTGTGGCTCTGCGATGCGTTCAACGTGCCCTTGCTGTTCCTCGCCGATGTCCCCGGCTTCATGATCGGCACCCAGGTCGAGCGCCAGGGCATCATCCGTCACGGTGCGAAGATGATCACCGCCATCGCTGAAGCAACCGTTCCGAAGATTTCGGTGATCGTCCGCAAGGCATACGGTGCCGGGCTCTACGCGATGTGCGGGCCGGCGTTCGATCCGATCGCAACACTCGCGCTGCCGACGGCGAAGATCGCCGTGATGGGACCGGAACCCGCCGTCAACGCCGTGTACGCCAACACGATCGCCTCGATCGACGACCCCGTCGAGCGTCAGGCATTCATCGACGAACGCCGCGCCGAGTACTCCGCAGACGTCGACATCTATCGCCTCGCCAGCGAGTTGGTGATCGACGCCGTGATCTCCTTCGAATCACTTCGCAACGAGATCATCGCCCGCTTCGCCAGCGCCGACCCCACTGACCGCGACGGCGTCGCCAAACGCCACGGCATCACTCCAGGCTGACAGGCGGACCAAACGAGTATTTCGGTTGCAAGGCGGGCCGAACGAGTATTTCGGTTGCAGCGTGGGGCGAGTTGCTACTCGATGCCAACGGCGGGGACGGTCGCCGGGGGTCTGCCTATTTGGCGGTCGGGAGGGTCTGCTCGGTGGTGAGGACGCCGGCGAAGAGGTCGCCGAATTGCTCGACCCGTTCGAGGACATCGGCGGCCTCGAAACGTAGCGGGATGGTGCCGTCTGCGCAGTCGCTGACCTCATCCCAGCTGACCGGCGTCGAAACCGTCGGGTCTGGCCTGGCACGGAGAGAATACGGTGCGATCGTCGTCTTGTGGCGGGTGTTCTGGCTCCAGTCGACGAATATCTTGCCGGGCCGCACCGCCTTGGCCATCGTCGTCGTCACCCGATCGGGGTGCTGTTTCTCCAACAGTTGACCGACGACGCGCGCGAATGATGAGGCATGTTCGTGCGTCACCTGCGTGTTCAGCGGGACATACATCTGCAGCCCTTTCGAGCCACTCGACTTGCACCATCCATCGAGGACGACAGCATCCAGCACCTCACGGACGAGCAGCGCGATCTGACAGCATTCCCGGATGACCGCCGGCTCGCCAGGATCGAAATCGAAGACCAGCGAAGCGGGTGTCTCGATGTCGTCGGCGTGGGCCATCGGCGCGTGCAATTCGATCGCTGCGAGGTTCGCCGCCCACACCAGCGCTGCTGGTTCGTCGAGTCGACAGTACGGGATCGATCCGTTGTGGTCGCCTGTGCCCTCGGCGGTATCCACCCAGTCCGGACGGTGTTTCGGACAACGCTTCTCGAAGAAACCAGCCTGGTCCGTCCCGTTCGGAAAGCGACGGAACGTCAGGCAGCGGTTTTCGATATGCGGCAGGATGTATGGCGCGATCCGTGCGTAATAATCGATGATCTGCGACTTCGTGAAACCAGAAGGATAGAGCGGCTTGTCGAGGTTCGAGAGGCTGAGCGATCGGCCCCCGACCTCGACCTGCAGCGACGTGCCTGCAGCAGCCACGACCGAGGACCCCGGCTGACGATCAGGCGCTCTTACGGGCGCGTGTCTTTGCCGGTTTCGACGACGCCAACTCCGTCACCTTGGCGGTTTCCGGTGTCTCGCCAGTGGCGGGGTGACGTTTGCGGGCATCCTTCGCCGCCTTGACGCTCGCTTCGAGAGCAGCCATCAGGTCGACAACCGGTGTGGTCGGCTTCGACGGCGCGAGCGCCTGGAACTCTTCACCTGACGCCTTCTGATCGATCAGTTCGAGCACGGACTTGCGGTAGTCGTCGTGATATTTGGAATGGTCGAATTCAGCGCTCAACGACTCGACGAGCGCCTCCGCCATCTTGACCTCTTTGGCGGTGACCTCGACCGAATCGAGCGTCGACAGTTCCTCGATGACGGTCGGCGAGACGACCTCCTCGGCGAACACCATCGTCGACAGCATCAGCAACCCGTCGACGGCTCGGATCGCCGCCACATACTGCTTCTGGCGCATCACGAAACGTCCGATGGCAACCTTGCCGGATTCTTCCATCGCCAGTGCCAGCAGCTTGTACGGCTTCGGCGTCTTCTCAGGGGCGACGATGAACGCGGTGTCGAACAGCACCGGGTCGATCTCTGTGAGGTCGACGAACTCCTCGAGATCGATCGACTTGGTCGCCGAGGGAATGAACGGTTCGAGCTCGTCAGGATCGACGACGACGTAGTTCCCCTTGGTGACCTCGTAGCCCTTGACGATGTGCTCGTCCGGTACGTCCTCACCGGTATCGGCGGACACCTTCTTCAGCTTGATCCGGCTCATCGAGCGGTCGTCCAGCTGGTTGAACGACACCGATTTCTTGGAAACGGCATGGAACAGTTTCACGGGGATGGCGATGAGGCCGAAGCTGATGGTTCCATTCCACACGGGGCGTGCCATAGAACACAGTGTGCCCCATCCTGAGGCTCGGCGAAACATCAGGTCCGCTCGAGCGCTCAGCCGGAGAGGACCGCTCTGGCGACGAGGTCGGTTCCGAACGCCGTCAGAATCGCCAGGTAGAGCAGGCCGGTCGCCGCCATCACCGCCGAGTAGTAGCGCTCCCGCAATGCCGCCCTAGTGACGAACACCAGCACGATCGTGCTCAGCGCACAGGCGATCCAGAACCACCCGAGCATCCCGTTCCATCCGTCGTCGATCGTGCCGTCGAAGATGCTGATCATGCCGACAGGAAGCAGCAGGGCGATGACTTCGGCCGGCCAGATCCAGCCGAGCGCCGACACCAGTTCGTTCAACAGCCGCCGTGGGAGCCCTGGCTGCACGAGGTACCAGTGGCCGAGCAGCATTGCGTCGGTGATCGACCCGAGGAACGCTGCGCCGATGATCATGCGGGCGACGGCGACGGCGATGTGGGCATTGGCATGCCCACGGGTCGAGTCGATCGCTGCGGCGACGAGACCGACGACGCCGACGATCGCCGGGAGCAGATCGAGCCACGGCGGGAATTCCCTGGCACGACCCGGCGTCTCGAGTGCGGTCGTGGTCGTCGTGGCGAACCGACCCTGACGTTCGATACCGGTCATCGCCGCAACCCGCTCACTGCGCCGATCGTGTTCGGCCTGCTGACCGGAGACGCCGGCCTTGCGGCGGACGATCGACACGACCAGCCCGAGGAGGCACGTTGCTGCGACGGCGATCGACACGCCCTCGCGGACCGCTACGACGCGGGCCGCGAATCCTGCGAAAATCGCCCCGACGGCCATCAGCAGATAGGTGCCGCGGAGCAGCCAGCCATAGCCGACGCCGACTTCTCGGCGTCGTGTCGTGAACCAACAGAACAACATGCCTCCGACCGCCCACTGCAGGAGCAGGGAGGCAGCGTCGAGGCGGATCACGGCGGCAAGGGTAATGGCCGAAACTCCGACCCATGCCGGCGCGTGGGTGACTGAAACGACACATCCAGATCACGCCGTGATCAGATTCACCTGCCGTGAAAGGCGAACGGAGCCCGTGCCGTCGTACGATCACCCGGGTGCGGATGCTCAGTCGGTTGCCGATCGTGCTCGTCGTCTGCGTGTCGCTCGCAGGATGTTTCACCGGTCAGCGGGCGACGTTGACAACGGCACCGCCCGGCGGCAACCAGGGCTCCCCCGTCGGTGATGCGAACGCCGACGCCGTGCTGGTGCTGCTGGAATCGACCGCCACGACGGCGTCCACAGCGACATATTCGATACTCCACAGGTTCGGCGGCCAAACTGCCACCGGCGTCGTTGCGCATGACGCTTCCGGCAAGAAGTCGGTCACCGTCAACGACGTCCGCTACCTGCTCGTGGGCAGCCCGCAGACCTGTTCGCTGGCCACCAGACAGTGCGATACCGGCGTCATAGAGCAGCGGGTCAGCGACTTCGGCATCTCCAGTACCTTCGCCGACAACGCCCCGGCGCGCCGGCTGAGGGTGTCGATCCGACGTAAGAACGCGGCGACGACGGCGAGTCATCGGCAACTGGCCGGACAGGACGCAATCTGTGTCACCGTCCCGGTCGGCGATGGGCAGGAAACGTACTGTGCAGTTGCCGGAGGGCACCTCGCCTACCTCGACGCGAGCGACGTGCAGGTCCAGCTCGTCACCCTGACGGCGACCGCAGACACATCGGCGTTCACCGCCTGAATCATCACGATCGACATGGCTCGGGCGGCGCTCCTCCGTGGTGTCTCGTCCGGTCAGGCTTCGACGGTGACGAGCGAGCGGTCGGCGTGATTCAGCAATACCGGACCGTCGTCCGTGGCGACGACGATGTCCTCGAGGCGCATACCCCACCGTCCGCTCAGGTAGATGCCGGGCTCGACGCTGTAGGCGTGGCCGGCGGCGAGCGGCTGTGCATTTCCCTCGACCATGTACGGGTCCTCGTGTGCCTCCAGGCCGATGCCGTGGCCCGTGCGATGGATGAAGTAGTCGCCGAATCCGGCACCGTCGATCACCTTGCGAGCTGCCCGATCGACGTCCTGGCAGTCGTTGCCGATCTGGCCGGCTTCGTAACCTGCGGCGTTCGAGGCGTGCAGTACGGCATAGGCGTCGGCGATCTCCGAGGCTGGCGCCGAGCCGGTGTAAACGCAGCGGGTGATGTCGGAGCAGTAGCCGTTCATCGTCCCGCCGAAGTCGCACAGCACGACCTCGTCACGCATGATCACGCGGTCACTTGCATGATGATGTGGACTGGCAGCGTTCTCGCCTGCGGCGACGATCGCGAAGTTGACGACGTCATGACCCTCGGCGATGAGACGGGCCGAAATGTCGGCAGACACCGCTGCTTCGGTTCTGCCGATGAGGGCGATCTCCCCTGCGTGCAGCTGCGCTGCGACCCGGTCGGCTGCAGCACCGGCGGCCGTCAGCGCGGCGATCTCTGCAGCGTCCTTGCGAGCGCGGAGCGGTCCGACGACCTCGACTGCCCTGCTGAACCGCGCACTCGGCAATTTCGGCAGCAGATCGACGAGGAACCGCGCCCACATCTGATCTCCTACTGCAACAGACTGCGCATCGCCCACGAGCTTCGCCACCAACTCGACCGGATCCTCGGTCTCACCCCACGGCAGCAGCCCGAACGCGCCAGGCTGCTCGACGACCCGCGGCGCCTCGAGCCGCGGGATCACCATCGTTGCGTCGCCGCGGAGCGGTAGCACGAGCATCGTCAGGCGCTCGAGCGGCATCGCCAGGTAACCGGTGACATACGGAAGGTCGTGGCCGACGGACAGCAGCACGACATCGACGCCGCGCTCCTCCATCGCTGCACGGACCCGACTCAGGCGATCGAGGTAGACATCGGTGCTGAACGAAGCTGAGGACATACCCCCAGTCTGGCAAATTTTCAGCCCTCCGCCTCGCCGCGCTCCCCTCACCCTCCCGGAGCGTTGGGTCAAAAGGTGGAGGCCGGACGTGGTGTCCACAAACTGCTCCATCGCTCAACCCACCCGCTGTCCGCCGTCGAGCGGCGAAGGGTGGGCGGCGGGGGGTGGGCGGCGACCGTGCGCCGCGCATACTGGGTAGGTGACGACGACCGCGACGCCGAACACGCTCGGCCGGCGGCTCGTCTTCGTGCTGGCAGCGGCAACCGGTCTGACCGCCGCGAACCTGTACTACGCCCAACCGTTGCTGCACACGATCGCCAAGCATTTCGGGTCGAGCGAAGGCACCACCGGACTGGTCGTCACTGCGTCGCAGATCGGCTACGCAGCAGGACTGGCGTTCGTCGTACCTGTCGGTGATCTCGTCGATCGCCGGCGGCTGATCACCAGAGCACTGATGGCAGCGACCGTGCTGCTGCTCGTCGCTGCGGTGGCACCGACGTTGTGGGTGCTCATCGGGGCCCTCGGCCTCGTCGGCCTCTGCTCCGTCGTCGCCCAGATCCTCGTGCCGATGGCCGCACAAATGGCGTCCGCCGATACGAGGGGCAAGGTCGTTGGGACGGTCATGACGGGTCTACTCCTCGGCATCCTGCTGGCGAGGACCGTCTCGGGTCTGATTGCCGCTGCGTTCGGATGGCGAGCGGTGTTCGTCGTCGCCGCCACACTTGCCGCCGGATTGGCGGTCCTACTCGCCGCTGAACTGCCACAAGAGTCGCGCCGTCCCGGACTCAGTTACGGCGAGTTGATGCGTTCGCTCGTGACACTCGCCAGGCAACAACCGGAACTGCGCAGAACGGCCGTTGTCGGTGGACTCGTCTTCGCCAGCTTCAGCGCTTTCTGGACGACGATCGCCTTCCGGCTGTCCGATCCGCCGTTCAACTATGGCGACGCGGCGATCGGACTGCTCGGGCTCGCCGGGGCAGCAGGCGCACTCTGCGCATCACCTGCCGGAAGAACCTCCGACCGGGGATGGGTGCGGCCGGCACGGATGATCTCGACGGCGACACTCGCGTTTTCGTTCGCCGTCCAGTGGTTCGGGCGGTCGTCGATCGTGTGGATCGTCGTCGGCGTCGTCCTGCTCGATGTCGGCGTTCAGGGGACACAGGTCCTCAACCAGTCCGTGATCTACGGATTGGTGCCGTCGGCGCAGAGTCGCGTCAACTCGGTCTACATGACGACATATTTCGTCGGTGGGGCGGGCGGCTCAGCGATCGCCGGCGCCGCCTACGACAGCGGCGGCTGGGGTGCGGTCTGCCTGCTCGGCGTATGTCTGGCTTGTGCTGCGCTGCTGTTGGCGGCACCGGCCAAACGAGCGGGCCCCAGCGAGTTGGTCGCATCGGACAGTTAGTGCCGTGCAGACACGTCGCGGACCCGAGTGCCGTCGCAGCACCCGGGGTGTCCAGTCAGCAGATACGCGAGAGCTGTTCGCCAATGGGTAGGTCGAGGATGCGACGGGCACCGAACGATGTGCGCCCGACGACGACGCCGGGGTGATCGTCGGTGACGGTGCCGACGACAACGGCATCACGCCCGAACTCGTGGTCGTGCATTGCCTCCATCACGGCGTCGAGGATCTCCGGCGGGACGAACGCCACCAACTTGCCTTCGTTGGCGATGCTGATGGCGTCGAGGCCGAGGAACGAACACGCCGACGCGACCTGTTCCGGCACCGGCATCGACGTCTCGTCGAATTCGATACCGACGTGTGCCGTCGCGGCGATCTCGCAGAACGAGGCGGCGACTCCCCCACGCGTCGGATCGCGCAATACATGGATGTCGGTACTGGCGGCGAGCATCGCAGCGACGAGACCGTTCAACGGTGCCGAGTTGCTGAGGATCTCCGTTCCGAATTCGATCCCTTCACGCTTCGACATCACGGCGACCCCGTGCAGCCCGATCGGTCCGCTGATGATGATCTTGTCGGCGGGCATCGCGCCGCGGGGACGGATGTCGACGCCGTCCGGGATCACCCCGATGCCGGCGGTATTGATGTACACGCCGTCGGCAAGGCCGGCGTCGACGACTTTTGTGTCGCCGGTGACGATGCGTACCCCGGCGGCCTCAGCCGCCTTGCCCATCTCGATGGCAATCTGACCGAGAACGGTGAATTCGGGGCCTTCTTCGAGGATGAAACCGGCACTCAGGGCAATGATCTGCGCTCCGCTCATCGCCACGTCGTTCACCGTCCCGTTGACCGCCAGGTCGCCGATGCATCCACCAGGGAAGAACAGTGGACGCACGACGTACGAGTCTGTCGCAAATGCAAGCCGTCCGCCGGCGACGTCGACCAGCGCCGAGTCGCGCATCTCGGCGCTGGGGTCCACGCCGAAGGCCGGCATGAAGAGGTGCTCGACGAGTTCGGCCGACAGCCGGCCTCCCCCGCCATGGCCGATCGTCACCCGATCGTGATCGCGCAACGGCAGTGGGCACGTCCAGCCGTCGAAGTCCGGTCGCTCACCCACGACGGGCCGGCATCGTCACGGGGATCGGAGCAGTTGAGAGAAGGCGAACGGCGTCGATGACGCCACCCGACGTCGCCGCGTCGACCGTCGACGTGCCGGGAACATCGAGCCGGCGGTACTGGTAGTAGGCGGCGCAGGCGCCCTCGCTCGAGACCATCGTCGCACCGAGCGGCTTACGTGGCGTGCATTCCTTGCCGAAGGCCTCACTTCGGCGTTACGACAGCGTGCTTGTTGCGTGAATCGATTGTCGCTCTACGGAGAGACCTGGCTCGATGCAACTGCATTGTCCAACGCTCGGCCGAGCAAGCGGCGGTTGGTCACTCCGGATCGTCATCACTGCTCCCCCACCCCACCTGTACGTGTTCTGTTGTCACGTTTTGGTCACGATCCAGTATCATTTGCATCCCAGATGCTGGCGACAGAAAGAAGTCATATGAGCACTCACCGTAGTAGCACGCCAGGCGGCGCACTGCTTGTTCAGTCGACATCAGCGATCGGACGGTGCATCGGAATACTGTGTGCGCTGCTTGCCGCTGTCGCTCTGCTGCTGACGGGGCTCGTATCGCCTGCCAGCGCGGCCGTCGACACCACGGCGCAGTGCAACGGCCTCGACAACATCGGCGGCCTCGGGGCAAGGTGCACGGTCACGGTGACCAACAACCTCGACCTCTCCACCGGCGTCACGAGTTCGACGGTCGTTACCGTCGAATGTCACGGCCCCGCCAATACGGCGTTGCTCTGCGTCACGACTCCGACTTCCTCGCTCAACCTGTCGACGACTGTCAATCAGTGCAACGGGTCGGAGAACGGCGGTGGGGGGAGTCTCGTGTGCGATGTGATCGTCGTCAACAACATCATCGGTGCCGCCACTGCTGTGCCAGCGTCCATCGATCAATGCATCGGCTCGGCGGACAGCAGTGGCGTGGCAATATGTAGTCCGCTGCAGGCGACGACCAACGCCGACATCACCCAATGCAACGGTTCCGGCAACGGCGGCGGTACGACGGTGACGTGCACCGTGACGACCTCGACCAACTCCTCGGCGCTTCCGATCATCATCAACCAGTGCAACAACTCGGGCAACGGCGGTGGGGCTCTCGTGACATGTACGGCTTCGATCACCAACAACATCCTTCCCGCCGCGTCCACCACGACGACCACCCCTGGCGGAGCAACGACCACCCCTGGCGGGTCGACCGATACTACGGTGGCCCCCGGTGGCGGTGTAGCGACGACGACGGCCACCGGTCCTGCCGGCGGTGTAGCAACGACGACGGCCACCGGTCCTGCCGGCGGCGTGATCGGCGACGTACAGGTCGTTCCGGTCACGGTCCCAACCGCACGCCCGGGTCGGCTGCCGGCGACGGGTGCGAATAGCGGAGTCATCAGTCTGATCGGCGTGGCCCTCGTCTCCAGCGGGGCAGTCGTGCTGCTCGCCCGGCGGCGCCGCCCAGCCTGAGCAGAGATCACCTCGTCACCGCCAGACCCCAGCCCGGTCAGGCGGTGACGAGGCTCTCGTTACACCCGGTACCTCGACAGCGGGCCGCTGAGGCCGACCACCGTCGCTGCCGGTCGTAGCATGTTCAGCCGCTGGCTGAACCGGAGAACTGGCGAGGGCCGGTGACGGCCGCAGCCGATTGGCTGGCGTGATAGCTCGAACGGGTCAACGGGCTCGACTCGACATGCCCGATGCCGTGCGCTTCGCCGAACCGCTTGAGGTCGACAAATTCTGCGGGATCCACCCAGCGGACGACCGGCAGGTGGTGTGATGTCGGGCGCAGGTACTGGCCGATCGTCACGATGTCGACGCCGATGCCTGCAAGGTCGGCGAGCGCGCCTTCGAGTTCGGCAATCGTCTCGCCCATGCCGACGATCAGCCCTGACTTCGTCGTCAGGCCGGCCGCTTTGGCCATCGCCAATACGCCGAGACTGCGGGCGTAGCCGGCTGACGGCCTGACAGCATGTTGCAGCCTGGCGACGGTTTCGAGATTGTGGTTGAAGATATCGGGGCGCACGTCGAGCAGTGCCTGGAACGAGGCTGCGTCGCCCTTGCCGTCGGACACGAGCGTCTCGACGGTCGTGCCGGGACGACGCAGGCGGATGGCATCGACGGTCGCAGCGACGAGGCCCATACCTCCGTCGACGAGGTCGTCGCGCGCCACCATCGTCAGCACGGCGTGGCCGAGGCCCATTCGCTCGACGGCCTCGGCGACGCGGAGCGGTTCGGTCTCGTCGACGACGAGCGGCTTCTGCGTGTCGACGAGACAGAACCCGCACGCACGGGTGCAGCGCTCCCCCAGCACCATGAACGTCGCTGTTCCGTCCGACCAGCATTCGGAGAGGTTCGGGCAGCCGGCTTCCTCGCAGACGGTGATCAGGTTGAGATCGCGGATCGTCTGCTTCAGCGCCAGCACCGGTGCGTCGATGCGCACCTTCGGTCGCAGCCACTCAGGCTTACGGGCGGCGATCGACAGTCCGTCGGTGACACCTGCACGGTCCAGGCGGCCCCGCATCCGGACCGATGTGCCGGTCGGCCCCGGCATGTTAGACGGTTCCGGCGACTTGCCGGTCGTCAGACGTTCGACGCCGTGATCCGCAGGGTGCCGTACGACCTCACCGGGACCCTCTCCGCGAGAGAAGGCCGAGAGATCCTCGGGCCGATGCTTCCAGGCGACATCCTGGCGTTCGAGCACGCCGTTGCCCCATTGCGCAGCGGCGAGGCGACCGACGATCGTCGTCACGGCCTCCATCGTCACGTCGATGCCCTCCTCTGCAAGGCTGGTGACTGCCTTGTCGGGAATGCCGCACGGGATGATGTAGTCCCGCATGTAGCGCAGGTCCGGGTCGATGTTGAGGGCGAAGCCGTGCATCGTGCGGCCGCGGCTGAGCCGGACGCCGATTGCGCAGATCTTGCGCGGGTGCTCCGATTCCGGATCGATCCAGACACCTGGATACTCGCGGAGGCGTCCAGCCGTGCGCAGTCCCAGTTCGCCGAGCGTGTCGATGATCAACTGTTCGACCTGGCGGACGTAGGCGACCGTGTCGGCCATGCCGGTGTCAGTGCCATGCTTCGATGGCAACGTCAGGATCGGATAGCCGACCAGTTGGCCTGGCCCGTGGTAGGTGACATCTCCGCCACGATGCACGGACACGAGCTCGGCACCGACCGATGCAGGGTCGACGAGCACGTTCGTCGCCAGTTCGGCCCGCGGCCCGTGGGTGAAGACGTGAGGATGTTCCAGCAGCAGCAGGTGATTCTCGCGTCCGTGAGTGAACAGACCGGTCTGCAGGGCGAGCGCCTGGCGATACGGCACTCGTCCCAGCCATCTCAGTCGCAGCATCAGCTCACTCCCTTCTACGTAGAGCCGGAGGTGGGGTACGGATCCCCCACCTACGGTAACCGCTTACAGTTCGGCGGCCCAGTCGCGCGATTCCAGGGAGCGTTTGATCGCCACGAGGAAGCCGGCAGCGTAGGCACCGTCGAATGCACGGTGATCCCAGCTCATCGCCAGGTTGCCGACCGGATGGATGGCGATGCCTTCGTCTCCGGCGGCGCTTGTGACGACAACGGGCTTGCGCACGATCGCGTCCGTCGACAGGATGGCGACCTGCGGCTGGTTGATGATCGGCATCGTCAACACGCTGCCGGCCGAGCCGTTGTTGGACAGCGTGAACGTGCCGCCCTGGATCTCGTCGGGACTCAGCTTGCGGGTGCGGGTGCGATTGGCGAGGTCGTTGATCTCCCTGGCGATCGCCCGGAGACGCTTCGTTTCGACGTCACGAACGACCGGCACCAGCAGACCCTGATAGTCGAGGTCGACGGCGATGCCGAGGTCGATGAAGTTGTGCACGACGAGCTCGTCGCCGCTGACGCTGGCATTGAGGTTCGGGAACTGTGTCAGCGCATCGACAACGGCGCGGCTGATGAACGGCAGGTACGTGAGGCTGAAGCCCTCTGTCTTTTTCCACTCGCTCTTGACGGCATTGCGTGCCCGATCGACGTTGGCGTAGTCGACTTCGACGACGCTGAAGGCGTGTGGAGACACGCCCTTCGACATGATCATGTGATCGCCGGTCAGCTTGCGGATCTTCGACAATTTGACGGACGTATCGCGCTCGCCGGTGTGCACGACGGGTGCCGCAGCGGCGGGCCGTGGCGGTGCCGGGGTCGACGGAGCGACGGCCGCTGCAGGAGCAACAGCCGGCGGCGCGGCTACAGGGGCCGGTGCAGAGCCACCGTTCTTGTCGAGGTAGTCGAGGACGTCTTCACGCGTGATGCGACCACCGGGGCCGCTACCGGTGATCGACGCCGGGTCGACCCCGTTCTCGGTCACCAGCCGGCGTACGACCGGCGAGAGCAGGCGGTTGTCGTTGGCGACCGGGTCTGCCTCGGCGCCCGACGCTGCTGCGGGCGCAGCGGGCGGCGGAGCAGCGGCGGGGGCGACCTCGGCCTGCGGTGCCGGTTCGACCGAAGTCAGCACCGGCTCGGAGACTGGCGCTGGTGCCGGTGCTTTTGCGACTGGGGCTTCTTCTGCGGGTGCTTCTTCTGCGGGTGCTTCTTCTGCGGGTGCTTCTTCGGCAGGAGCTTCAGCGGCCGGGGCAGGCGACGAACCACTGTCGCCGACGACGGCGATGACGGTGCCGACCTCGACGGTCTCACCCTCGGGAACGCGAATCTCGGTGACCGTGCCGTCGACGGGCGACGGCACTTCGGTGTCGACCTTGTCGGTGGAAACCTCGAACAGCGGCTCGTCGGCCTTGACCGTGTCACCGACTTTTTTGAACCATTTGGTGATGGTCCCCTCGGTGACAGTTTCACCAAGTTGTGGCAATACGACGTCGGCCATTAGGCGTTCAGGCTCCTTCCAGTGAGCGAGAGCACAGTCTCGCCGAAGAGTTCGGTCAGGCTGGGGTGCGGTTGGATGAATTCTGCGACTTCGGCAACGGTGGCTTCCCAGTTGACTGCAAGGTAGCCGCCTGACAGCTGCTCCGTCACCCACGGTCCGACCATGTGCACGCCGAGGATCGTCCCGGCGCTGCCGTCTGCGTTCTTCTTGGCGATCACTTTGACGAGCCCATCGATCTCGCCGATGATCTGCGCCCGGCTGTTCGCCCGGAACTGATGCTTGCCGACGACGATGTCGATGCCTGCAGCCTTGCAGGCATCCTCGCCAGGACCGGCCCAGGCGACTTCCGGATGGCAGTAGATCGCCCACGGCACCTTGTCGTAGGCCACCGGCATCGGGTGTTCTCCGAGGATGTCCTTGACCATCAGGATCGCTTCTGCATAGCCGACGTGGGCGAGCTGTGGCGTGTTGATGATGTCGCCGATGGCGTAGACGCCCGGCTCGCCGGTGCGGCAGTATTCGTCGACTTCGATGAAGCCGCGCTCTGTCACCTTGACGGCTGTCCCGTCGAGGCCGAGCTTGTCGGCGAACGGACGACGCCCGACCGACACGACGACCACATCGACGTCGAGGTTCTCGTTGTCACCGAAGTGCACGGTCGTGCCACCTTCGGAATTCGGCGTATGACCATTGACCTTGACGCTGGTGCGAATGTCGATGTTCTTCTTCTTGAAACTGCGAACGACGATGTTGGCGACGTCGACGTCGAGGCCCGGCAGGATCTTCGGGAGGCCCTCGAGGATCGTGACGGCCGAACCGAGGTCGGCGAATGTCGACGCGAACTCACAGCCGATGGCGCCACCGCCGATGACCGCCATGCGGGCGGGGATGTAGTCGAGGTCGAGGACCTCGTCGCTCGACATGATCGGTCCACCACGGTCGAAACCGGGGATCATGCGCGGCACGGAACCTGGTGCAAGGGCGACGTTGGCACCTTGGATCACCTGGCTCGTGCCGTCGGCCGCAATGACCGTGACGTTCTTGTCGGCACCCAGTGTGGCGATGCCTTCGAAGACGGTGACCTTGCGCGACTTCATCAGGCCCGTGATGCCTTTGACGAGGCCGTCGACGATCTTCTGCTTGCGCAACTGGCTGATGGCGAAGTCCACCGACGACGATCCGTCGAGGACGATGCCGAAATCCTTCGAATGCATCACGTGACGATTGACGGCCGCCGTTTCGAGAAACGACTTCGCAGGGATGCAGCCACGGTTGAGGCAGGCACCACCGAGACGGTCGAATTCGACGATCGCCACGTTCAGGCCGGCGGACGCTCCGTAGAGCGCTGCGCCATAGCCGGCGGGCCCCCCGCCGATAACGATGAGATCAAACTGACTGGTCGTACAGACCACCTCCAAGATCAAAATGCGACTATAAGAGTAACGGTTCGAGCGCTGATCTGGCAGCGACCCGACGGCGGGCAAATGTTTCGTCCAGCACGCTGTCTCCTGAGCGAGACGCCGTGATCTAGCCGAGCGAGACGCGTGAACTAGCCGAGCGCCCAGACCGCCGTCTTGTTGTCGGACGTGAACCGCAGATACGTGGAACCGTCTCCGGAGGGCACGAACGTCAGTGAGCAGTCCAACGGCTGTGCCGGCTGGGCTGTCTTCTCGGAGCAGTCTGTCGAAGAGTCCTTCTTCACGGCATCGAAGCGCGAGTTGCCCCGTTGCACGCTGAAATGCGAAGGCAGCGAGGCAAACGCCGGGAAGTTCGCCGGAAGCAGCAGCCGCACGCTGGCGACGTCGCCGGAGTAACTGACGACGCCGACACTGATGCCGTCTACCGTCGCGGATTCACCGATCGAATACACCTTGGCGACCTCGTCGGTGCGCGAGATTCGCAGCAGTTGAATTCCGCCGGCGAGCAGGATGGCGAACCCGCAGATGAACGCCGTCAAGATCAGCTTGCGTGTACTCATAGACGCAACGAGCGTACGGCTGAATTCCCGACGAGCGTCTGCTTACGGCAGCAGTGTGTATGCCGGGTTGAGGATGACCCGCTTGCCCTTGACGTCGTGGGCGACGCCTTCGAGCACGACGGCGCGGCCGTGGTCGAGACCGGCGATGTGGCGGCGACCGCTGAAGACGGCAGTGACCGTTCCGGTGCCATCGCCGACGACGATCTCGAGTGTCGCCATGCCGTTGTGCGGTGCGATCAGAACGCGCTTGATCTCGCCGCCGACGACGATCGGCTGACGCATCGGCGCGTCGGCGATCGGGGTGATCGACAGGCAGGCGAAACGGTCCTGCAGCCGTGCGCAGTCGAGATCGTCGAGCGACGTATGCAGGCGTTCACGGAGCCCTTTGAGCACGATGTCCCCTGCCTCAGCCGATCAGCAGTCGGCGAACCTCGTCGCCGGCTTCGGCGGTGACGAGCACGATGACTTCGTCGTGGACCCGCAAAATCGTGTCGGGACGTGGCATGATCACGCGATCGCCACGAACGACGGCGACGATGTTGGCGTCGCGCGGAAAGCCGAGTTCGCCGATCTCCTGGCCGTTGGCCGGCGACGTGTCGGCGAGTGTGACCTCCGCCAGCTGCGCCTTGCCGCCCTCGAAGTTCAGCAGTCGTACGAAGGATCCTTCCGTCACCGCTTCCTGCACGAGCCCGGTGATCAGATGCGGCGTCGAAACGCTGACGTCGACACCCCATGTCTCGTTGAACATCCACTCGTTCTTCGGGTTGTTCACCCGGGCGACGACGCGTGGTACACCGAACTCCTGCTTGGCGAGCAGCGAGATCACGAGGTTGTCCTCGTCGTCTCCGGTGACCGCAGCGACGACGTCGGCTTTGTCCAGATTGGCGTCGGCCAAGGCGGCGATTTCGCAGGCATCCGCCTCGAACCAGGCAACACCCTTCGGTTCGTTGTTCTTCAGCGCCCTGGCGACGGTTGCGTGATCATTGTCGACGATCAGGACTTCGTGACCACCCTCGTGCAGCTGTTCGGCAATGAACTTCCCGACGCTTCCTCCGCCTGCGATGACAACACGCATGATCAGTGACCTCCGTGGTTGGCAAGTGCAGGTCCTGCGATCAGCGATTCGAGCAGGTGCATCGAGTCGCCCGGCACCGCGAGGTACAGCGTGTCGCCGTCCTGGGCGACGACGGTCGCCGAGGGCAGTTGTGTCTTGCCGAGGCGGCTTATGCCGACGACCCTGACAGGTGAACCCTCTTCGATTTCCAGCACTCTATGGCCGGCCCACCCGGCACCGAGGGTGCGCTCGACGAGGCAGAGTCCAGCGCTCGGGTCGATCCATTCGACGGACTCCGCATCCGGCACGAGCTTGCGCAACACCCTTGTGGTGGTCCACGCGACGGTTGCAACCGTGGCGATGCCGAGGCGCTCGTAGATCGCTGCGCGGCGTGGATCGTAGATCCGGGCGACGACGCGCTCGATACCATAGGTTTCACGAGCCACTCGTGCAATCAGCACGTTCGAATTGTCGCCGCTGGTGACGGCGGCAAGGGCGTCAGCATGCTCGATGCCGGCTTCGAGGAGGCGATCACGGTCGAATCCGACGCCGGAGATCGTCTGGCCGGAGAAGTCTGCTGGAAGGCGGTTGAACGAATCAGGGCGGCGATCGATGATCGCAACGGTGTGTCCTGATTGGGTCAGTTGCACGGCGAGGGACGAGCCCACTCTCCCGCAACCAACAACGATGACGTGCACGTGGCCTCCTGCGATGACAAGCCGTAGAGATTTCGTTACGACTGCTGTAACCGCCGTCTACGACCTCTGCATCTTAGGCATCGCCCGTAGGCTTGTGACACCTGCATGGTTTATCGTTTCTCCATCCGCGCGCGCCCCCGATCCGCCTAATGTCGGAGGTCGTATGTTCGCGACCCTGAAACGCCTCGTGATCGGTTCTCCGATTGCCACCGCCGACGAAGGCCATCAGCGGCTGAGCAAGAAGATCGCCCTGCCTGTCTTTGCGTCGGATGCGATCTCCTCGACGGCATACGCGACCGACGAAATTCTCGTCGTACTGCTCCTTCAGGCGCACATCGGCCGTGGGGCCTGGGCACCGATCATCCCCATCGCCTTGATCGTCTGCGCGCTGATGATCATCGTCGTGCTGTCCTATCGCCAGACGATCCATGCCTATCCATCCGGTGGTGGTGCGTACATCGTTAGCCGCGAAAACCTCGGGGTCATCCCGTCGCTCGTCGCCGGTGCCTCGCTGCTGGTGGACTACATCCTCACGGTGGCCGTTTCGGTCGCCGGCGGTGTGCTGGCGATCAAGACGGCAATCGGGTTCGACAGCAAATGGACCGTGCCGGTCTGTCTGCTCTGCGTGTTGCTGATGACGCTCGCCAACCTGCGCGGTCTCAAGGAATCCGGAGCGATCTTCGCCGGGCCCACCTACTTCTACGTGTTGATGCTCATCATCCTCATCGTCAGCGGGCTGTATCGGGTCTTCGTCCAACACCTCGGACCGATCCCCGAACGCCTGCTCTCCAAGGACGCCATCGAGATCAGCAAACAGACGCAGTCGCTCGGCCTGTTCATGCTGCTGCGGGCCTTCTCGTCAGGTGCTGTCGCACTGTCAGGCGTCGAAGCGATCTCCAACGGTGTGCCGGCGTTCAAGAAGCCGGAACCGAAAAATGCTTCGACGACGTTGATGTGGATGGGCGGGATCCTCGGATCGTGCTTCCTCGGGGTCTCGGTGCTCGCCGCCCATCTCAAGCCGTACCGCGGCGAACACGACGGCAACGGCCTCGGGCTGATGGCGCAGTGGATCTACAACGGCAAGGGCGCGATGTTCTGGCTGACGCTGATCGCCACCTTCACCATTTTGATCATTGCGGCCAACACCGCCTACGCCGACTTCCCACGGCTGTCGTCGATCATCGCCAAGGACGGGTTCCTGCCACGCCAGTTCGCCAACCGCGGCGACCGCCTGGTGTTCTCCAACGGCGTCATCTTCCTCGCCATCGTCTCCAGCATTCTGATCGTCGGCTTCCAGGGTGACATCTCCAAACTCATACCGCTCTACGCCTTCGGAGTGTTCACCGGGTTCACGCTGAGCCAGGCGGGCATGGTGCGGCACCACTTGCGGTTGAAGGAACCGAAGTGGCGAATCGGCATTGCGATCAACGCCATCGGCTCGGTCTCCACCGGCATCATCGCCCTGATCGTCGTGGTGTCGAAGTTCACGGAGGGTGCGTGGATCCCGGCGGCACTGATCCCACTCATCGTCGTCGGCTTCCGGGCGATCGGGCGTCACTACGACCAGATCCGCCAGTCCGTGAAGGTCACAGAGGGCTACAAGTCGCCTCGCCATCAGCACCTCGTCGTCGTCCTGGTCGGCAGTGTCAACCGCGGTGTCATCGACGCAGTCCAATACGCCAAGTCGCTGTCCCCGGAGCGCCTCATCGCCGTGTCGGTCGTTGCCAACGCCGACGAACAACGCGAGGTTACGACGGCGTGGGCGCACTTCAACCTGCCGATCGAACTGCACACGATCTCGTCGCCGTACCGCGAGCTGAGCGGTCCCGTGCTCGCCTATCTCGACGAACTCGATGCCGAGAACCAGGACGAGATCATCACCGTCGTCATCCCGGAATTCGTGACGGCATGGAAGACGCAATGGCTGCACAACCAGTCGGCCTTCGCCCTCAAGGCCCGCCTGCTGTACCGCCCGAACACGGTCGTCACATCGGTGCCGGTCCATGCCGGTAAAGAAGAGGACTGACGCGCCATCGTACCCCTCGCCGTGCAGGGCGCATCATGATGCTACGATGCGTCCATGCGAACGACGTTGGTACTCGACGACGGGATCTACGAGGCGGCCCGCAAGAAGGCCTTCGAGGAGCGACGCTCGCTCGGAGACGTCATCTCGGAATGGGCGGCGCAGGGGCAATACGCCACTGCCGCCGATCCACCAAAACGGCGCCTCGGCATGTTCTCGGGGCGAATCTGGGTCGCTGACGACTTCGACGAGACGCCGGACGAGTGGGTCGCCGCTCTCGAAGAACCGCTCGGCAACTAGTGGCGTTCCTGCTGGACACGCACATCTTCCTGTGGGCCGCGTATCGGCCGGAGCGTCTCAATGGCGACGTTCGGTCACTGCTCGAAGACACCTCACAGCGATTGTTCGTTTCGGCGATCACGGTGGCCGAGTTGATGATCAAGCAGTCGATCGGCAAACTCCGAATGGATGACACGCCGTATGACCTTCGCGAGCAACTGCAACTCCTGCCACTCGACCTGACGTGGCGTCACAGCGCACGCCTCGCATCGATACCGGTGCTGCACCGAGATCCCTTCGACCGCCTGCTGATCTCCCAGGCAGCCGAGGACGACATGACGCTCGTCACCGATGATGATGCCATCCTCGAGTACCCGGATGTTCGCCTGATGTCGAACCACTGATCACGTCGCAGACACCCATCGCTGGCAGCGGATGTCGCAGCATCTGCTCCATCTGCTGCCAGCGTCGCCAGGCCGTGACCCTCCAACGATGGGGTCAGCTGTTGAGTGCCTTGATGTCGTCGATGATCGTCTGGATCTCGGTCTTGTCGAGTGCCTTCAACACGTCGAGCGTGAGGTCGAAGGTGGTGCCGATCGGGCTGATGAACCACTTGCCGCCGACCTGCGTCTCGGTGATGCCCTTGACGCTGAGGTCATCGAACGCCTTCTTGATGTCGTCGATCAGCGTCGTGACTTTCGCCGGATCGCCACCGGAAGGGATTTTGTTCTTGACGGTGTCGTTGATCTGGCTGTCGTCGATGGTGCAGGAGTTCTGCGGCTTGGCGCGCTGCACCGTCACCGTCACACAGCCGTCGTTGACTTCGATGGTGGTCGTCTGCTTGTCGCCGAACGAATTCTTCGAGGTGATGGTGGCGTTCAAGGTCTTCGGGACGACGCCCACATGCGTACCGTCGATCTTGTTGACGGTGTAGCTGGCATCGGTGATCTTGATCGAGAAGTTCCGCTTGGCGTCGTTGATCGCACTCTTGGCGTCGGCCAGGAACAACGGCGCATACCGCTGTAGGGCCTCGGCCTCGTTCGGGTTGAGCGATGCGATGATCCCCTCGACATTGATGCTCGTGGCCGCAGCAAGAAACGCGTCCATCGCCTTCTCCGGGGTGGCGGCACCAGCCGGTTTCACGGCGTCTGCCGCTGCCGGCACGTCCTGCTTGGCATCACGGCGAGCACTTTCGGCGATCGAGTAGAACATCGACACGTACCAGCGACCGTCCTTCTTGACGGCGGCGAGGACAGAGCCGCCACTCTTGCTCTTGGTCGAACTGTCGAATGGCGTGTCGGGTGCAGAGGCATCGGGAACCGTCACGCCGTTGTCGGTCAGCAGACCACCGATGGGGATCTTCGCACCGGCCACGGAGACGGAGGCGCTGCCGGCAATCGTCACGTCGGCGATATCGGCGTCGCCACCGCTGCCACCGTTGACGATGTCCGCCTTGACGCTCGTCAGCGTGACATTGATGTCGATGCCGCCGATCTTGCTGAGGTCTGCCGTCTTGTCGAGCACGTCGACGCGCTGCAATTGAGTGGCGATGTCCTTCAGCGGCTGCAGGAACGTCGAGCGCTCGCCCGGTAGCACCATGTCGAGGGCTCCGAGAGCGTCTTCTTTGTTGACGGATGTGAAGAACTGCTGCACGGCGGCCTCAGGGGTTGCAGCCCCGCCATCGTTGGTGCTGCCGGTCAACTGGACAACGGTGAATGTGCCGGCGGCGACGAGCACGACGACGGTGCCGAGCGCGGCGATCAGCTTGCCGCGCTTCTTCTTCGACGGTTCGGCGACATAGTTCGGAGGTGGTGTTGCCCCGCCGGGCGGCAGTCCGCCGATGTTCGGGGTGTAGGTCGTGCCGGGACCTGGCGGATACCACTGGTCCGTCGGAGCGACGGACGGAGCGCCGCCCGGCGCGTACGGCGTCGGTTGACCGTACGGCGTCGGCGTCGGCTGACCGTACGGCGTCGGCGTCGGCGTCGGCTGACCGTACGGCGTCTGCGGATCCCATTGCCCCTGGGGGGCGGAGGCTGGCTGCGGATTCCACTGCGCCTGCGGATCGCTTGGCGGCTGCGGATTCCACTGCGCCTGCGGGTCGTACGGCAGCGGCGAAGGCGCACCGCCTTCGGGCTGATGCGGCTGCCAGGCATACGTCTCGCCTACCGGAATGTGATCCTGCGGGTCATTTTCGGTCACGGCCGCTCTCCCTGTCGTGTAGTGCTGCATTCGATGGTTGCGATGATGTTCACGAGGCGCGTCATACGACCGTTGATACGGATCTCCCCGGCGCCCGGTTCAGGATAGCTCTGGTGGCGATGCGGGGCCGCGTCTCCCACCTGCGCTGTCCGCTGTGTCACTCCCCTGTGCCGTTTGACCTCGTTCAGCGTGGGTACGGTAGGTCCATGAAGATTGCTGTAACTGGCTCGACAGGACTCATCGGTACTGCGTTGCTTCCGGCCCTGCGTGCCGATGGCCACGACGTCGTTCGCGTCGTCCGCCACGACCCGCAACCGGCAGACGTCGTCTGGGATCCGGCCAAGGGGACGATCGACGTCGCGGCTCTGAACGGCGTCGAGGGGGTCATCCATCTTGCAGGTGCCGGCATCGGCGATCATCGCTGGACAGACGTGTACAAGCGCGAGGTGCTCGAGAGCAGGACCCTCGGCACGCAACTCATCGCAACGAGCATTGCTGCGCTCGATCACCAACCGAGCGTGCTCGTCTCGGCGTCTGCCATCGGCTTCTACGGGGATCGTGGCGACGAGCTGCTCGACGAATCGTCGGCGGCCGGCACAGGGTTTCTCGCCGAGGTCTGTCAACAGTGGGAGGCCTCGACTGCCGCAGCGTCCGCTGCCGGCATCAGGGTGGCGACGATTCGCACCGGTATCGTGCTGACGCCGAAGGGTGGTGCGTTGAAGAAGTTGCTGCCACTTTTCCGGTTCGGACTCGGCGGACGATTCGGCAGTGGCCGCCAGTGGCAGAGTTGGATTTCGATCGACGACGAGATCGGGGCGATCCGCTACCTACTGACGCATCCGGTCAGTGGCGCGGTCAATCTCACGGCGCCGAACCCGGTGACCAACAAGGAGTTCTCCCAGACGCTGGCGAGGGTGCTCCACCGCCCGTCGTTCCTGCCGGTGCCATCATTCGGCCCGAAGCTGCTGCTCGGATCGGAGGCCGCTGACGGGCTGCTGTTCGACGGCCAGCGTGTGCTCCCCCGGGTACTGTCAGGAGCCGGCTATGACTTCACCCAGCCCCAACTCGAGGGCGCGCTCTCGGCGCTGTTGCACAAGTAGGTGCCGCAATGACGACGTCCCGCTGCCGTGTAGCAGCGGGACGTCGTCGTTTCACGGAAGGGTCAGTGGATCAGGCGGCCTTGACCGCTTCGATTTCCAGTTCGACCTTGACCTTGTCACCGATCATCACGCCACCGGTCTCGAGTGCGGCGTTGAAGCTCACACCGAAATCGTCGCGGCTGATCTCCGTCGAGCCGCTGAACCCGGCGCGTGTTCCGCCCCACGGATCTCCGCCGACGCCCTCGAACTCGAGGTCGAAGTTGACGGACTTCGTGACGCCGTGCAACGACAGATCGCCGGTGAGTACGTAGTCGCTGCCCTTGGCGGTCAGGCCGGTGCTGCGGAACGTCATCGTCGGATACTTCTCGATCTCGAAGAAGTCAGCAGTCTTGAGGTGGCCGTCACGGCCTGCATCGCCGGTGGTGATCGAGTCGAGATCGATGTCGGCGGAGACGGTGGACTGCAGCGGATCGGCGGCAATTTCAACGGCACCGGTGAAGGCCGTGAAGCGTCCACGGACCTTGGAGATCATGAGGTGGCGGACCGTGAAGCCGACGGTGCTGTGGGCGGTGTCGATGGTCCAGGTGCCTGGTGTGAGTGTGCTGAGATCGGCCATGACCGAACCCCTTTCGTTGAAGTGATGAACGGAGAAATGTACAGCGCTACTAGTTGATGTAGCAACCATTGTACGCGCAACTATTGCGATTCGCAAGTCATTGTCATGTTTTCCCTTAGACTGGAACCATGTCTGAGACACGGTGGCTCGATCCGGTGGAAATGCGTGCGTGGAGAAACTTCGTCGACCTGATCGGCGAGGTCATGCTGTCGCTCGATGACGACCTGCGCGACAACGGCATCACCCTCGGCGACTACGAGGTGCTGGTCTTCCTGTCGGAGGCGCCGGCACAGCGTATGCGGATGTGCGACCTGGCTGCTCGGTTGAGGCTGACGCCGAGCGGACTGACCCGCCGCCTCGACGGACTCGTCACAGCTGGATTCGTCGACCGTCAGGTCGACCGCAACGACCGCCGGGTGACGAATGCCGTGCTGACGAGCGCTGGGTTCGGCCACCTCGTCGCCACCGCCCCGTTGCACGTCGACAGCGTCCGCAAGCAGCTGTTGAACTTCATGACCCGATCGCAGATGGACCACTTCGGCGCCGCTCTCGAATCGATCAAGTCCGGCCGTGACAACGTTCGCTCCGAGCTGGTGGATCGGTAACGACGCAGTGCTCGACACGACAGGCAGCGAACTCTGCAGGTTCGTTTCCCGTGCGGCTCGACCTTGCTGCTAGACCTTGCTGCCATGTCGGAAACCGTCGTACCGCTCCCCAGAGGCTTCAGCGCCCACGTTGCCAACATCGGCATCAAGGACGCAACGGACGACCTCGTGATCGTCGCCAGTGACCGCCACTGCCGGGCGGTCGGCATGTTCACGAAATCACGATTCGCCGGCCCGAGTGTCGTCGTCAGCCGGGACCATCTCGCCGACGGCACGAGCACAGCGGTCGTCGTCATTTCCAAGAATGCCAACGTGGCGACGGGTGCAGACGGGCTCGCCGACGCGCATGAGGTCGTCGAGCGAACGGCAGCCATCGTCGGGTGCTCCCCCTCCGACGTGCTTATCGCATCCACCGGCGTCATCGGTCGGCGCTACCCGATGGACCGCGTCCGCGCAGGTCTCGGGCGCGTCACGACGCCGTTCGCGACACACGACGCAACCGCGGTCGCCACGGCGATCATGACGACGGACACCCATCCGAAAGTTGCGTCGGCGACGTGCGGTGAGGCGACGGTCGTCGGCGTCGCCAAAGGGGTCGGCATGATCGAGCCCGACATGGCGACGCTGATCACGATGCTGTTCACCGACGCCGCTGTGGAACCACAGGATCTGCAGGACATCTTCCGAGGCGTGATCGCCAGGACCTTCAACTGCGTCTCCGTCGACACCGACACGTCGACGTCGGACACGGCGATCATCCTCGCCAATGGTGCCAGCGGAGCGGTCGACCTCGTCGAGTTCGAGAAGGCAGTCGAATCGGTCGCCCTCGCCCTCACCAAGATGGTTGCCCGTGACGGCGAAGGGGCGACGAAGCTGTTGGAGGTGCACGTCGATCGAGCGCTTGATCGTTCGCAGGCGAAGTTCGTCGCCAAGTCGATCGTCAATTCGCCGCTCGTCAAGACAGCCGTCCATGGTGCCGATCCGAACTGGGGCAGGGTCGCGATGGCGGTCGGCAAGTGCAGTCAGTACACCGATATCGAAGAAGATTCGGTCGTCATCCGCTTCGGTGATCAGGAGCTTTATCCGACGCAGGTCGACGCAACCGGACTGGCGACACTGACGCAATACCTCCAGGGTGAGGAGGTCGTGATCCACGTCAGCCTCAATACGGGTGATGCAGAAGCCACGGTATGGGGCTGCGACCTGTCCGACGGCTACGTGCGCATCAACGCCGACTACACGACATGAACCGGACGATCTCAGAGCTCGAAGAATCCCTGACGCACTGACACCCCGGCGTCGTCTGCGGGGACGAGGACCTCGG
>Ga0123338_10000583_pt1 | contig 37041 bp, 37 predicted proteins | sample grotaG_FD_89793 | JGI IMG/M metagenome (GOLD analysis project Ga0123338, IMG submission 89793) | Glacier valley bacterial and archeal communities from Borup Fiord, Nunavut, Canada, to study Microbial Dark Matter (Phase II) -... | ecosystem: Environmental > Aquatic > Freshwater > Ice > Glacier ...
ACCTGCGCGCGCTCGTCGGCAAGACCTACACGAGCGCGGTGTTCGGCACGCCGCAGATCGTGCCCTTGCGCGCGCTCGAACCCGGCGTGTTCCTCGAAGCCCTGTCGAACGGACCGACGCTGGCCTTCAAGGACATGGCGATGCAACTGCTCGGCAACCTGTTCGAGTTCGAATTGGCGCGGCGCGGGCAAACGCTGAACATCCTCGGTGCCACCTCGGGCGACACAGGCAGCGCGGCCGAGTACGCCATGCGTGGCAAGGCCGGCATCAACGTGTTCATGCTCTCGCCGAAAGGCCGCATGAGCCCGTTCCAGCAGGCGCAGATGTTCAGCCTGCAAGACGCGAACATCCACAACATCGCCGTCGAGGGCGTGTTCGACGATTGCCAGGACATCGTCAAGGCCGTGTCGAACGACCTGGCCTTCAAGCGCGCGCACCGCATCGGCACCGTCAACTCGATCAACTGGGCGCGCTTGCTGGCGCAGGTGGTGTACTACTTCGCCGGCTACTTCCAGGCCACCAAGACCAACGACGAACAGGTGAGCTTTGCCGTGCCGTCCGGCAACTTCGGCAACATCTGCGCCGGCCACGTGGCGCGGATGATGGGCCTGCCGATCAGGCAGCTCGTGCTGGCCACGAACGAGAACAACGTGCTCGACGAGTTCGTGCGCACCGGCACCTACCGGGTGCGCGCGAGCAGCGAGACCCGCGAGACATCGAGCCCGTCGATGGACATCTCGAAGGCCTCGAACTTCGAGCGCTTCGTGTTCGACCTGCTCGGCCGTGACGGAGCGCGCACGCGCGAGCTGTTCAAGAACGAGGTCGAGCGCACCGGCTCGTTCACTGTCACCGCTGACGAGTTCGCGCGCATCCCGGGCTACGGCTTCGTTTCGGGTACCAGCACGCATGCCGACCGCGTGGCCACGATCCGCAGCACCTATGAGCGCTTCGCAATCATCATCGACACGCACACCGCCGACGGCCTGAAGGTGGCGCGCGAGCACCTCACTGCCGGCGTGCCGATGATCGTGCTCGAGACCGCGTTGCCGGCCAAGTTCGCCGAGACGATCCAGGAGGCCATCGGCCGCGTGCCCGACCGGCCGGCGTCGATGCAAGGCATCGAAGACCTGCCCAAGCGCTTCACCGTGATGGCGCCGGATGCGTTGGCTGTGAAGCGCTTTATCGAGCAGCGCGTCGAGCAGCGCGTCGAGCGGCCCGACGAGCAGCGCACGTGATGAAAGTCGTGGGCTTTTGCGGCTACTCCGGCGCCGGCAAGACCACGCTGGTGGAACAGCTGACGCAAAGGCTCGCACAGGCCGGGCACCGGGTGTCGGTCATCAAGCATGCGCACCACGACTTCGACATCGATCACGAAGGCAAGGACTCCTGGCGCCACCGCAAGGCCGGCGCCTTCGAGGTGGTGATCGCGTCGAACCGCCGCTTCGCGAAGCTGCGCGAGTACGAAGCCGAGGCCGAGCCCACGCTGCACGACTTGATCGCCGAGTTGACCGATTGCGACTGGGTCCTCGTCGAAGGCTTCAAGCACGCTGCCGTGCCCAAGATCGAGGTCTGGCGCGCGGCCAATGGCAAGCCTGCGCTGTACCCGTTCGATGCCTTTGTTGCCGCCGTGTGCACCGACGCCCCCGGGCAACTGCCCGTGCCCACCGCGCTGCCTGTGCTCGCCCTGGGCGATGCCGGCGCGGTGGCCGCCTACCTCCTGAAAACCTCCGAGCGCTATGACTACAACGCCCCAGAAGCCCCTTGCGCGAGCGCCGATGCTGACGCTGGACGAGGCGCTCGGCCGGCTGCTGGCCGCCGTTCTGCCGCTGCCCTCGGCTGACGCGCAGACGCTCTCGACCTTCGACGCACTCGGCCGGACGCTCGCACGCGCGGTGCGTTCAACGCTCGACGTGCCGCCCGCCGACAACAGCTCGATGGACGGCTACGCCCTTCGTTCCGTCGACGTTCCCGCTGCCGGCACCTTGTTGCCGGTGAGCCAGCGTATTCCGGCCGGGGTGGTGGGCAGCGCCTTGCGGGCCGGCACGGCCGCGCGCATCTTCACCGGGGCGCAGCTGCCGCAAGGTGCCGATGCGGTCGTCATGCAGGAAGAGTGCGAAGCACGGGGCGACACTGTTGCAGTCAACACCATGCCCACCGCCGGCCAATGGGTGCGCCGGCGCGGCGAAGACGTGATGCAGGGCGACGTGGTGCTCGCAGTGGGCACGCGCCTCACGCCGCAGGCGCTGGGCCTGGCCGCCGCAGTCGGCGCGGCTGAGTTGAGCGTGATGCGCCGGCCGCGCGTGGCGCTGTTCTCGACCGGCGACGAACTCGTGATGCCCGGCGAGCCGCTCAGGCCGGGCGCCATCTTCAACTCGAACCGCTTCACCTTGCGTGCGCTGATCCAGGCGATGGGCTGCGACTGCACCGATCTCGGCATCGTTCCCGACCGGCTCGACGCCACGCGCGACGCCTTGCGCCGCGCGGCGGCAGGGCACGACCTGATCGTTACCTCCGGCGGCGTGTCGGTCGGCGAAGAAGACCACCTTCGGCCCGCAGTGCAGGCCGAGGGCCGCATCGACCTGTGGCAGGTCGCCATCAAGCCCGGCAAGCCGCTGGCCTTCGGCGAAGTGAATCGCGGCGATGGCACGGCCGCCTTCATCATCGGCCTGCCCGGCAACCCGGTGTCGAGCTTCGTGACCTTCTTGTTGCTGGTGCGGCCGGTGTTGCTGCGCCTGCTCGGGGCTCCCGCTGCCACGCCGCACCTCATGCCACAAACGACGCCGATGCGCGCCGATTTCGACTGGCCGTGCGCCGACAAGCGCCGCGAGTTCCTGCGTGCCAGGCGCAACCTGCAAGGCGGGCTCGACCTGTTCCCGAACCAGAGTTCGGGCGTGCTCACCTCGGCCGTGTGGGCTGACGGCCTGATCGACAATCCGCCCAGCCAGGCCATACGCGCCGGCGATGTGGTCGCGTTCATCCCGTTCTCGGAACTGCTGTCATGAAACTCACGCTGCGCTACTTCGCGTCGATTCGCGAGGCGCTCGGTCCCTTTGAGGCCGTCGAGGTGTCGGCAGGCTCGACCGTCGGTGCCGTGCGTGATGCACTGATCGCACGCGGCGGTCGCCACGCCGAAGTTCTGGCGCGGGGCAGGGCGCTGCGCTGTGCGTTGAACCAGGTGCTGTGCCTGGAGGCGGCCGTGATCGAAGCCGACGCTGAACTCGCGTTCTTCCCTCCCGTCACCGGTGGCTGACATGGCCGACACGTCCGCTGCCGCTCGCGTCACCGTGCAGACCGAAGACTTCGACCTGGGCCGGGAAGTGGCGGCGCTGCGTGCGGCCGACGCCAGCATCGGCGCGGTCGCCGCGTTCATCGGCACGGTGCGCGACCGCAACGACGGCCTCGGTGTGAGTTCGATGGAACTCGAGCACTACCCGGGCATGACCGAACGCGCCATCGAGGCGATGATCGACGCCGCCATGCAACGCTTCGGCATCTCTGGTGCACGCGTGATCCACCGCGTCGGCCTGCTTCAGCCACTCGACCAGATCATGATGGTGGCGGTCACATCGCCCCACCGTGGCAGCGCCTTCCAGGCCTGCGAGTTCCTGATGGACTACCTGAAGACACAGGCCCCGTTCTGGAAGAAGGAGCAAACGCCCGCCGGTGCGCGCTGGGTCGATGCGCGGGTCAGCGACGACGCGGCATTGGCGCGATGGGGCATGGAATCAGGCAACGCGGCCACATGAGCGGGATGACACTGGCGCAGGCCCTCGCCGTGGCTGCCGGCTCGGCGCTCGGCGGCCTGTTGCGCTGGGTTGCGGCTGTGGCGCTGAACCCGCTGTGGGGCGGCTTCGGGCTGGGCACGCTCGTGGTCAACTGCGTTGGTGGATTCGCGATCGGCGCAGCCATCGTCTGGTTCGCGCGCACGCCCGACGAGGTGCTGCGCCTGTTCGTCATCACCGGGGTGCTGGGTGGTTTCACCACCTTCTCGTCGTTCTCGGCCGAGTCGCTCTCGTTGGTGCAGCGTGGCGAATGGCCGCTGGCGCTGGCGCACTCGCTGGCGCACGTGCTGGGCGCGTTGCTGTGTGCGGGCCTCGGCTTCAAGCTTGGGCGAATGCTGCTGGCTTGATCGCCGTCAAGTCGGGGTTGGCTTGAATTGCCGCATGCTGTGCCTCATCTGGCCAGCATTCGGAGGTTGTACCCATGCGCATCGACAAACTCACCACCAAGTTCCAGGAAGCCCTGGCCGACGCCCAGAGCCTGGCCGTGAACGCAGACAACCCGTACATCGAGCCGGCCCACGTGCTGGCGGCGATGCTGGTGCAGGCCGATGGCCCGAAGGCCTTGTTGTCGCGCGCTGGCGTCAACGTGGCCAAGTTGCAGAGCGCACTGGAGGCCGAACTCGCCAAGTTGCCGACCGTGCAGGGCGGCGAGCCGGTGCAGCCCGGGCGCGACCTCGCGGGGCTGCTGCAGGCCGCCGAGAAGGAAGCCACCAAACGCGGTGACCAGTTCATCGCAAGCGAGATGTTCCTGCTCGCGGCGGCCGACACCAAGACCGCGCTCGGCCCGCTCGTCAAGGAGCATGGCCTGACGCGCAAGGCCCTGGAAGCGGCCATCGAGGCGGTGCGCGGCGGCCAGGGCGTCGACAGCGCCGATGCCGAAGGCCAGCGCGAGGCGCTGAAGAAGTACACGCTCGACCTGACAGAGCGCGCCCGCCTGGGCAAGCTCGACCCGGTGATCGGCCGCGACGACGAGATCCGCCGCGCCATTCAGGTGCTGTCGCGCCGCACCAAGAACAACCCGGTGCTGATCGGCGAGCCGGGGGTCGGCAAGACGGCCATCGTCGAAGGCTTGGCGCAGCGTATCGTCGCAGGCGAGGTGCCCGATTCGCTCAAGAGCAAGCGCGTGCTGGTGCTCGACATGGCGTTGCTGCTGGCCGGCGCCAAGTTCCGCGGCGAGTTCGAGGAGCGACTCAAGAGCGTGCTGAAAGAAGTGGCGCAGGACGAAGGCCAGACGATCGTCTTCATCGACGAGATCCACACCATGGTCGGTGCAGGCAAGGCCGAAGGCGCCATCGACGCGGGCAACATGCTGAAGCCGGCGCTGGCGCGTGGCGAGTTGCACTGCATCGGCGCGACCACGTTGAACGAGTACCGAAAGTACATCGAGAAAGACTCGGCGCTGGAGCGGCGCTTCCAGAAGATCATCGTCGGCGAGCCGACGGTCGAGGCGACCATCGCCATCCTGCGTGGCCTGCAGGAGAAGTACGAAGTCCACCATGGCGTGGAAATCACCGACCCGGCCATCGTGGCCGCAGCCGAGTTGAGCCACCGCTACATCACCGACCGCTTCCTGCCCGACAAGGCGATCGACCTGATCGACGAGGCGGCGGCCAAGGTGAAGATCGAGATCGACTCGAAGCCGGAGGTCATCGACAAGCTCGACCGCCGGCTGATCCAGTTGCAGATCGAGCGCGAAGCGGTGCGGCGGGAGAAGGACGAAGGCTCGCAGAAGCGCTTCGGCCTGATCGAGGAAGAGATCGTCAAGCTGCAGCGCGAGGCCGCTGACTTGGAAGAGATCTGGAAGGCCGAGAAGGCGGCCGCGCAGGGCTCGGCGCACCTGATGGAAGAGATCGACCGCACGCGCTTCCAGATCGAGGAATGGAAGCGCAAGGGCGACTTCAACAAGGTCGCCGAGTTGCAGTACGGCAAGCTGCCCGAGTTGGAAAAGTCACTCAAGGACACGCAGGCGAAAGAGGCGAAGAAGGGTGCGGCCAAGGGCAAGCCGCAGTTGCTGCGCACGATGGTCGGCGCGGAAGAAATTGCCGAGGTGGTGGCGCGCGCCACGGGCATTCCGGTGTCCAAGCTGATGCAGGGCGAGCGCGACAAGCTGCTGCAAATGGAGGCACGCCTGCACGAGCGCGTGGTCGGGCAGGATGAGGCCATCACGGCGGTGGCGAACGCGATCCGACGCTCGCGCTCGGGCCTGTCGGACCCGAACCGGCCGACCGGCTCGTTCCTGTTCCTCGGCCCCACCGGCGTGGGCAAGACCGAGCTGTGCAAGGCGCTCGCATCCTTCCTGTTCGACAGCGAAGACCACCTCGTGCGCATCGACATGAGCGAGTTCATGGAAAAGCATTCGGTCAGCCGCCTGATCGGTGCGCCGCCCGGCTATGTGGGCTACGACGAAGGTGGCCAGCTCACCGAGGCGGTGCGCCGCAAGCCCTACAGCGTGCTGCTGCTCGACGAGGTCGAGAAGGCGCACCCGGATGTCTTCAACGTGCTGTTGCAAGTGCTCGACGATGGCCGCCTGACGGATGGCCAGGGCCGCACCGTGGACTTCAAGAACACGGTGATCGTGATGACCAGCAACCTCGGCTCGCACCAGATCATGCAAATGGCCGGGCAGAGCTACGAGGCCATCCATGACGCCGTGTGGGTCGAGGTGAAGCAGCACTTCCGGCCGGAGTTCCTGAACCGCATCGACGAAGCGGTGGTGTTCCATGCGCTCGACGCGAAGAACATCGAGGCCATCGCGAAGATCCAGCTCAAGGTGCTGGAGGCGCGGCTGGAGAAGATGGAAATGAAGCTCGTGGTCTCATCGCGCGCACTGGCCGAGTTGGCGAAGGCCGGCTTCGACCCGGTGTTCGGTGCGCGGCCGCTCAAGCGCGAGATTCAGCGGCGCATCGAGAACCCGGTGGCCAAGCTGATTCTGGAGGGGCGTTTCGGGCCGAAGGACGTGATCCCGGTCGACTACGACGACGGCGATTTCGGGTTCGAGCGCGTCGTGCACTGAGGCCGCGCCGAGACAGCGCCTGCGCGCTGTCGAGTGGCTGTCGAAGGCCCGGTCGCCTGCAAGCGACCGGGCTGAGGCACGGCACTACCTTGCCGGTGGCCCTTCAAACAACGAGTCCATGCGCAATACTTGCAGGCGCGCGAGCATCAGGTTGGCGTGCGTCTTGTCGAGCACGGCGTGCAGTGCCAGGCCGGGGTGGCGCGGCACCGCGCGCAGCAACAGGTGGTGCGAGCCGAGCGTGATGGCCGCTTCGGGCAGCGCATGGCCGAGCCCGAGTGTGCGGCTCATGCTGCTCATCGCCGCGAGAAGCGCATTGCCGTGGGTGGCCAAGTCGGCTGCGCCAGGGCTCGCGCCTGCGTGGGTGACCTCCAGGCCAGTGGCCACGTCGAACACGCAGCAGCTGACCATGCCGGTCAATTCGCTCAGCTGGTGTACGTAGCGGTCGAGCAAGCCCGTGGGGGCGGCAGCACGGGTGGCTGCCGATGGCACGGCGGGCATCGGCCGCATCAATAGCGGGTCGGACGGCGCCCGCGCTGGCTTGGCCTGCGCGGCAGGCGCCGGCCAGGTGCTGGCGGCAGCATGGGATGGAGCCGGCCGCGCCGGGCTGCCTTGGTCGCGCACGCGCGCCCAGGTGCCGTTGATGAACCCCCACGCATCGGCTGGCCGCGTGACCTGCGGCGTGGTGCGCACGATCACACTGGTTCCGAGCGCCATCTCGACGCCGTGCGTTGCGAGCGTGCTGCTGGGTGCCAGCGGGAGCAGCAGCAACTGCCGGTTCGGCCACGGCCCGGTGATCATGTGCTCGCGCAGCGGTTTGAGCGCCGAGGCAATGGCGTGGGCGGGCAAGTCGCCCACCATCACCACGCCGAGCCGGCTGAAGCCGAGCAGCATGCGCGCCAGACCGTGGCGCGACGCGGTGTCGGCGTCGGCCTCGGTGCTGTACATGCGCAGAAGGCTGCCGTCGTTGCCCGGCAGCTCGACGAATTCGAGTGTGGCCAGCGCGGTGCCATAGCCCTGCCGGCGAATCGTCAGCTTCTGCACCGCGCGCGAGCTGGCTGCGGCAATCCCGGCCAGCAGCTTGCGCGACGATGCGGTCGCGATGTCGTGCACCGCGATGAACTCGGGGTGCAGGTGCTCGAACTGCTGCTGCATGGCCAGCGCCGGGTCGCACGAGACGAACAACTCGCGCTCGTTGACGCCGGTCAGGCGGCCGATGTCTTGCCGGTCGGGGGCGAGGTAGTCGTCCTTGTCTTGCAGGAACTGCGTGGCCAGCGAGGTCTGCGCCCGGGTGGCGGCCCAGGCATCCGGCGCGTGGCCGGGCTGTACCGACGAATGAAACCCTGGCTTCGTTGAGCTCGTCATCGCGTCAAGTCCGTTGGCAACCCACCACGTGGCAGGCTGGATCGAGTGTAGGCGGCGGCACGCTCTTGCACCGTGTTGTTGCAGCATGTTGGCATGCACGGCGACTCCGGAGAATCCCTATCAGGCGGGTGCGCCATGATCCCGGGCAGCGGCCACGAGCAATTGCACAATAAGCGATGCCGACTTGCCCCTTGTTCTCGCCCGTGGCTGCTTCGCCTTTTCAACCGGCGCTCCGCCTCGATGCTCGACGCTGACGTCGCGCGTCGGCGCTGGTACGCGAGTCAGCGCCTGACGGCCGGCCTGTTGGCGATCTGGTTCTTTGTCACCTTCGGCATCGCCTTCTATGCGCGCGAACTCGGTGGCCGCGTGGGCGGGTGGCCGTTCAGCTTCTGGGTGGCGGCACAGGGCGCGCCGCTCGTCTACGTGGTGCTGACCTGGGCCTACGCACGCTTGGCTCACCGGCTCGACGACACCTTCGGCGCCACCCAGGACGACTGAGGCTTGACTGCCCCGCCCGTCAACCCTGCGGCGGCTGCGTTTCGGCGCAGCCTGGACCGCATCTATCTGCGGTACACGGCTGCATTCATCGCGTTCGTCGCGCTGATCGCCGTGCTCGAACGCCTGGGTTTGCCGCGCCTGTGGATCGGCGTGACCTTCCTGCTGGCCACGGTCGGCCTGTACGCGGGCATCGGCATCGTCAGCCGCACGACGGACGTGGTCGAGTACTACGTGGCGGGGCGCCGCGTACCCGCGTTCTACAACGGCATGGCCACTGCGGCCGACTGGATGTCGGCCGCGTCCTTCATCGGCCTCGCCGGCACCTTGTACCTTCAGGGCTACGGAGGCCTGGCCTATGTGATGGGCTGGACCGGTGGCTACGTTCTGGTGGCGCTGCTGCTGGCGCCGTACCTGCGCAAGTTCGGCCAGTACACCATTCCCGACTTCCTGGCCGAGCGCTACGGCGGCACCGTGCCTCGCCTGGTGGGCGTGTTTGCCGCCATCCTGTGTTCGTTCGTGTATCTGGTGGCGCAGATCTACGGCGTGGGGCTGATCACCACGCAGCTCACCGGGGTCGACTTCGTCATCGGCATCTTTCTCGGTCTGGGCGGCGTGCTGGTGTGTTCGTTCCTCGGCGGCATGCGTGCCGTCACGTGGACGCAGGTGGCGCAATACATCATCCTCGCCATCGCCTACCTCACGCCGGTGGTGTGGCTCTCGATGAAGCAGACCGGCGTACCGGTGCCACAGTTCGTGATCGGCCAGCAACTCGCCAAGATCAGCGAACGCGAACAGCAGTTGCTGGTCGACCCGAAGGAGCTCGAGGTGCGCGCGCTCTTCAAGGCCCGTGCCGACGAGCATTCGAGGCACTTGCAGGACGTGCCGACCGCGCTGGTCGAGCAGCGTGTGGCAGCGCAGCAGCGCGTCGCCGCGCTGAGAGCCGAGAACGCCCCGCTGCGCGACATCCAGCAGGCCGAGAAGGCGCTTGCCGCCGTGCCGAAGAGCGAGGCCCTGGCGCGCGAAGCCTGGCGCGTGGCGCAGGCACGCGATGAGCTGAGCGCCCAGCCGCTGGCCGGCATGCCCCGCCATGCGCAGCAGTTCGCCGGTGACCCGGACGGCACGCCCGCGCAGCAGCAGGCGTTCAGCGAGTCGCGCCGCAACTTCATGGCGCTGGTGTTCTGCCTGATGGTGGGCACGGCGGCATTGCCGCACATCCTGATGCGCAGCTACACCACGCCCTCGGTGAAGGAGGCGCGGGAGTCGGTGGCATGGTCGCTGGTGTTCATCTCGGTCGTGTACCTGACTGCGCCGGCGCTGGCCGTGCTGCTGAAGTTCGAGGTCTTCAACGGGCTCGTGGGCCTGCCGTTCGACCATCTGCCAGGGTGGGTTGCGCGCTGGGCCAAGTCGAACCCGTCGCTGATCTCCGTCACCGACATCAACCACGACGGCATTCTGCAGCTCGGCGAGATCCGCATCAGCGGTGACCTGCTGGTGCTGGCCGCGCCCGAGATCGCCGGGCTGCCCTACGTCATCTCGGGCATGGTGGCGGCCGGCGGGCTGGCGGCGGCGCTGTCCACCGCCGACGGGCTGCTGCTGACGATCTCGAACGCACTGTCGCACGACGTGTACTTCAAGCTGATCGCGCCCGAGGCGTCGCGGGCACGGCGCGTCACGGTGTCGAAGGTTCTGCTGCTGGTCGCAGCGCTCTGCGCGGCAGCGCTCGCCACGCAGAAGCCGACCGACATCCTGTTCCTGGTTACGGCCGCGTTCTCGATCGCCGCATCGGCGCTGTTTCCGGCGCTCGTGATGGGCGTGTTCTGGAGCCGGGCGAACGGCTGGGGCGCGGTGTTCGGCATGGCGTCGGGCCTGGGCGTGACTCTCTACTACATGATCCGCAACGAGGCCTGGTTGCGCAGCCTCTTCGGCGTGACGGCCGTGCCCGACCTGTGGTTCGGCGTGCTGCCTATCTCGGCGGGCGTGTTCGGCGTGCCGGTGGGTTTTGCGGTGGGCGTACTCGTGAGCCTGATGACGCCGGCCCCGAGCCTCGCCGCGCGGGAGTTCGTGCGGCGCCTGCGCTATCCGAAGGCAGATTGAACGGGCTATAATCTTTGGTTTCCCTTGCCACACCCGGGTCTGACGCTTCGGGGTGGCTTTCATGCCAGAGCCGCTTTTGTTCGCATTCCGCGAACAAGCGGGCGGAGCTGGAAACCACAAGGAGTCTCAATGCGTCACTATGAAATCGTGCTCTTGATCCACCCGGATCAAAGCGAACAGGTTCCGGCCATGCTGGAGCGCTACAAGGGTGTGATCACCGCCGGTGGCGGCAAGGTGCACCGCGTCGAAGACTGGGGCCGCCGTCAGATGGCGTACCTGATCCAGAAGCTCGCGAAGGCGCACTACCTGTGCGTCAACATCGAGTGCAGCAAGGAAACCCTTGTCGAGCTGGAAACCGGCTTCCGCTTCAACGACGCCGTGCTGCGCCACCTGACCGTGTTGCAAGACACCGCAATCACGACGCCGTCGGTCATGATGAAATCGGTCGAGCGCGAAGACAACCGCCGTGCTCCGGCACCGCAAGCCCCGGCACAGGAGGCCACGGCCTGAACCGTCTGGTGCTGACCGCGCAGCTCGTGGAGCGCGGCGTGCTGCGCTACACCCCGGCTGGTTTGCCGGCCCTCGATTTGAGCCTCAAGCACGAATCGCAGGTCACGCAAGACGGCCAGTCAAGGCAGGTGTTCTTCGAGATCAAGGCACGCGCCATCGGAGCCATCACGCAGCAAGCTGCATCTCTGGAGTTGGGAAGCACACACGGTTTTGCCGGCTTCCTGGGCTCGGCCCGCAACGGTCGCGGCATCGTCTTCCATGTCACCGAACTCGACTGAAAAGCCCGGGTTCACTGTTCAAAATGAATTTGCCGAGCCTCGGAAGAAGCCGGTTCGCAACGAGGTTTCAATATGCCCCCGCCACGTGGAAAAGGTCGGTTCTCCAAGGACCGCAAACCCAAGCGCAACACCCAGTCCTTGCTGTTCCGTCGCAAGCGCTTTTGCCGCTTCACGGTCACCGGCGTCAAGCAGATCGACTACAAAGATGTCGACACCCTGCGCGACTTCATCGGTGAAAACGGCAAGATCACGCCCGCTCGCCTGACCGGCACGCGCGCATTCTTCCAGCGCCAGCTGACGACGTGCATCAAGCGCGCTCGTTTCCTGGCCATGCTGCCGTACAGCGACCAGCACAAGGTCTGAGGAGCACACCATGCAAATCATCCTGTTGGAAAAGATCGCCAACCTCGGCAACCTGGGCGACGTCGTCAAGGTCAAAGACGGTTACGCCCGCAACTTCCTGATCCCGACGCGTGCGGCTCGCCGCGCCACCGAGTCGGCGATCAAGGAGTTCGAAGTCAAGCGCGCCGAGCTCGAGAAAGCCGCTGCCGACAAGCTGGCTTCGGCCGCTGCGATGGGCGAGAAGATGAGCGGCCGCACCGTTCACATCACGCAGAAGGCGGGCGTCGACGGCCGCCTGTTCGGGTCGGTGACGAATGCTGACATCGCCGATGCGCTGACCCGCATCGACTTCAAGGTGTCGAAGTCGCAAGTGCGCTTGCCCAACGGCCCGTTGAAGGTTGTCGGCGAGCACACCGTGACCGTTGCGCCGCACACCGATGTGGTGGTCGAGGTCAAGGTCGTCGTGATGGGCGAAACCGCCTAAGCGAAAGCGCTTCGCATCGCGGGCCGGGCACGGCCGCACGCATCGAAGGGCCGGTATCGCTGGCCGCACACTCTAAAAGGCCGGCATTGCCGGCCTTTTGTTTTCAGCCGCAAGTTCACCGCATTTCCACAGGGTTGCCCACAGGCGCACCGTGCGCCCGGCCGTATCATTTCTCGAATGTCTGCCACCTTCTCTGCCAACGCCGCTGCCAACTTCTCCGCCAACGAGGGAGGTGCGTTTTCCAGCGCCGGCAGCCGCTCCGACAGCCGACCCGACGACGAAGTCGCGCGCCTGCGCATCCCGCCGCATTCGGTCGAGGCGGAACAGAGCGTGCTCGGGGGGCTGCTGCTCGACAACAGCGCCTGGGACCGCGCCGGTGACCTGCTCACCGACACCGACTTCTACCGCTACGAACACCGCTTCATCTTCGCCGCCATCGGCACGCTGGTGAACGCCACCAAACCGGCCGACGTGATCACGGTGTTCGAGCAGCTGCAAAGCCTCGGCAAGGCCGATGAATGCGGTGGCCTGGTCTACCTGAACGCGCTCGCGCAAAGCGTGCCGAGTGCCGCCAACATGAGGCGCTACGCCGAAATCGTGCGCGAGCGCGCGGTGCTGCGCAAGCTGGTGGCCGCGAGCGACGAGATCGCGACCAGCGCCTTCAACCCGCAAGGCCGGGCGGTCTCTGAAATCCTCGACGAAGCTGAGGGCAAGATCTTTCGCATCGGCGAAGAAGGCTCGCGCTCGCAGCAAGGTTTTCAAAGCATGGATTCGCTCGTCGTGCAGTTGCTCGACCGCGTGACCGAGCTGCACGAGAACGGCGCCGAGGAAGTGACCGGCGTACGCACCGGCTACTTCGATCTCGACCGCATGACCTCGGGCTTTCAGCCCGGCGATCTGATCGTGCTCGCGGCGCGCCCGTCGATGGGCAAGACCGCATTCGCGCTCAACATCGCCGAGCACGTGGCCGTCAGCGAGGGCCTGCCGGTGGTCGTGTTCTCGATGGAAATGGGCGCGGCGCAACTGGCCTTGCGGCTGGTCGGCTCGCTCGGCCGCATCGACCAGCAGCACCTGCGCACCGGCAACCTGAAGGACGACGAGTGGAGCCGCCTGTCCGAAGCCGTGGAGAAGCTCGGCAACGTCAGCATGTTCATCGACGAGAGCCCAGCGCTCACGCCCAGCGAGGTGCGTGCCCGCGCGCGCCGCCAGGCCCGAACCTGCGGCAAGCTCGGCATGATCGTGGTCGACTACCTGCAGCTGATGAGCGGCAGCGGTGGCAGCAGCGACGAGAACCGCGCCACGGTCATCGGCGAGATCTCGCGCGGGTTGAAGTCACTCGCGAAGGAACTGCAGTGCCCGGTGCTCGCGCTGTCGCAGCTGAACCGAAGCGTCGAGACGCGCACCGACAAGCGCCCGATGATGAGCGACCTGCGCGAGTCCGGCGCCATCGAGCAAGACGCCGACGTGATCATGTTCATCTACCGCGACGACTACTACACCAAGGAAGCGAGCAAGGAGCCCGGCATCGCCGAGATCATCATCGGCAAACAACGCAACGGGCCCACGGGCACGGTCAAGCTGTTCTTCAACAAGCCGTTGACCAAGTTCGACAACCTCGCGCCGGGCAGCGTGGGCAGCAGCGACTACTGATCTTGCGGGCATTCCGCTGGACCCACCGCCGTGCGGTGGCCGCCATGGTGGTCGTCACGCTGATGTGGAGCATCGCCGGCGTCGTCACGCGCCATCTCGACTCGGCGCGCAGCTTCGAGGTCACGTTCTGGCGCAGTGCCTTCACCGTGTTCGCCCTGGCCGTGCTGCTGCCCGCTGTGCGCGGCCCCGTTGCGGCGCTGCGCGCACTGCACGAAGGGGGCAGGGCGCTGTGGTTGTCCGGCGTGTGCTGGAGCGTGATGTTCACCGCATTCATGCTGGCGATCACGCTCACGAGCGTGGCCAACGTGCTGGTGACGATGGCGGTCGCCCCCCTTCTCACCGCGCTGATCGCACGCGTCTTTCTCGGCCACCGGCTGGCAACGCGCACGGGTGTGGCCATTGCAGTGGCGGGCGTGGGCATTGCGTGGATGTACGCGCGCGAGGTGAGTGCTGCCGACTCGCGCCAACTGATCGGCACGATCGTGGCAGCCGCCGTGCCGGTGGCGGCTGCGATCAACTGGGTGCTGATCCAGAGCAGCCGCCACGCTGCGAGCCGGGACCTGCTGCCCGCCGTCTTGATCGGCGCGGTGATCTCGGCTGCGGTGACCTTGCCCTTGTCCTTGCCGTTCGCGGCCTCGGCCCATGACCTGGCGCTGCTGGCCTTGCTCGGCGTGGTGCAGCTCGCCATTCCCTGCCTTCTGTCGGTGGCTGCCGCGCGCCACCTGAGTGCGCCCGAAGCCTCGCTGCTGGCCTTGCTCGAAGTGCTTTTCGGCGTGGCGTGGGTCTGGCTCGATGCGGGCGAAGCCCCGGCTGCCCATGTGATCGGCGGCGGCGCGCTGGTGCTGATCGCGCTCGCCTCGAACGAGTTCATCACGCTGCGCGAGCGTGCCCGCTGAAGCGCAGAAGCAGGGCTTCCCCGGAGCGCGCGAGCGGCACCGCCGCATAGGATCGGCAAATGAAACAACTGCCCGGTCTTGACGCCAGCTTCCTGCATCTCGAGACGGCGCAAATGCCCATGCACGTGGGCGCGCTACACAACTTCGAGCTCCCCGCGCGCTACCGCGGCAACTTCGCCGCCGACATGCGCACGCACATGGCCACGCGTCTGCCGCTTGCGCCGGCCTTGCGGCAACGGTTGTTGTCGCTGCCGATGAACTTCGCGAACCCGGTCTGGGTGGATGCAGAGCCCGACCTGGCCGAGCACATCGTGCACATCGTGCTGCCCAAAGGCAGCGGGCAGGCAGAGCTCGAAGCGCAGGTCGGTCTGTTGCACTCGGTGCTGCTCGACCGCAGCCGCCCGCTGTGGAAGTTCCACGTGTTCAGCGGCCTCGCAGATGGCCCGAACGGCAGCAGGCGCTTTGCGATGTACACGCAGCTGCACCACGCGGCGGTCGATGGCCAGGCTGCCGTGGCGCTGGGACAGGCCATCCTCGACCTGCAGCCCCACCCGCCCGCGCGTGCCACGGTCGCCGTGCGCGAGGCGCGGCGCCCGTTCGGCATCAGCGCATTGCTGCGCGGTGCGCTGTCGAACCAGTTCGGCCTGGTGGTGGACGCGGTCAAGGCGATTCCGCAGGCCCTGGGCACGCTGTCGCGGATGGCCGCGTCCAAGGCGAGCAGTTCTGCAAGCGCGAGCGCAAACGCAAACGTAACCGTCAGCAACCTTGCCCTGGCGCCGCGCACGCGGCTGAACACCACCGTGTCGGCCACGCGGGCCTTCGCGTCCATCAGCCTGCCGCTCGTCGCGCTCAATGCGACGCGCCGCAAGCACCATGCAAGCCTGAACGACGCGGTGCTGATGATCTGCAGCGGCGCGCTGCGGCGGCACTTCCTGAAGCACGGGCCGCTGCCGCGCAAGCCCATGGTGGCGGCCGTGCCGATCTCGACCCGCGCCAAGGGCGACGCGTCGTCCAACAACCAGGCCACCATGACGGTGGTGAGCCTGGGCACGCACATCGCCGACCCGGCCAAGCGCCTGGCCTACGTGCTGGCCGCCACCGCGTCGATGAAGAACAATATGGGCGCGATGAAGAGCCTGATGCCCACCGACTTTCCCACGCTTGGTGTGCCGTGGCTGATGCAAGGCCTGGGTGCCTTGTATGCGAAGGCGCGTGTGGCCGAGCGGTTGCCGGCCATTGCCAACGTGACCATCTCGAACGTGCCCGGCCCGACCGTGCCGCTCTACATGGCAGGTGCGGCCATGCTGACGAACTACCCGACCTCGATCGTGGTGCATGGCGTGGCGCTGAACATCACCGTGCAAACGTACAACCAGTCCTTGGAATTCGGCCTCATGGCGTGCGGCGAGGCGATGCCCGAGGTGGCCGAACTGGCGCAGCATGTGCAAGCCGCGTTCGACGAATTCCAGGGCCTGGAGGTCGCGGTGGCGGCCCCGATCCAAGCGCCTGCTCCACCGAGAAAAGCGTCTGCGGCCCGGGTCAGCGCGCCGCCGCCTGTCGCCAAGGCGACAGGCGGCGCTAGGGCACGTGCCCCAAAGCGAAAGCGCCTGCCCCGCTAGCATTCGAGCGTTGCAACCCCACCTGCACGGCATGCCCCGATCCAAGCGAGACGAACCGAACGACGACCCGGCACCCGACGACGACATCCGCGCGCCGAACGCGTTCCTGATGATGCTGGAGGGCCGTGCGCCCTGGGAGATGGCGGCGATGCTGGCGGCCCTGCCGTGGCTGCGCCGCCAGCCGCGCGGCGACGGCCACCCGGTGCTCGTGTTCCCCGGCATGGGCGCGAACGACTTCACCACCGCGCCGCTGCGCAACTTCCTCGACAGCCTGGGTTACGTTACCCAATCATGGGGTCAGGGCTTCAACTTCGGCCCGCGCAACGGTGTGCTCACGCAGTGCGCCGCCGATGTGCGTGAAATGGCGCAGAAGCATGGCCAGCCCGTCAGCCTGATCGGCTGGAGCCTGGGCGGGCTTTACGCGCGCGAGATGGCCAAGGAACTGCCCGACGACACGCGCTGCGTCATCACGCTGGGCACGCCGTTCACCGGCCACCCGCGCGCCACCAACGCGTGGCGCGTGTTCGAACTGCTGAGCGGCCAGAGCGCGCACGACCCGGCCATGATCCGGCGCCTGCGCACCACGCCGCCCGTGCCGACCACGTCGATCTACTCCAAGACCGACGGCATCGTGGCCTGGCGCTGCAGCATCAACCCACCCGGGCCGCGCACCGAGAACATCGAGGTGCAGTCGAGCCACTGCGGCATGGGCATGAACCCGCTGGCGCTGTACGCCATCTCCGACCGGCTGGTTCAGCGGTCAAGCGAGTGGCAGGCGTTCGATCCCAATGGCGCTCGCAAGTGGTTCTACCGAACCGACGCGGCCAACACTTGAACCCGCATGCAACTCGCAACCAACGGCATTTCGCTCGAAGTCGAAGACCACGGCCCCGTGCAGGGTGAGCCGCTGCTGCTCGTCATGGGCCTGGGCATGCAGCTCGTGGCCTGGCACGCCGAGTTCGTGGCCAGCCTGGTGGCGCGCGGCTACCGCGTGATCCGCTTCGACAACCGCGACATCGGGCTGAGCCAGCGCTTCGACCACCTCGGCCTGCCCAACCTCGCCGTTGAATCCCTGAAGTTCGCGGTCGGCCTGAAGGTCGCGAGCCCTTACGCGGTGGCCGACATGGCCGACGACGCCGCCGGCGTGCTCGACGCCCTGGGCATTCCTGCCGCGCATGTGTGCGGCGCCTCGATGGGCGGCATGATCGCGCAGCAGATGGCCGTGCGCCACGCGGCCAAGGTGAAGAGCCTGACGCTGATGATGACCAGCAGCGGCTCGCGCCGCCTGCCGGGCCCCACGCTGAAGGTGCGCGGCGCGATGATCTCGCGGCCTGCCGACCCACGGAACATCCAGAGCGTGATCGACCACTATGTGAAGCTGTACCGGCTGATCGGCAGCCCCGCCTACCCTGCCACCGAGGCTTACCTGCAAGAGCGGCTGGGCATGTCGGTGCGGCGCGCCTATCGGCCGCAGGGCACGGCGCGGCAGATGGTCGCCATCGCCGCCGACGGCAACCGCTCGAAGCTGCTGGCCCGCATCAAGGTGCCCACGCACGTCATCCACGGCAGCCAGGACCCGTTGATCCCGGTCGCGGCAGGGCATGACCTGGTGGCGAAGGTCAAGGGCGCCACGATCGACGTGATCGACGGCATGGGCCACGACCTGCCAGTGCCGCTGTGGCCGCGCTTCGTGGCCGGCATCACCAGCGTGGCGCAGCGGGCCTGAGCACCCGATTCAACCACCGATGACTCACGCCACGCTCGCACCCCCGGCGCTTGAACACTTGTGCGACCTGTCGGTGCAGGTGGCGTCGCCCATCGAGGTGGGCGCCGGCCCGACGGGGTGCGCCGCATGGTTCCGGTCCTCGGTGGCGTGGTGTCCGGCCGCCTGCAGGGCCGGTTGCTGGCGGGGGGTGCCGACTACCAGATCATCATCGGTGGCACGCTGGCGCGGCTCGATGCGCGCTACATCATCGAGTTGCCCGACGGCGCGCGTATCTTTGTGCAGAACACGGCCGTGCGCGCCGCGAGCGCAGACATCACCGCCCGCTTGATGCGCGGCGAGCCGGTGCCGCCCGAGGTGGTGTACTTCCGTTGCCAGCCCACGTTCGAAACCGGCGATGCGCGCTGGCAATGGCTGCACGAGCGCCAGTTCATCGGCACCGGCGTGAGACTGCCCGACACCGTGCTGATGAGCTTCTACACCGTCACCTGACCACGCTGTATCCATTCAGCGTTTCTACGCGAGACCGCCATGCCTGCCATCGCCCCATTCCACCTCGCCTTCCCGGTCGATGACCTGCCCAAGGCGCGTGCCTTCTATGGTGGCCTGATGGGCTGCGCAGAAGGCCGTTCCAGCAGCGAGTGGATCGACTTCGACTTCTTCGGCCACCAGATCGTCGCCCACCTCGCACCGCCGGTCGCGCGCGGGCACCACAACCCGGTGGATGGCCACGACGTGCCGGTGCCGCATTTCGGCGTGGTGCTGCCGTGGGACGAGTTCCATGCGCTCGCCGGGCGCCTGAAGGCGGCAGGCACCCGCTTCGTGATCGAGCCCTACCTGCGCTTCGAGGGGCAGGTGGGCGAGCAAGCCACGATGTTCTTTCACGACCCCGCAGGCAACGCGCTCGAGTTCAAAGCGTTCCGGGACATTGCGCAACTGTTCGCCAGGTAGTCCGCCAGGCGGGCGCACGACCGAGGCGAACGCCGGTGGTCGATATTGCGCTGCCGCTGGCCATGATCTTGCAGGCCGGTCAACGGCCGAAGGCTGCAACACGTTTATGTGTTGAGCGGTAGCAGCCGGAGCGACGGGCGCAACCGGGTCCCTCATCCACTACAAGGAATCGAACCATGAAGAAGATCAACCTCCTGTCGGCTTTGGCCATCGTCGCCTTGACCGGCGGCCTCCTGGGCGGCAACGCCTTCGCCCAGACCGGCGCGGCCATGAAGGAAAGCGGCAAGGCCGTTGTCGAAAAGGCGAAGGAAGGCAAGGAAACCGTGCAAGCCGCCGCGACGAAGGAGCCGAAGAAGTCGATGCACAAGGCCAAGGCCAAGGCACACAAGGCAAGGGCAGCCGCGCACGATGCGAAAGCCAAGGCCGCCGGCGACAAGATCGGCAAGTAACCCATCCCGACAAGCGACTTCGGTCGCTTTCTACGAGGCATCGAGCGTTCGCGTTCGATGCCTCGATTGCTTTGTGCCGGCCCACATCGACAAGCGCCGGCGCAGCAAGCGATTGACCAGGCATTGACCTGTGCGCGCTGTGCATCGGCTTGACCTGCGTCAAGGCCCGCACCCCTGGTTCGGCCGACCATGCAGGCAGTCACCGACCCAGCGGAGAAGCCCATGAAGATCCTGTTGCCCGTCGATGGCAGCGCTTACACGAAGCGGATGCTCAGCTACATCGCGGCGCACGACGAATTGCTCGGCCCCGGGCACGAGTACACGCTCTTCACAGTGGTGGTGCGCGTGCCGCCCCACGCGATGCGTTTCGTCGATCACGCCACGCTCGAGGGCTACTACCGCGACGAGGCCGAGCGCGTGTTCCACCCGCTGCGCGAGTTCGCTGCACAGCAGGGCTGGCAGGTGCGTACCGAGTCGGCCACCGGCCACGCTGCCGACGAGATCGCGGCGGTCGCCACGACGGGCCACTATGGCCTGGTCGTGATGGGCACGCACGGCCACTCGGCGCTGGCCGGTGTGGTGCTCGGCTCGATCGCCACCGCCGTTCTGGCCCGTTGCAGCACGCCTGTGCTGCTGATCCGCTGAGCGGAAGACCCCAGCCAACGTTACAAGGGAAAGCCATGTACCAACGGATCCTCGTGCCTGTAGACGGCAGCCCGACGGCTGCGCGCGGCCTGGCCGAGGCCACCGAACTCGGCAAGCTCACGGGTGCAACGCTGCGCCTGATCCACGTTGTCGACGAGCTGTCGTTCGCACTCAGTGCTGCCGAGGGCGCGAGCTTCAGCGGCGAAGTGATCACGGTGCTGCGCGAGGCCGGTGCGGAGATCCTGAGCGCAGCAGCGGGCCGCGTTCGTGCCAGCGGCCTGGCGGTGGACACGGTGTTGAACGACTCGTTCCAGGGCCGCTTGTGCGACCTCGTCATCGCGGAGGGCGCCAGTTGGCGGGCCGACCTCATCGTGCTCGGTACGCATGGTCGGCGCGGCCTGGGCCGGCTGTTCATGGGCAGCGATGCCGAGGCCATCGTGCGCAGCGCGACCGTGCCCGTGCTGCTGCTGCGCAGCGCTTAGTGCGACATCAACACCGGCACCGTCATCGCGCGCAGCAACCCCCGCGTCGCCCCGCCCAGCATGCGCTCGACCCAGCGTGCGTGGCCATAGGCGCCCATCACGACCAGATCGCAACCCAGATCGCCCGCGCGTGCGGCCAAGGCTTCGGTGATGTTGCTGGCGGCCGGCTCGACCGCGACTTCGGCCGACACGCCTTGCCACTGCAACCAGCGCTGCAATGCGTCGAGGCGCTTGTGCAGCGTGCGCTTGTCGCTGCCGCCAGCCTCGTTCCAGCTCACCACGTGCACTTGCCCGGCCCTGCGCAGCAAGGGCAGGGCATCGAGCACTGCACGGGAAGCTTCGCGGCTGTCGTCCCAGGCGACGAGCGCGTTCGTGCACAAGGTGTTCACGCGCGCGGCGAACGGCACGATCAGCGTGGGCCGCGCGCTGAACAGCAGCACCTGTTCCACGATGGCCTGAGCCCGCGAATGGTCGGCGTGGGTGGGGTCGGCCTGGGTCAGCACGGTGAGATCGCTGCAATGGGCATGGCCCACGATCGAGGCGGCCTGTTCGGCGTCGTCGACCGCGGCCTCGAACGACTGCAATCCGGCCGCATGGCACTCGTCGCGGAAGTGCCGAGCGGCGCGTTCGGCCTCCCGGCGCAACGTTTCCCAGGCGAACTGCGAATACTCGGCGAGTGCGGTGGCCGCCTGGCCGCTCGCCGGCATCTCGATCATGCCAGTAGGCGCCAAGCCCACGAGGTGACAGTCGAGTTCGGTTGCCAGACGCACCGCGAACTGCGTGCGCGCCGTGCCGTGCGGGCTGTGGTCGAGTGCTACGAGCAGGCTGCGGTAAGTCATGGCGTGTTCCAGTGCAAGGCGCGACTCAAAGCGTGGCCGCGCCGCCAACGCTGACCTGCGTGCCGGCCTCCCCCTTCAGCATGGCCTCGATGTGATCGAGCGAGCCGATCACCGCGCGGCGGCCGGTGGCGCCAGCGAAGGCACACGCCGCTTCGACCTTCGGCCCCATCGAGCCGGAAGGGAAGGGCGCCGCCGCCAGCGCCGCCGGTGTCACGTGGCCGATGCGGCGCTGCGTGGGCTGGCCGAAGTCGAGGTACACCGCCTCCACATCGGTCGCGATGATGAGCAGCTCGGCGCCGAGCTGGCGCGCGAGCAGGCTGCTGCACGCGTCCTTGTCGATCACGGCCTCCACGCCTTGCATCCTGCCGTGCAGGGCGCCACTGTCGGCCTGGCGCGCCACCGGAATGCCGCCGCCACCGGCCGCGATGACGAGCGCGCCCTGCGCCAGCAACCACTCGATGGGCAACAGGCCCAGCACGCGTTGCGGCGCGGGCGATGCGACCACACGGCGGAACTGCGCGCCGTCCGGCTTCATCGTCCAGCCCTGCTCGCGACCGATGCGCTCGGCCTCGGCCGCGGTGTAGACCGGCCCGATCTGCTTGCTCGGTGCCTGGAAGGCCGCGTCGTTCAAATTGACCTCGATGCGCGTCAGCAGCGTTGCGATCACGCGCGCCGGCAGCAGGTTGCCGAGTTCCTGTTCGAGCAGGTAACCGATCATCCCGTCGGTCTGCGCGCCCAGCACGTCGAGCGGGTAGGTTTGGACCGCGGCGTACGCGGCCGACTGCAACGCGAGCAGCCCCACCTGCGGGCCGTTGCCATGCGTGAGCACGAGTTCATTGCGCGGTGCTATGAGCGCGATCTGCGCCGCCGCCCGGCGAATGTTCGCGAGTTGGTTCGCCGCGCTCAAGGGCTCGCCCCGGCGCAGCAATGCATTGCCCCCGAGTGCGACGACGATCTTCATCGCGCCGTCAACCGAGCGTGGCCACGAGAACTGCCTTGATCGTGTGCATGCGGTTCTCGGCCTGGGTAAAGACGATGGACGCGTCGGACTCGAACACCTCGTCCGTCACCTCGATCTCGTTCAGGCCGAACTGCGCGTGCACCTCGCGGCCGACCTCGGTGTCGAGGTTGTGGAAGGCCGGCAGGCAGTGCATGAACTTCGCCCGCGGCTTGCCCGTTGCGCGCATCAATGCGGTGTTGACCTGGTACGGGAGCAACTGGTCGATGCGCTCTTTCCAGACGGTCTGCGCCTCGCCCATCGACACCCACACGTCGGTGTAGACGAAGTCGGCCCGTGCGACGGCCAGCATCGGGTCGGGCTCGATGCGAATGCGTGCGCCGGTGCGCTGCGCAAGCACCTGCATGCGCGCCACCAGCGCGGCCGGTGGCTGCAGTGCGGCGGGCGTGGCAATGCGCACGTCCATGCCCATCTGCACCCCGCCGATCAGCAGCGAGCAGCCCATGTTGAAGCGCGCATCGCCGAGGTAGCAGAACGCCAGTTCGTGGAGCGGCTTCTCGCCGAACTCCTGCATCGTGAGCAAGTCGGCCAGCACCTGCGTCGGGTGCGACTCATCGGTCAGCCCGTTCCACACCGGCACGTGCGAGACACGGGCGATCTCTTCGACCACGCTCTGGTGGAAGCCCCGGTACTCGATGCCGTCGAACATGCGGCCGAGCACGCGCGCCGTGTCTTTCACCGATTCCTTGTGGCCGAGCTGCGAACTGCCTGAATCGAGGTAGGTCACATGCCCGCCCTGGTCGTGCACGGCCACCTCGAACGCACAGCGCGTGCGCGTCGAGGCCTTCTCGAACACCAGCGCGATGTTCTTGCCCTTCAGGCGCGGGTGCTCGTTGCCGGCGGCCTTGCTGCGCTTGAGCTCGGCTGCCAGATCGAGCAGGTAGCGAATGTCGCGCGGCTCGAAGGCTTCGAGGTCGAGCAGGCTGCGGTTGCGAAGGTTGAAGGCCATGGCGTGTTTTCTTTTGCTTTTTTTCGTCGGATTCGGCGGCGTTGTCAGACCGCGTCGCGCTCGATCGGGCAGGTCATGCAATGGCTGCCACCGCGGCCGCGCCCGAGCTCGCTGCCCGGGATGGTGATGACCTCGACCCCGGCCTTGCGCAGCAGCGTGTTGGTGTAGACATTGCGGTTGTAGGCCACCACCACGCCGGGTGCGAGTGCGAGCAGGTTGTTGCCGTCGTCCCACTGCTCACGCTCGGCCTCGTACGCATCGCCGCCGGTCTGGATGACCCGCAGGCGCTTGATGCCGCAGGCCTGCGCAACCACCTCGACGAACGGCGCCGACTCGCTGCGCACGTCAAGCGCGCCCTCTTGGGTGTCGCTCATGCCGCTCGGCCGCAAGCTGAAGCTTCGGATGTTGTGCACGACCTCGGGGAACACCGTGACCAGATCCACATCGCAGAACGTGAACACCGTGTCCAGGTGCATCGCCCCGCGTGACTTGGGCATCTGCGCTGCAATGATGTGGCTGGCCGCACCTTGCGCGAACAGCTGCCTCGCGACCTGGCTGACGGCCTCCGGCGAGGTTCGCTCGCCCATGCCGATCAACACCACGCCCTTGCCGAGCGGCACCACGTCGCCGCCCTCGAGCGAGGCCATGCCGTGGGAACGGGCGGGGTCGGGGTCGCCCCACCACTCGGTGACCCCGCCTTTGAAGGCAGGGTGGAAGCGGTACACGGCCGTGACCAACAATGTCTCTTGGCGGCGTGCCGGCCAGTACATGGCCCCGAGCATCACGCCGGCACCGACCCAGCAAGACGAGTCGCGCGTGAACAGCGTGTTGGGCAGCGGTGGCAGCACGAAGTCGCCCGGCGTCATGCAGCGCGCCGCGAGGCCTTCCACGTCGAACGGCACTTCGCCACGCAGCAGGCCGCCGATCAGGTGCTCGGCCAGGCGCTGTGGGGCGAGGGTGCGCAGCCAGGGCCTGAGTTGTGCCGCCGCTTCCGGGTCGATGAAGTCGGCGCCGAGCTGGCGGTCGAGCACCCAATCGAAGGCTTCTGCTTCTGCCAGCACGTCGGCCAGCAGGTCGTGCAGTTCGAGCACCGCCACGCCTCGCTCGGCCATCGCGTTGGTGAATACGTGGTGGTCGTTGCGCGCCTGCGAGACCCAGAGCACATCGTTGAACAGCAAGGCCTTGCAGTTGGCCGGCGTGAGCCGTGCCTGCGCCAGGCCGGGCCGGCACACCAGTACCTTGCGCAGCACGCCGACTTCGGAATGAACACCGAGTGTCATCGCGGTCTGCCGATCACAGGGCGAGCTTGCCGGCGTACAGCAGCCAGCCCGCGACAAGCGCCAGCAGCACGAGCGCGGCGAAGACGGCCCATTCGATGGGGCTGAACACCCGCTGGGTGGCCTCGCGCTTGGCCACGATGTAGACCAGCGCACCCGGCGCGTAGAGCAGCGCACTCAGCAGCAGGTACTTCGGCCCGGCGGCGTATAACAGCCAGGCGCAGTAGACAGTGGCGAGCAGCGCGATGGGCATGTCCGAACGGGGCTGCATGGCCGCAGCGGCGCCGCTGCGTGAGTTGAGCAGCACGCCGTAGATCGCGCTGAACAGGTAGGGCAGCAGGATCATGGCGGTCGACAGTGAGATCAACGCCAGGTAAGACGCCTTCGAGAACAGCGTGACGAGCAGGAAGACCTGCACCATGGCGCTCGTGAGCCACATCGCATTGACGGGCACGCCGTGCGCGTTTTGCCGCGCCAGGCCGCGCGGCATCACGCCATCGCCGGCCGGCGTGAACAGCGACTCGGCAGCAAGCAACGTCCACGCCAGGAAGCCGCCACCGACCGAGACGATCAGGCCGACGTAGATCAGCACCGCGCCCCAGGTGCCCACGGCCCGTTCCAGCACGCCGGCCATCGACGGGTTCTTCAAGCCCGCCAGTTCCGGCTGCTTCAGGATGCCCAGCGACAGCAGCGACACCGCCATCAGCAGCACCAGCGTGATGACAAAGCCCGCCACCGTGGCGCGGCCCACGTCTTCGCGCTTCAACGCACGGGCCGAGTAGACGCTCGCGCCCTCGATGCCGATGAACACCCACACCGTGACCAGCATCGTGCTCTTCACCTGGTCGAGCACCGAGCCCAGGGCCGTGTCGCCCCAGAACGCGAGCTTGAAGGTGTCGGCGTTGAAGGCCAGCGCCACCAGCACGATGAACAGGACCAGGGGCGCGACCTTGGCGAGAGTCACGACCGCGTTGAGCACCGCTGCACCCTGAATGCCACGCAGCACCAGCAAGTGCACCCCCCACAGCACGAGCGACGCACCCGCCACCGCAGCGGCGGTGTTGCCTTCGCCGAACGCGGGGTAGAAGTAGCCGAGCGCGCCGAACGCTGCGACCAGGTAGCCCACGTTGCCGATCCACGCGCTGACCCAGTAACCCCAGGCCGAGTTGAAGCCCACGTAGTCGCCTGCGGCAGCGCGCGCATACGCATACACGCCGTTGTTCAACTCCGGCTGGCGCAGCGCGAGCCGCTGGTACAGCAGCGCCAGGCTCAGCATGCCCACGCCGGTGATGCCCCAGCCGATCAGGATGGCCCCGGCGCCCGCTCCGGCCGCCATGTTCTGCGGCAGGCCGAAGATGCCGCTGCCGATGATCGAGCCGACCACCAGCGCGGTGAGCAGGCCGAAGCCCAGCTTGCGCTCGGTGGTGGTGGCTGCGGCGGGCACGGTGGCTGGCGGTGTCGTCTTCGCAGTGATCGATGGGGTGAAGGTGCTCATGGGTGTTTCCCTCTCAAGCGGCGCGCGCTAGCGGGCACTGTAGACAGCCGGGTGGGAACGTCCTTGATGGGCATCAAGTCAGCAGCAGAACTATGTGAGCGCTCCGAAGTCGGTCCGGCGTTCGAGCGTCGAGTTCGGGAAGCCGATGGTGAACACGCAGCCCACATCCGGGAGGTTTGTGCCCGTCAAGGTGCCGCCCATCGACTCGACGTTCTGACGTGCAATCGCGAGGCCCAGGCCGGGCCCCGTGCGGTCGGGGCTCAAGCGAACGGACAGCGTGGCTATGGCCTTTGCATAGCTCGCAGGCAGCACCCCGCACCGGTCTTCGACGTCGATGAGCAGAAGATCGTCGACTTCATAGGTGATCAAGTTCACGTTGGTGTGGCGGTGCGTGAACCGGAACGGATTGCTCAGCAGGTTCCCGAGCGCGCTCATCAGCAAGCCCCGGTTGGCGTCGACGCGAAGCGCCAGGCCCACGGGCGCCACGATCAGCACGCATCCGCGCACGTCGGCTTCCAGCTGGGCGGCGGTTCGGGCGTCTTCGATGAGGGCGGCGAGCGAGAAGACGGTCCGCAGAACGGGCGCGCCGCTGACCGCGTGCACTTCAGCGAGGGACGAGTCGACGAGGCCTCGCATCGAGGCCAGGCTTCGTTTGAGCAAGGAGCCAGTGGCGCCGGTCAACGTCAGCCCGCCGAGTTCCAGGGCGCGCACCGACAGGTTCGCCATCTGCAGCGTGTCGCGCAGTTCATGGACAAGCACGCCGAGCCGCTCGTTCGCCTCCGAGCTCACACGGTCAGCCACCTCCGAATCGCGTTGCGCGCAAAACGCCGACACCGCATCGGCGATGGCGTTGTCCAGGCACCGGTTCAGGGTCCGGAACTCGTCGACCTGGAAAGGCGCGTCGCGCTCGTGTGCCAGCTCGGGGATGGCCTGGCACAGGTCGCCGTAGTGGTGAACCACCTGGTCGACCGTGAAGCCGAGCGCGAGCAAGGCCTTGCCGTGCGCCGCAGCCGCCACGCCGATTTCCGACAGCGCCAGTGCATCGCCACCCGAGGGCTGGACAGCAGCACGGCAACATCGTCGATGCCTGCTTCTTGCATGATCAGCGCGCGTCTGGGCTGCTCCAGGAACAACGGCACGCCGTTGCGAAGCTGTTCGTCCGTTGCACTGCGGTTGCGTCGTTTGGAGACTTTCGCCTTGCATCGCGCGATCAGCTCGTCGCGGTTGTTGGACAGGAAGGCGTGCATCGAGGGCGAGTTCCAGACAGGATGGTCGCTGGAGTACTCCCGGCCGGCCGATGTCAGTCTGGCCCATCGGTGACGCTGCGTCTGTCTGTTGTCCCTTATAGCGGCTCAGGCAGTGCACGACTAAAAACTCAATCGTCGTCGCCTGCGCTCGCATCATCAAAGTCGAGCGGGCACCAGAACAAGCAGCGCGCCTCAAAGCGACCCTCGGCAGAAGCGTTGCAATCGCACGCCAGTAACTCGTCGAGGTCGTTGCCGCCCCAGTGCCGTGCGCTGGCCACGCCGGCCTGCTCGGCCGAGGCGGCGTTGGCCGCGAGAGGCTGCCCCGGGCGGGCCTCGCAGAACACCATCAGCACCGCCGTTGCAAGCGCGCCCGCAGTGATGGCCAGCAGGGTTCGCATGGTCGGTGTGGCGGGTGTAATGCGGCGGGGGCGGTCAGACAAAGCCGAGGTTGCGCTTCGACACGTCCCAGGTCTTCAGGTTGGGCAGCACGTCGAGCAGGTCGGTGTCGCTCACGCCAAACCACTTGCCGAGCGTGGCGGCGTACTGGTCGACCGAGGTGCTGGGCAGCAGCCGGCCCTGGCCCACGTTGTCGTTGTCGTCGTTGGCCACGCTCGGCGCGACGCCGTAGTAGCGGCCCCCGTTGACCGCGCCGCCGAGCATGAAGTGCATGCTGCCCCAGCCGTGATCGGAGCCGTCGTTGGCGGTGAGCGTGCGGCCGAAGTCGGATGCGGTGAACGCTGTCACCTGCTTGTCGACCTTGAGCTCGACCATCGCCGCCTGAAACGCGGCCATCGCGTCGGCCACGGCGGTCAGCAACGGCGGGTGGTCGGTCTTCAGGCCGTCATGCGTGTCGAAGCCGCCCAGTGCCACGAAGAACACCTGCCGCTTGACCTTGATCGCATCAGCCGTCGAGATCATTCTCGCGACCATCTTCAGCTGGGCTGCCAGCGTGTTGTCGGTCGGGAAAACGGTGGCAATCGCCGGCCCCGATGCGAGCGCACTGCCGAGCACGGCGCCGGATTTCAACGCGCGGTCGGTGATGACGTTGTATTCCTTCTCGAGCACCTGGCTGCGCTCGGCGGTGATGAGCTTGACGAGCGCATCGGCACAGCTTTGCGACCCGAACAGCGGGTTGCCTGGGCCGGCCGCCAGCACCACCGGGCCGGCCGTAGACACCTGGTACTGCACTGCCGACTGCCCCGACAGGAACACCGCGTTGCCGGTGACGTTCACGCATGTGAAGACCGAGCTGCCAACGTTGCCACCCATCAGCTTGTCACCCATGCGACCGCCCCAGCCTGCGCTGGCGCCTTCGGGTTGGGCGGCCGATTGCCAGTACGACTGCTGGTCGTTGTGCGAGAACAGCTTGGGCGGCAGGTCGAGCGACTTGCCGGTGAAGTCGCTCTTGAACGTCGGCCGGGTCAGCGTGCCCACATTGAGCAGGACGCCGAGCTTCTTGTCGGTAGCGAACAGCTTGAACAGCGGGCTCAGCTCGGGGGCCAGCGCGTACTGCCGGCCGCCGGGCAGCGCGACGGTGGGGTCGAGCCGGAACGGGTCCAGCTCGCTGCGCAGGTAGGCCACGGCCGGGCGCATGCGGTAGTAGGCGTCGTAGCTCGCCTGGTCGTAAGGCACGAGCGTGTTGGCATAGTCGTTGCCGCCGTAGAGGAAGACGCAGACGAGCGCCTTGTAGTCGGTGGCGGTGGCGGCTGCGGCCTCGCTCATGGCGGCCAGGTTCAGCGCCCACGGCGCGGCCGCGCCGGCCATCGACAGAACCGAGGCGCGTTGCAGGAAGGCGCGGCGTGACGTTGCTTGGGTCATGGCTGATCCTTCACTTCTGGACGATGAACTCGGGCGCCGCGAGCACGAGCAGCAGCGCGGCATTGATGCGGTTGCGCCGCGCGGTGTCGTCGCCCTTGGGCATGGTCTGCACGGCGGCGGTGAGGTCTTTGAGGGTTGTATCGGCCGGCAGCGCACCGGCCGCCAGCACGAGGTTGATCTCGGCGAGAAGGGCTGCAGCGTCGTCGGCCAAAGGCATCAGGCTGCTGTAGTCGGGCGTGAGGTCACCGATGCCGCCCGCCACCGCGCGCTTTATGAAATTCAGGTAGCCGATCACCGACGATTCGTTGGTGATCTGGAACTCGGGTGCGACCCACGATGCGGCTGCGATGCTGGTGTTGGGCGGCACGTAGCCAGGGCGGAAGAAGTTGAACACCGACGCCGAACGCAGCGGGCTTTGCCCCAGCGCGGTGGCCGGGTTGGTAGTGTCTCCCACCTTCCATGCGTTGCTCGGCGAGGCGACGTTGTACGCACGCGCCCACGCACTGAAGCGCAGCATCGGCTCGCGCAACTTGCCACTGCGTGCCACACCCGAGGCGCCCGCTGTCACACTGCGCGCCTCATCGTCGAGCAGCAGCGCGCGCAGCACGGCGCGGAGGTTGCCGCGCCGGGTCAGTGCGGTGCCGGTGGCGGAGCCGTCGTCGTTGAAGACGGTGGCCACGCGCTTCACGTACGCCGAACTCGGGTTGCTGGTGACGAGGCGCTGGATCAGCTGCCGGCTGATGAACGGCCCGACGTTCGGGTGCGCGAAGAACTGGTCCAGCGCCAGCGTCAGGCTCGCTTCGCCGGGGGTGCCGGCGGGGATCGTCATGCCGAGGAAGGTCTTCGCGCCGGTCTCGTGGTGCCTGGCGTTCTGGATCATCGGCCGCCGGTGGTAGTCGGGCGTGGCCTTCGGCACGACCGCACCGGCGAAGTCGTAAGTCCAGCCGGTGAATACGCGCGCCAGGCCGGTGATGTCGGCGAGCGTGTAGGTGTCGGCCGGCTTGCCGTCGAGCAGCGTGAGGGAGCCGTCGATGTTGAGCTGCTGCAGACCGATGGTGAACAGCTGCATCGACTCGCGAGCGTAGTTCTCGTCGGGCAGCGCTCCGCTGACCGGGTCTTCCTTGCGGCTGCCGAGGTAGGTCAGATACGCGCCCATCTGCACGCTGGTCGAGACCTGTTGCAGCAGGGTCCGGAAGTTGCCGAACGCGTTGGCCTGCAGCAGGTCGGCAAAGGCTGCTGCGCCGAAGCTCTTCCAGTTCGCATTGATGCCGGCAATCGAGACCACGATGATTTCGGACAAGGCCAGCGTCACGCGCTCACGCAAGGTGTCGGGTGCGCTCAGCAGGTGCGCCCAGGCGCAGCCGTCGAAGCCGGCCTGCGAGTTGGCGTTGGCGATGTTGGCGTAGTAACCCTGCGCGACCAACCAGTCCCAGCGCGTGGGTGAGGCGGGCAGGTCGAACTGTTCGTCGAGCCACACCGCAGGGCCGAGGGCCTGGACACGGGCGATCTGCATGCGGTTGGCGCCCATCGATGCCTGGCCAAGAAAGCGCGACGCTTCGGCCGCCGTGGGCAAGGCCTGCGCCGGCGCTGGCGGTGCGGCGGTGGGCGGGGAAGGCGTTGGCGCGGGCGCCGAGCTGCCGCCACCCCCGCACGCCGCGAGCGTTGCGCCGAAGAGCGCGGCCAGGGCGGCGACGGGTGCCGGCGCCAGCCGCGAGCCCACAGCGCTTGGCGTGGTGGTGGCGCGCAGCGGCGCGTCGGCTTCGGTATCGCAGGTCTCGATGGGGCTCAATGGAGTCTCCTGGCGCGTGCGGCATGCTGCCGTTCGCATTGATGGCGTGGGCTGATCGCGGGGGGTCGAACGCGCGCGGTGGCGAGTTCTTTGCGACGTCAGCCGGCGCGGTGGGCAGCGTTATGGCGCTTGTTGTAGACGCGCGCGCTTTGCCGGTTCTGTGCGTTGTTCACTGCACGGCCTTCTGCGGCGCCGACATGCCCGTCGCGCCCGGCGCGAAACTCTTTCGCGTCGGTGCGCGCTTGCCCGCGTTCGAGCGTCGACACCTCCTTGTTGGTGAGCTGGCCGCCGCGGATGCCGTTCTCGATGCGCTGCTGCTGGTTGATGTCGCGCTGCACCGCTTGCTGCATGCGTTGCGATGAGGCAGAGAGCGGGTTGCCATCGACGCCGTTGGTTCGCGCCGTGTTGATCGCCTCGCTGTTCCGGTTCTCGGCGCGGGTGATGCGGGCGCGCTCCTGCGCCGTCAGCTTGCCGTCTTTCAGCGCATTGGCCTGCATGCGGTCGGCAGCCCCTTCGCGCTTCTCGAGCAAAGCGGCCTCGCGGGTCGTCAGCGAACCGTCTTGCAGACCGTTGCGGATGCGAGTCTCTTGGTTGATGTCGCGCTGCGTGATGTCGGCTGCGGTCTGTGCACTCACGGTGGTGGCGCAAGCTGCCAGGCACAGCGAGACAATGAGCGGGGTGATGTTCATGTGGCTTCCTTCGGTGCGTTGGGCATGTGCAGAACTCTAGGCACGGGAGCTGTCGGCACCCTGAGGCCTTGCTGTCAATTGGCTGACAACGCTGAATCCGCAGCGCTCGAAAGCAGCCTGCTTGTGCCCGCAGCCCACCCGCCTATATTCTGCTGGCACCGACTTTGAGGAGACCCCGACTTGCGCATCCTGCTGGTTGAAGACGACGCGGCCCTGGCCGACACCACGACACGCGCGCTGCAGTCGCAGGGCTGGGCCGTCGACTGGTCGACCCGCGGGGAGCAGGTGGCCCTGTCGGTCAAGCAAGACCCCTACGACCTGGTCGTGCTCGACATTGGCCTCGCCGGCATCGACGGATTCGAGACCCTGCGGCGCTTGCGCGCCGAAGGCCTCACCACACCGGTGCTGATGCTCACCGCGCGCGACGCCGTGGAAGACCGTGTGCGTGGCCTCGAAGGCGGCGCCGACGACTACCTGGTCAAGCCCTTCGCCATCACTGAGCTGGTGGCGCGCGCGCGTGTGCTCACACGCCGTGCCTCAGCGCGCCGCGACGACACGCTGGTGCTCGGCAGCTTGCGCATGGACCTTGCGGCGAAGCGCCTGTTTTCGGGCGGCGAAGTGGTCGAGTTGTCGGCGCGCGAATGGAGCGTGCTCGAGTACCTGCTCGCCCGGCTCGGCAAGGTCGTGAGCAAGGAGCAGATCCTTCAGGGCATCGCCGGGTGGGACGAATCGCTGTCGGAAAACGCGGTTGAGGTCTATGTCTCGCGCCTGCGCAGCAAGCTCGAGCCGGCGGGTGTACGCGTGCGCACGATCCGCGGCTTCGGTTACCTGCTGGAGGCGATTGAGCCGAATGGCGCGAAGCCTTAAGCGCACGCTGCTGCTGTGGATGTTGCTGCCGATGCTGGCCATCGTGCCGGCCGCCGCTGCGCTGCAGTACTGGCTCGTGCTGCAGCCCACGCGCGAGGCCTTCGACCAGGCGCTGGCGAACGCCGCAGCGTCGGTGGCCAGCTTCGTGCGGCTGGATGGCGATACGGTGGCCTTCGACATGAACTCGCAAGCCGAACGGTCGCTGCGCACCGACCAGTTCGACAGCATCTACTACGCCGTGCTCGCCCCCGACGGGCATCAGGTGGCGGGCGACCCGCCGCTGCGCGAGCCACGCTTGGCGCTTGCGGCCGACGCGGTCGCGTTTGTCGATACCGAGGTCGCTGGTGCAGCAGTGCGTGTGGCCGCGCGCGGGGTGGCGTGTGGCGCCGGCGTGTGCCAGGTGCGTGTCGGCGAAACGCAGGTCAAGCGCCAGCAGATCTTCCGCAAGTCGTTCATCGGCACGCTGGCGGGTGTGCTCGCCTTTGCCTTGGCCAGCGTGGCCACCATCGTGCTGGCGACCCGCAAGGCACTGCGCCCGTTGCAGCGCCTGGGCGAACAGGTGGGCACGCGTTCGCTCGACGACCTGCGCCCGGTCGACGCCATCGGCATGCCGGCCGAGGTGCTCGGGCTGGTCGACGCCGTGAACCGCCTGTTCGGCCGCGTGCGCGCGGGGTCGATTGCGCAGCAGGCCTTCCTGGCCGACGCCGCGCACCAACTGCGCACGCCGCTCGCGTCGCTCAAGAACGAGGCCGAGCTGGCGCTGGCCGCGCCGCACCCGAGCAGCATGCAAGGCACGCTCGAGCGCCTGAACGCGGGCGCCTCGCGCGCGGCGCGCTTGTCGTCGCAACTGCTGGCGCTGGCCCGCTCCGACGCGTCGGCGCAGGCTGGCATGTCGACCGACACGGTGGACCTGAAAGAACTCGTCTCCGAGGTGGCAGTCGAGTGGGTGCCGCTGGCCTTGGCCGCAGGCATCGACCTGGGCTTCGAACTCGAGAGCGCGCCACTCGCAGGGCGCCGCTTCATGCTGCGCGAACTGCTGGCCAACCTGCTGCACAACGCGATCGAACACGCCGGAGCCGGCGCGCACGTGACCGTGCGCACCCGCCGCGAACACGAGGCCAGCGTGCTCGAAGTGGAAGACGACGGGCCGGGCATCCCCGAGGCCGAGCGCGGCTCGGCCTTCGAGCGCTTCCGCCGCGGCAGTGGCGCCGTGGGCGTCGGCAGCGGGCTCGGCCTGGCCATCGTGCGCGACATCGCCGGGGGCCACGGCGCGCGCGTGAGCATCGCTGACCCAGCGAGCGGCCGCGGCGTGATCCTGCGCGTGACGTTTGCGGGCGGGGCGACGGCATGACAGCTTCTTGTCAGGTTCACTTCAGCAGGGCGAAGGCGGCAACACTGATACTGATCGTAGCCATGACCTCCAAGACGAGCCTCGTTCGCCTCCTGAAAGCCATCACACGACCTGCAGGCAGCGCTTGGCTTCGTGCGCTCTGCCTGGTGCTGTGGCTCGGTGGTTCGGGCGCCCACGCCGGCGCGGCCGACGACCCGCCGGCGCGCGTGGGCCGCGTGAGCCTGGTCGCCGGCAGCGCCGATGCCATCGTCACGGCAGGCGCCGACTGGGAGGCCGCGACGCTGAACCTGCCGGTCACTGCAGGCACGGCGCTGCGCACCGCGCTGCAGTCACGCGCTGAAGCGCGCATCGGCTCGGCTGCGGTGCAGCTCAACGCCAATACCCAACTGCTGGTTCAGGCGCTGGGCGATCAGGCGCTGGTGCTGGTCTTGGAGCGCGGCAACGTGGCCTTGACGCTGCGCACACTCGGCGCGGGCGAGCGGGTCGAAGTGCGTGCCGGTGACGCGACCTTTCTCATCGGCGCGCCCGGCAGCTACCACTTCGGCCACGCGGTCGGCGCGCACCGCGTCGAAGTGCGCGTCTTCGTGGGCAGCGCCAGCCTCGCGACCGCGTCTTCATCGCTGGCGCTTGCCGCTGGCCAGCAAGCGCAGGTCGACACCCGCACGCTCGCCGTGCTCTCACAAGGGGAGGCCGTTCCGACCCGCTTCGACGAATGGGCCGCCCAGCGTGCGCGGCGCACCGAGCGGCCCGAGATCGAGCGCTACGTGAGTGCCGAGATGACCGGCGCAGAAGACCTCGATGCCCATGGCCGCTGGCGCGTGGAGCCACGCGTTGGCGCGGTCTGGTACCCGAACGCGGTGGACGCCGAATGGGCCCCGTACCGCGCCGGCCGCTGGTCCTGGGTGGCGCCCTGGGGCTGGACCTGGATCGACCAGGCACCGTGGGGTTTTGCGCCGTTCCACTACGGCCGCTGGCTGTTCCTTGGCGGGCGCTGGGGCTGGGTGCCGGGAAGCTTCGTGGCACGGCCCGTGTATGCGCCCGCGCTAGTCGCCTTTTACGGCGCCGCTCCCGCCAGCGGCGTGCCCTGGGTGGGCTGGTTTCCGCTCGCGCCCGGCGAGCCGTATCGCCCGGGCTTCACCGCGAGCGGGCGCTATTTGCAGAGCATCAATGCGTCGGCGTCAGCCCTTCCAGCCGCAGCACCGCACAACTACCGCTATGCCCAGACTTCGTTCGCGGCAACGGCCGTGGCGCAGGACGCGTTCGGCAGCGCTCAGGCGACTGCCGCCGCGCGCGTGCCACTGTCGCCGGCAACGCTGTCGACGGCCGGCGTGCTGGCAACCCACGGCGCACCGGCGCCTGCGCCCATCGCACCGGCTGCGCCAGCAGCGCTGACTGGCAGGGTGCCGACAGCGACCTTGGCACCGGAGCCCTCCGCCGACGTCAACTCCGCTTCACGCCCTGGTGCGGGCGCCGAAACGAAGAATCTCAAGCGCCGTGCAGATGCCCCGGCCATCGAGCGGCGCGCCGCTCGGCGCTTGCAGGGGCCGGGTTCCACACCAGCACAGTCGAAGCCGCACGCCAACCGCGTCAAGCCGCAGCGAGCCAACGAAGCGCGGCACGCGCGGTGATTTCCGGCGCCCGGGCCCGGGTCTTGTTGGAGCCGATGGGTGGGCGCGGCAGCACCCTGGCGCTTTGGCGCATCAGCGAAGCAGTTTGTTTTCATGGCACCGGCGTTGGTTGGCGGCGGACGACGGGCAGGGCGCTCGTGACGCATCGCTGGCAGCGGTTCACGTGCGGCGTGTCGGTGAACCGAAAGGCAGGGAAGTCACGGCGATCCGTGACGCGAACGGCCATGAGCTGCCGCCGCCAAACGGCGGGCATGCGGCGGTTCACACTCAGAGGGAGAATTCCACTCTCAGCCATGAGAAGGAACCGCTGGGCATATGAAGTCATATAGTGCCGCGTCGGGCGCCTGCCTATCATTTCAGGGAGACGCGAATGAAGCGTGCAGAAGTGTTTACGCCAAATGCGCTGCCCAGCGTGACGTTTGTCGAGGAGCACCTGAAAGACAAGAAGAAGCTGCTGCTGCAGAACCTGGAACAAGGCGGTGCGGTGATCGCTATCTCAGGCCCGTCGAAATCCGGCAAGACTGTGTTTGTAGAAACGACGCTGGGGCACGACAACCTTATCCAGGTCAGTGGGGCAAACATTGGAACGCCTGAAGAGCTGTGGCGCCGCATCTTCACGGTGATCGGCACGCCAATCCCGACGACGAAGACGGTCGGGAAGTCCGAGGAAACGGCCATTACTGGGTCAGTCGAGGGCGGTGTTCCGCCGGTCATTAAGGGCGCAGGCTCGATCGGCGGTAAATGGGGTGCTACCAGCGGCGTGACGATGGATGTCAAGCCAGACTACTTGGCGCTGCTCGTCAAAGAGTTGAAGGGAACCGATCTTGTCGTATTCGTCGACGATTTCCATTACATAGATAAGTCCATCCAAGAAGAAATCGCAACGGTCATCAAAGAAGCCGTACGTGAAGGGCTGCGCTTCGTTCTGGCCGCTGTCCCGTACCATGCCGATGACGTCGTGATCGCAAACTCGGATCTGCGTGGCCGAATGCTGAAGCTTGACTTCGACTATTGGAATGAGGCCGAACTGACCAAGATCGCCGAGAAGGGCTTTGCAGCGCTGAATGTGATCGTCACACAAGCCACAGTTAGTGCGTTTGCTATCGAAGCCGCCGGTTCGCCGCAGTTGATGCAGTCACTCTGCCTGAACCTTTGCTTCGAGGGCGACATCGAGTCAGAGGTGGTTCCGCTTGTCCGAACACCGAATTGGCTGCGATAAGTGGAACCCTGCGGTTCTGACAGTCGGTGCAGAGTTGTCCACGGCGGCGGTCGGACGGCGCTTGCGACGTACCGGCC